>Ga0180437_10004039_pt1 | contig 21236 bp, 21 predicted proteins | sample SS_ome_4_FD_132410 | JGI IMG/M metagenome (GOLD analysis project Ga0180437, IMG submission 132410) | Hypersaline lake sediment archaeal communities from the Salton Sea, California, USA - SS_3_D_1 metaG | ecosystem: Environmental > Aquatic > Non-marine Saline and Alkaline > Hypersaline >...
CCCTGCCGGCCGCAGTGGAGGTGGCCGCTTACCGCATTGTCCAGGAGGCGCTGCACAACGTGACCCGCCACGCCCGGGCCCGGACCTGCGCGGTGCGGCTGGAAGCAGCCGCCCATAGGTTGATGGTCGAGGTGGTGGACGACGTGATCGGCCTCCCGGAGGGGCGGCGCTCTGGCGTGGGCCTACAATCCATGCGTGAGCGGGCGGCCGAACTGAACGGGCGCTGCTGGATCGAGCCGCGGGACGGCGGGGGGACGCGGGTGCGGGCCGAACTGCCGCTCTACGAACTGCACGAAGAGGATGATGATGAACATGTCGCCGAGTACGGATCCTTGTGAGCTACCGATCCGCATTCTGATCGCCGACGACCATCCGGTCTTTCGTTTTGGGCTGCGAGCCCTGCTGGATGCGGAGGCGTGCACAGAGGTCGTCGGCGAGGCCAGAACCGGCCGGGAAGCGGTGGAGCTGGCAGCCTCACTGGCGCCCAGCGTGGTGTTGATGGACATCAACATGCCCGAGTTGAACGGCATCGAGGCCACACGACGCATCGTGGCCGACCGGCCTGATATGGCAGTCCTGATCATCACCATGTTCGACGACGACCGGGTGTTTGCCGCCATGCGCGCCGGGGCGCGGGGCTACCTGCTCAAGGGAGCAGAAGGGGATGAGACCATCCGCGCCATCCGGGCAGTGGCCAGCGGCGAGGCCATCTTTAGCCCCAAGGCGGCCGAGCGCCTGATCAAGTTCTTTGCCACTGCACCCCAGGATGCCGTCGCGCCTGCTTTTCCAGACTTGACGCCCCGCGAACTGGAGATCCTCAACCTGATAGCCCAGGGGCTGAGCAATACCGCCATCGCCGAGCGCCTGGTCCTCAGCCCCAAGACGGTGCGCAACCAGGTCTCGACCATCTTTGGCAAGCTGCAGGTCGCCAGCCGCGCCGAGGCCATCGTCCGGGCCCGGGAAGCGGGTCTGGGCTAGCCGTGCTGCGCTGAACAAGAACAGCTCCACTTGCCCTGGTCCCCGTCCTCGGGGACTGGAGCAAGTGGACGGCTCTTTCTGCGGAGGGGTTATTCCAGCAGAAACGGCCTCATCGGCGCCCAGTGCTCCTTCCACACCACTGGTACCAGTTCCTGGCTCACCACGGGCGGCATGTGCTGGGCCATGATCGCCCTGTCCTCCGCCGGCAGGTTGTAGAGGATGAAGGGCAGCACCACGGGATCGGGAAGCGCGCCCTCTGGCCGGTGCTGGCCCATCTCCTGAAGCCAGCTTGCCAGCTCCTCGGCGCTCAGCACAGACCCCAACCTCTTGACGCTAAAGTCTGTCTCCTCGACGTCGATGTGCCTCGGCCAGATCTCGGCCAGCTTCGCCAGCGCGCCATGGACGGCGAACAGGGCTGTTCCTTCTCCGGCCTCGCCCTGCAGTCGGTCCACGGCCGGTGCCATTTCCTCGAGAATGGCAGCCATCTGCGCGTGTTCGGCGATCAGGATGTCGAGGGACAACTCGGGAAACCTTTCCCGGAGAAGCGGAAAGGCGACCTCGTCCTCTGCCGAGTGGTGTATGTGCAGCGTACCGGCCAGCGTCCGCAGGTAGAGCGCAAGGCCTACCCCTGTCACTCGATCCGGATATCCCTCCCGGGCAAATTCCTCCGTGTAGCGGATACCCACCTCCAGGCCACGGGAGAGCACCCGGTGGATGAGCACCAGCGTGATAGGTGCATCAGAATTCTTGGTTTCCGTCATGATCATGCCTTTCTTACCAAAGGTTGTCAGCAGACCGCAACTGCTCGCATTGGAGCGCCAGATCCAATGGCTTCGTGCCGGATCTGGCGCTCAGGCAGGAGCAGGTTTGGGCCCACTATGATGCCATTTGTCGATCCAAGCACCATCTGTGGAATGTGAGACCGTGCCCGACGCTTGGCGCTTCAGCGATAACGGCGGCGACCTATCCAGCGAACACCTTGTAGTCGACGACGCGGCCGTCGTGCCACGTGGGCTCACCCTCAAGCCACTTGGTCATCTCCACGTATCGCTGCTGTGACCTTTCACTCTCGGAATAGGCCCTGTAGGCCGCCTCGCTCTCCGAGATGCCGATCATAAAGACCTGGTTCGGATCAGCGTCCATCTGAAAGAAGCACAGGGCCACAGCCCCCGCTGGCTGGCTGGCCCCATTCCCGCGGTCCTTCAGCGCCTCGATGGCGCCAGGCTTCAGGTGCATCTCGGCGATGGTGCCGTAGAGCTGTGCACCCTGGGGGACAGGGTAGTTCCGGAATTGGATGACCGAGCCATCGTGCCACTCCGGTTCGGATTCCAACCACTGGAGCCGTTCCATATAGAGCTCGTGCATTTCAGGGCTCTCGGACACAGCCCGATACGCCTCCTCGTTTTCAGCGATAGCGACCGCAAATATCTCGGTGGGATCGGCGTCCATCTGGAACACCATCATGGCCCCCGTGCCCTGCGGCTGATACCCTCTCCCGGCCGTTCGCTGTAACTCCTCCCAGCCGTCTGGCTTGACCTTCATTCTGGAAATCGTGCCGTACATAGTAGCCTCCTCTATTGGCCCCTCCGTGCCCGGAGGGCCTAATGTGGAATAATTATATCATGTAAATCATGGAAAGTCAAGCCAGCACGTGCGACGTGCGAGGGGATTGAAATAGGTTAAAGCCGCTACGCCTCGTCTTCTCTTTCCTTCGTGGCCCGAACCAGCAGCACCGGAATGTTCGCTCCCCGCACCACCCGGTCGGCAACGCTGCCCAGCAGCCAGCGGCTGAACCCCGAACGGCCCCGTGTGCAGATCACGATCAGGTCCACCTGGTTCGCCTCACTGTACTCAAGGATCGCCAGATTGGGACGCCCCTCTGCAGTCGCCATCTGGGCGATGACACCCTGTTCTCGGGCGTGTTTGGCCAGACCTTTCAGGTAGGTGCGGGTCCATTCGGCCGTCTGTTCTCTGATCCGCGAAAGGTCACTGGCTGATAGACCCCGGACATGGGGAAATGGCTCCACCACCCGCAGCAAGATCAGCTCCGCCTCAAAGCGCTCTGCTTGGGCCACGGCGTGGGGAAGCGCCTGTTCGGCGACTGCAGAACCGTCAAGGGGTAAAAGAATGCGCTTGTACATGAACTATCCTCACTCTCTCTTGTCCAGGCCGTAAACTTGACCGACCGGGACAACAAACAGTAGACCTGTGTCTCTGCGATTGAGCTCACCGATCACAGCCTGGGTTGCCTGGACAATGGCGTCCACCTGGGACTGATCCCGGACAACGGAGAACAGGGTGCGGTGATGTCCTTCTTGGCGCCGGAACAGGTCACTCAAGCTGGGCATAAGCGGCACGTCGTCTCGTATGCCTAGCCGGCGCACCCGACCGAGGCCCGTGCTGTCCAGGATCGTGACGCCCGGTGCACCTGCTGTCTCCCAGGCATCCAAAACATCCCTACATCGATCTGGATCGTCGAGAACCAATACCACCAGGTGTGCCATCTTGTTCTCCTTGTTCATGAGGCTTCGCCCACGGGCAGGTCCGACTCTGTGGCACGGGCGAACACGCGTCGCAACAACAGGGGTGTTATGATTACGGTGACGATCACAACCCCGACTGCCACGGAAAAGACCTCCACTCCGATCAGATTCTCTGTGATCCCGACGGTGGCGATGATCAGGGTCACCTCGCCGCGAGGTATCATGCCCACACCGAGTTGTAGGGTTTCTGGGCTATTCAATCCCCCGAGACGTCCGGCAAGGCTGGCGCCAAGTAGCTTGGAGAGGATGACCGCTACGCACATGGCCACCAACAACCCAAGGCCGCCCGGGAAAAGCTGGCGAACGTCGGCCGACAGGCCGACATTGATGAAAAAGATGGGCACGAAAATGCCATAGATCAGGGGCAAAAACCCGCTCTCGATCCGCTTCTTGAGCGGGCTGCGCGCCAGGAAAAGGCCTGCCATGAAAGCCCCGATGATCGCCGCCATCCCACCTAGCACTTCGGCCGCCCAGGCGTATAGCAGCATCATGATGAACGCGAATGCGATCAACCCCTGGCTGACCGGTAACTTGTCTGAGAAATGGCACAGTCTTGGAACGAGCCAGATGCCCAGAGCGGAGGCCACGACGAGAAACACAACCATTCTCAGTAGGATCAAAACTCCACTCGCCAGACCATCCATGGAGCCACTTCCCAGTAGGGCAAGATACACAGATATCCCCACAACTGCCAATGAGTCATCGACAGCAGCCGCGCCCAGGAGGCTGACGCCTACCCTGGTACGCAGCATTTTGAGTTCCATCAGGGTCTGTGCCGAGATGCCAATGCTAGTAGGAGCCAAGAGCAGGCCCAAGAATAGGGCATGCTGGGCGTCAAAGGAGAAGGCCAGCACCAGAATGGACCCCAATCCCAGTGTGAATGCAAACCCCAGGGTACCGGCGAGTGTCGCAACTTTGCCCGACTGGGCCAGGTCAGAGAGATGGAGATTCAGGCCGGCGATAAACATCAATAGCAGGATGCCCAGTTCTGCCAGAAGCGTGATGGTCTCGCCGAGATGCGGGTCGGTGAACATGGGCCACTGCATGACATTCAGCACCGAGGGCCCAAGGATCAGACCAACCAGCACTTTCCCGGCAACGGTGGGTTGCCGCAATCTGTGGCTCAGATAGCCACCTATCTTGGCGGCAGTGATGATAATTATGATGGCGAGTAGGAGCTGTAAGAATGGAAGCATATGGCCAGAATTCTCCTCTCCTGTGTGCCTCCCTCTCTCTCGCCTGAGCACCAATACCGGGTATGGAGCGTAGCTGTCGAGCTCCAGAACCACGACACCCTGCTGGAAAAGGAAACCGCGGTTCTGGCTCAGCCGTCGGGCTGTTCCTGAACACAAAAAAGGCCGACACCGGACTACGCCCGAAGGGCATGGTGTTGGCCTGCCGTGCGGCCGGTCTGCCCCTGCACGAGGAGCCTACCATCCGTCCTGCCTACCGCAAGTGGTCTCCACGCGATTGAAATCAAAAAGGCCAACAGCCTGTACCGTCTTTGGGTGCAGTGTTGGCCTACCCTGGGGCGGGTCCGCTCTTCTACCAGGAGCTTACCCTCCGCCTTGTCCGCCAGATCGATTTCTATGTGCTATAGAGAGTCTAGCACACAAGTCTCATCATGTCAACTGCGGAGCTGAAGTATGAACCGCGTGCAAGCTGGTCGATCGTCTCCCCTTCACCTTGGCACGCAGAGAACGCCGAGGTGGATGGCAAGATGGCGTCTGCTGGTCACCTATCTTGTGAACTTGGATTCCAGGTCGTCGGTGAGCGTGAAGACGATGATCCTTTCGCCCCTTTTGATGCTCATGTCGCTGTGCAGACTCACTACCTGTAGCCCGGTAATCTGCTGAATCATCTCGTCGAGCATGTCTCGAGAGCCCTCGACCAACTGCCTGCGAACCTCCTTGATCAGGCGATGTCCCTCGGGATCCCTGGCCAATTTTTCTTCGGCAGGGGTCAGTACCCCCTGGAGGCGAAGCAGGATCATATCCTGGATGATCCAGGCGCGGACCTCATGAGGGCCACGCCCCAGATGCTCCCTGTCGAACTGGGTGATGGCCGTAGCGATCTGGGCCTCCATCTGGCCTTTCGTTTGGGCAAGAGACATGTCTGCACCTCGGTCAAGGAGTCGGCATGGCGGTGTTGCGAGCGTGTGACTCGGTCATTATACCACGCCCAGGTGCAAGGGTCAATCTTGCGGTGAGCGCGAGTGCGGCCAGCGCCTCATCCAGGGCGGCCACACCCGCCGGGTTTGCCGGCAAGGGACGCTCTGGGTCGACGAACGATGCCACCAGCAACGGCGCGAGTTAATCGTAATCAAAGCCGCTGGCTGTCGTCACTGCGATCGCGTTATCGGATGGATGAACTCGGATGTTTTGCCCACCACGACCGTACGCATAGTAGCTGTCCTCCGAGACCCACCAGCCGTATCCGTAGCCATCACCACCGGCGTTGCTATGTGCCGTCACCGAGTCTGCCACCCAGGAGGCAGAGACGATCTGCTTGCCTTCCTAGAGACCGTCATTGAGCCACAGGTAGCCGATCTTGGCGGCATCGCGCGGGTTCAGGTACAGGTCGCCCCAGCCATAGGTGTAACCCTGAGGGTCCGACTGCCACAATACCTCGCGGATGCTCAACGGTTCAAGGAGATTTTGCCGGGCAAAGTCGAGCGCCGTCATTCTTGTCGCCTTCTGCAGGATGGCTGAGAGCAAGTGCATGCCTGGGCTGTCGTAGCAGAAACTGGTCCCTGGTTCCCGCAGCATCTTGCGATCTAGCGCGGCCTGCACCCAGTCGGGACTGGCCCGCATCGCGTTGAGGGTTGGCTCGTCTTCTCCGCATGGCCTTCAACCCTTCGGCCAATTTCTCGGAGTCAAAGCCTTGTTCCTCTGGTGTGCTGGTTCGCCAGCCTTGGGTGGACCAACAGGCTTGCGTGGAGACCGGTTCTGGTTGAAGCAGTCGGGGGATGAACACGATTGCCAACACCGCCAGAATGACCACGGTTACAACGCCGATCACAATCGGGCGCGTACGCATGGATCCCTTTAGCGGTTTGCCCTTGCATGATGTTCCTCAGCCCCTCAAGGTCTCAAGACCTTGAGGGGCTCAATCGTCTCAAGCGGGCGGCAACCTCCCCGGGAGACTGGAGGCAATGGCTTCCTGAGGCTGCGCGATGGGTGCTTTAGGCTTCAGTTTCATGCCAAACAGGAAGCGCATGGCGTTAAAGCGCCGCACCAGGAACTCGTACAGGACCATGATGATGGGGAGCGAGATCACCAGGATGGTGGCCCACTTGAGAAGGTCGGGGATGGCCCACTGCACGACAAAGTAGCCGACGCACAGCAGCACCGTCTGGTGGAGGATGTAGAAGGGGAGCACGGCTTCGTTGGCGTATTTCAGAAACGGCGTGTTAAAGCCCAGGTGCTTCCGGCCAAAACCCAGGATGGCCAGGACGAAGCACCAGGAACCCAGGGCGCGGACTCCCCATCCCAGGGCGTTACGCCAGGTACCGAAGGCCGGATAATGTTGCAGGGTGAGCAGGAAGAACTGAGACCCTGCCAAGACCAGTCCTAGCGGCAGCGAGAGCCAGCGCAGTCGCTCAATGCTGGCTTGCACGCCTTCGTGGGACACGACCAGGAAACCGGCCAGGGTAAGCCACAGATAGACGAGGATGGACCAGCCCGCATTCTGGTATATCACCGGGCTTTCATAGTCAAAGAGCACCACCAGCAGGATTGCGGGCAGCGCCAGTGCATAGACGGCCCCGGGCCGGGACAGCAGGCCGTCCAGTTTGGACAGCACGCTCTGTCCGCGGCCTCTGAACCAACGAAGGAGGGGATAGAGAAGCACGCTGAATACGAATAGCACCACCAGGTACCAGAGATGTGCACCCATCCCGTCAAAATCGTCGAGGAAGTAGTTCGGCAAGTACTGGAAATAGGAGCCGCTGAACTCGCCGTGGGTCAGGCGATTCAGGTAGGCCTGCAGCAACGCGTGGGTCAGGGCGCACACGACGACCGGCACCAACAGGCGCAACGCCTTGTCCTTGATGAACTTGCCGGCCCCCGACTTGCCCACTGCGAAGAACAGGCTAGCCCCGGAGATGACAAAGAGCAGGGGCAACAGCCAGGTCGTCGCAAACCGGTTCCAGACCTCCACCCACGGATACCAAGTCGGGTTCTTGACGTTCCAAGTTTCCATGTTGAAAAAGCGGGTGGAATGATAAACGAACACCGTCAGAATGGCCAGCACACGCAGCCAATCCAGGTAGTACAGTCTCGTAGGAGCTTTTTTCTCCATTTTCCTTCCCCTTTCCAACACAACCTCTGGTCGGCATCCGCCTCATCGGCCGGCTCAGACCGATGGTTGGCTCCCAGCGCCGCTGGCCGGCGTGGCCTCCTGGGGCTGCATGGTGGGCGTTCTCTGCCGTGCTTTCATCCCGAACAGGGTGCGCAGGGGACCTACCCGCCGGATGACCAGTTCATAGATCGCCAGCGTGACTGTGAATGAGCCGAAGACGACGGTCACCAGTTTCAGGGGGATGCCAGCGTCCCACTGGACAACGTAAAAGGCAATGGCCATAATCACTGGCTGGTGCAGGAGGAAGAAGGGCAACACCGCTTCTTGACCGTACTCCAGCCACTTGTTGCTGAAATCCAGATAGCGCATCCCGATGAAGAGCATGAAGGTCGTCCAGCTCCAGCTATTCACAGCCATGGCGGTCCAGAGCACAAAGTCCTGAAGGGTGCGCGGGGCCGCCTCAAGGTCCAGTGATTCATAGGACAGCGCCAGGTAGGCCCATGCCCCCGAGCTGACGACTGCCGTCGTGAGCAGGATCGGCCAGTCCCGCCGGATGGCGCGCGTGAACCCTTCGTGGGCATAGAGGACAAACCCGAGGACAAACATGGTCATGAGGTAAATAAAGTCTGCCCAGTCGTGCTCCTCGGGGAAGAACGGCTGCAGCCCAAGCCGGACCACAAGGAGCGGGAGGATGAACAGCAGGATCCCGCCACGCCGCGAGCATACCCCTGCCAGCCGCGACAGGAACGCCTGGCCTTTTTCCCCTTTTAGCCAGAGGAAAATCGGCAGGCCGAGAAGTGAGAAACAGAACAGAAAGCCGAGAAACCAGAGGTGAAACCCGATTTCACCGAACCACATGGGGCTGAAGCCCGCCCGGTGAAGGAGCACAAACTGCTTGAAGGAACCGTACCAATCCCCGGTAACAGCCAGGTGCCCCCACTCGAAATAGAGCATTATCGGCCAGAGCAGGATACACCCGACGATGTAGGGAATCAGCAGGCGTTTGGTGCGCTCGATGGCGTATTGGCCTGCTGTGCGCCGTCGCAGCGCGAACCAGCTACCCGTCCCTGCGATCAGGAAGAAGAAGGGCATCCCCCAGGGAAAGAGGAGGCCAAGGACAACCGTAACCGTCATGCTCAACTCTGCGTTCTTGATATGCCAGTCGCTAAAGTCAAAGGGATGGACGGCGTGGAACAGGAAGACTCCGAGTATGGCCAGCACCCGTAGCCAGTCGAGATAGTGCAGGCGCACCGATTTCCGAGAGGCGCTGTCTGTTTGTTCCGAAACGATTTGTCTCTGCATGGTGATTCTCCTTTCTCGATCTCTGATCATTCTGTGTACTTTCTACACCCTGGACCAGCTCAAGCCGACGGCAGGGTTCCCGGGCGGCTGGGCGGCGCGGCTTCCTCTGGCTGCGTAGTGAGCGGTCTGCTGGCCGCCTTCATGCCGAACAGCGCACGCAGCGGAGCCACCCGCCGGATGAGCAGCTCGTAGATGCCGATGGTTCCGATGAAAGAGACCAGGAGGACGGCCAGCATCTTGACGGTGACGCCGGCCTGCCACTGCACGACGTAGAAGGCGACGATGAGGAGCACTGGATAGTGCAGTACGTGGAATGGCACGACCGCTTCGCTGGTCTGCGCATTGTTAACCTGCCAGTTCGCAATAGTGAAGGGTGTCGCAGCGTGGAACAGAAAGGCCATGAACACAGCCAGCACGCGCAGGATATCGAGATAGTGCAGGCGCACCGATGCTCGAGGCGTGATCTCTGTTTGTCCCAGAATCACTTGGCCCTGCATAGCAGTCCTCCTCCCTTCAGGCCCAAGGCCGGCCTAGCCGGAACCAAAACGGGTCCCAGATCACGCCGCCGGCAAGCTCTCCGGGCGGCTTGCAGGCGCGGCCTCCTGGGGCTGGACGGCGGGTGTGCTGGGCCGCGCCTTCATCCCGAACAAGACACGCAGTATCCCGACGCGCTTGATGACCAATTCGGTGAGTCCGATCGACAGCACGAATGCGCCGAGGACGACGATCAGCAGCTTGAATGCGATGCTCGCCTCCCACTGGACGACAAAGTAGGCGACCGCCAGGATCGCTGGCTGATGGACCAAGAAGAACGGCAAGAGGGTAGCTTGACCGTAGCGCAGCGCCTTGCTGTCCCGGTCCAGATAGCGCATGGCGATGGATAGCGTGAAGGCCGTCCAGCACCAACCGCTGGCCGCGATGAGCCCCCACAGGAGGAACTCCGAAGGCGTGGCCGGCGCCATCTCAATGTCGAACGACTCCATTGTAGCGACCATCGCGATCACCGTCAGTATGGCGGCGATCCCTACGCCAAGGAGGAGTCCCCAGTCACGCCGGATGGCCCGCAGGAAGCGCTCGTCGGAGAAGAGCAGGTAGCCCAGGACGAAAAACGTCCCATGGGAGAAGAAATCGGCCCAGTGCTGCGCCTCGGGGAAGAAGGGCTGGAGGCCCAGCCTCGCCACAGCGATGGGGAGGATGAGGAGAAGAATCGCGCCTCGATGCTCGCACAGGCCTGCCAGCCGCGAGACGGCCCTCCGGCCCGCATCCCCCTTGAGCCAGATAAAGAGGGGAAGCGCAAGCAGCGAGTAGGCGAACAGGAAGCCGATGAACCACATATGGTAGCCAAACGCCCCAAAGTACTTGGGGCCGACCTGCGGCAGGCGATAGACCAGGAACTCAACGAAGGAGCCTGTGAATACGCCTGCCTGGCTCTTGTGGCTCCATGAGAGGTAGAGTTGGACCGGCCCGAGCAGCAAGGTGCCGGTGAAGAAGGGGACGAGCAGCCGCAAAGTGCGCTCGCGGGTGAACTGGGCAGCCGTGCGCCGCCGCAGCGCGAACCAGCTCCCCGCTCCGGAGACCAGGAAGAAGAGGGGCATCCCCCACGGGAAAAAGAACCCCTGGATCGCCATGATCAGGTCGCTCCGCTCGGCGTTGCTGATCTCAAAGCCGACAGGGCTAAAGACGTTGATCGCATGGAACATAAAGACCCCCAGCGTGGCGAGGACGCGCAGCCAGTCCAGGTAGTGCAAGCGCACCGCTGCTTGAGCACTGCTGCCGGTGTGTGTAGAAACAACCGGGCTCTGCGAAATCTTTGCACCCATAGCTTACTCCCTCCTTTCGGCAATTGCCTGCACCAGGGTTTCTACGGAACCACCCTTCACGAGGAAAGCATCCACTCCGGACTGGCGGGCTTTCTGCCGGGCTCCTTCGTACCCGTGTACTGTCAGGGCGACCACCCGGCAGGAGGGAGAGCTGGCCTTGATCTGCCGCGTCGCCTCGTAGCCATCCAGGACCGGCATTTCCAGGTCCATCAACACGACCTCTGGCTGGAGAGCCTGGGCCAGGCGGAGCGCCTCCTGGCCGTCGGCTGCCTCGCCCACAATCTCGATGTCGCCAGCCAGCGGCAGCAGCGTGCGCAGCTCCTGGCGTACCTGCGGATTGTCGTCAGCGATCAGGACCCGCCGCCTGGTCAACTCCCCCACTCCTGTCCTGTCATGAGCCATTGACGTGCACCTCCCTTTAGCCACACCCTCAGTATACAAGAGTCCCACCCAACGCGCATCGGGCGCTGGATGGGACTTGGGCGGGCTAGAAGACAGATTCTCTTCTACGCTTGGAGACAGAGGCGATCCTTCTTGGGTCGTAAGACTGGAGGTGTATTACGGATTCTGAGGAGGGCGCAACTGGGCGATGAGCGAGCGCAACCGGCCGAGGGCGCTACCGGTCATCTCCTGCAGGCGGTCGAGCTGCTCGGGGACCCTTGCTGGATCGCGCGCCAGGAGGAGGCGCGCCGCCTGGCTGGTGAGGGTGATGCCAAAGATCATCTGGCCGACTGAATCGTGCAACTCGCGCGCCAGGCGGTTGCGCTCGCGCGCGGCGGCCAGTTCCTCGACCTGGGCCGCATACTCCTGTAGCCTCTGATGAGACTGCTCGAGGTCGTCTAGCAAGGCCTGGCTTTCAGCCTGGTCTGCCTGCGTCCGACTGTAGAGCAGATCGTACGAGAGCACAAAGCCACCCCCTGCGATCAGCAACAGAGCGAAAGCCAGGCCAGCAGCCCAGCCCATGCCCAGGATCGAAGTCACAGTGAGCAGGGCAGTCAAGAGGATGATCCAGACCATTGCCACCTGCCGCGAGAAGGCGCGCAGCGCCTGCACGCATGGCGGAATATACAGGACACTACTAAAGTCGAGGAAGGGGTGCAGGTTAGCGAGGATCACCGCCAGAGCGGTTTGAAGGGGGAAGTACAGAAAATGGAACCAGCGCACGCGCGCCGACAGCACCGGCTCCAGAGCATACAGCAGGCCGTAGGCTGCCAGCAGGATGACGGCGACCAAGCGCGAGCTGCCCTGATAGAAGAGAATGACCCGCATGGCAGCCACACCGGCAACCAGGAATCCTACCAGGTAGCCACCCTGATAGTGGCGAGTAGGCACCACGCGGCTCACGTCGCACCTCCCGGCGGAGTTTCTTCGGCCCGGATGCGCGTACCGCGTCCAGGTCGAGACTCGATGGACAGGTTCCAGCCTATTTCAGCCGCCCGTTCGGCCATGCCGGCCAGGCCGAGATGGCCATGCTGGTTCAGTGCAAACTCGGGGTCGAAGCCGAGGCCGCCATCCTCAACCTCGAGGGACAAGGCGCCAATGGCCAAGTTCAGACGGACGGTCGCCTGGCCCGTACCGGCGTGCTTGGCCACGTTGGTGAGCGCTTCTTGAGCGATGTGAACTACCGCCTCAGCCACTGGCTCTGGCAGAAGCTGCCCGGTCTCAGGAGGGGCTCCGATCTCGTCGTACGGCTCGCCGTTCACTTCGACGGTAACCTGCAGCCCATCGCGTGCCTGCAGCTCCGCAGCAAGCCGGTCCAGGGCTCTTGGTAGTCCTTCCTCGGCTATGGACTGAGGGCGCAGCTTTGAGACCAAGGCCTGGATTTCGCCCATGGCGCTGGCGGCCAGCTCCTCCAGCCGCACAAGCTGGCCGGCGGCCCGATCCGGTTCCCTTTCCAGCAGCAGGCGAGCGCTCTGCACGGTCAGGTTCATGCTGAAAACGGTCTGGGTGACCGAGTCGTGCAACTCGCGCGCCAGCCGGTTGCGTTCCCGCTCGGCGGCCAGGCCCTCCAACTGCACCGCATACCCCTCAAGCCGCCGATGCGCGACCTGCAGCTCTCCGAGTATCTGCTCGTTGTGCTCTCGCGCTGCCTGAGATCTCTGCACCTGGTGTGCATAGCCGCTGAACAGGAGACAGTAGCCAGTGTTCAGCACGGTCATCGTCAGGCCAAAGACCCAGCCCTTCTCGTCAATCAGCATCGGACCGGCCATGGCCAGGAAGAAGAGCCCAATCCAGACGAACCCAAGCCGCCGTCCGACTAGGAAGACCGCTTGCATGCTGAGCGGAATGAATAGGAAGCCGAAGAAATCAAGGATGGGTGGGACTAGCAGCAGCGCAACCACCAAGCTGGTCTGCAAGAGCAGGTAGAGGAGCGAAAACCAAAACGCAACCTGGAGCGGTTTTCCGGCGGTTGTCAGGAGGAGGCGCGACGGCTCAGCTTGCGAAAGGTGTAGAGCGCCGCGCTGGACGAGCTGGGTCTCGGCCAGTACCAACAAGACCCCATAAAACACCAGCAGAACCAAGGCTTGGCCGAACCCCGGCTCGCTCGCCAGGCGCACCAGGCCGCGCAGCACCACCGCCGCATAGATCAGGTAGAGGCCGACCTTGCGCATTACGCATCATCTGGCGCCAGGCCATGGCGCAAGGCGTAGATGGCCGCCTGGGTGCGATCCTCCAGGTGTAGCTTGCTCAGGATGTTGCTGACGTGGGTCTTGACGGTCTTGGCGCTGATGACCAGCTTTTCGGCGATCTCGCGGTTGTTGAGACCCTCAGCGATCAAGCGTAGCACCTCCAGCTCGCGCTCTGTCAGCTCTCTGAAGGGCGCTGTCGGCTGGCCGGCAGGTGATTCCTCCTTCTCGGCAACGGCCGACATCAGTTTCCTGGTAATATCGGGGTGCAACTGAACCTGGCCGAGGTAGACGGCGCGTACGGCCTGAACCAGGTCGTCAGGCGCAATGTCCTTGAGCAAGTAACCCTGGGCGCCGGCGCGGATCGCCGGAAAGACCATGTCTTCCTCCCCAAAACTGGTCAGGATGATCACTCGTGAGTGGGGACTACCCTCGATGATCCTGGATGTCGCCTCGATGCCATCCATCTCGGGCATGACCAGGTCGAGTAGGACCACATCGGGCTGGAGCCGGTCGGCCAGATCCACCGCTTGGACGCCGTTGGCCGCTTCACCCACCACCTCGATAGGCAGGGCCGGCACGTCGCCGGACGACACGCCGCCATGCGGCGCATCGTCCTGCAACTCCAGGAAGGTTCGCAGCCCCTGGCGCACCACGGCGTGATCGTCCACGATCAGCACCCTGATCGTAGCTTCCGGATCAAGGGGATCTAATGGGGATTCTGAAATATCCCTGTTCATAGTCCTTACCCCTCCAGCCGAACCCGATGCTGCCTCGGACTCCGGCCCTCCATAGGATTTCTCCAAAAGGCGCCGGGCCAGTCACATGTATTGTGGTGTGCAGCAGTGTATCAACGATGGGAACAGCCTTACCGCAGGGCGATCGAGGGAAGATAGCCTGGACACAAGCGTCGCCCCCAAGTAACCGGGAGCACGCCGCGGGCACCCGGGGAATCGCAGGATCGCAGAGAGGTGCCCGTGTCGTAGCCCGTCATCAGGAATTGTACCACTCTCGGGCAAAAGGAGCAAATCTTCTTCGATTCCGTAACGTGACCAGTCTCGGCGTTTGAGGATATGCTCCGCTTATGTGCTAGGGTGGGTGGCCCGCAGCTGGTACCTCGCCCACTCGTGGGCCCACAGTCCCCATACCAGCCACAGGATGAGCCTGCCCTGCTGGAAGGACCACAGGTAATGATCGAAAAAGCTGGCCACCGTCAAGGCTGCCATGGCTCCGCACAGGCCAGCCCACCAGGGTGTCATCTCGACCTGCCGCCGTCGCAGCCAGAGGGCAAGCCAGGGGGATGCGATGAGGCACAACCACAGCAGTCCTCCTATGAAGCCCAGCTCGGCCGTAGCCAAGAGGAGCACATTGTGCACAGGGGTGTACACCGAGTAGTAGGCCACCGTCTCGGGCGCCAGGTGGTAAAGAGCCGCGGAAAAGTTGCCCAGGCCAACGCCGAACCAGGGCCGCATCTGGATGAGGGCAAGGCTGCCTTCGGCAAGCAGCGCGCGCTCCTCAACAGAGCGGATCTCGATACCCTCCGTGCCCAGACCCAGCCGTGGTATGAGCAGCGGCCATGTGACCGACACGAAGGCCAGCACCACTGCAAACACGACAGCCGCAAGCAACCATAGCGATGACCTGGGGACAGTCCGGCGGCCCACCCGCTGGGCCCAGAGCAAGAGTCCCAGCAGCGCCAGGCCACCGATGGCCGTGCCCAACCAGGCGGCGCGGGAGAAAGTGAGAAGCAGGGTGCCCACGGCGATGGCCACCAGGCCCAGGAGTGCGAGCCGGCGCAGTCCGGACTCTCTGAGTGAGAAACCGGAGACGACCAGCAAGCATGCCATGGCCAGGCCACCTAGCACGTTGGGATGTTGCGTCAGACCGTAGGCCCGCAGCCAGCGCCGCTCCCCAAGCGAGACCACGCTCGCCCCAGACCAACGGGAGTCGTTGGGTATCTCCCCAAGCTCGTCGAGACCGGCAGTGTGTCCCAGCAGAAACTGTGGTACGGAAAGGGCTGCCTGTACGACCATGGACGCGGCCAGAGGCCAGGCGATCAGGTTCCGCCGGAGGGGGGCATTGACCAGCATCAGGTAGAATGCCAGCATCAAAACCAGGCGCACCAGGGGGAAGGCCGCATAGATAGGATCGACGGCCCCCGGTAGGCCAAGGAGGCCAAGCACCAGGAAACCAATCAGGGGAATATGGATGAAGGCGGGTCCCCACTGCAGCTTGGTCCTCTCGTGGCGGAGCAGAAGGCTCAGGACCCAGGTCCCGAGGGCTGCACACAAAAAGAGATCGGTGGCATAAAGCACGGGTTCGAAATAGGCATAGAATGGCTGTCCGGCCTGCGGGTGATAAAGGACCCAGTGCTTCCCGGAAGGCAGGGCGAACAGCAATGCAGCCAAAGACCAGTGGCTGGCAACCTGAGCCAGGCGGCTGAGCTTTTCCCTCATGTCACATCCTTGGGGCTACGACCCTCTCCCTATTCGATTCTACCGCAATCTTCCGTAGCGGTCAAGGGAGCGGATTGCCCCTCAAGGGAGGTGTGTTACGAGGGGGACACTGCGGTGTCGGGACCAGGTAGGTCGCCGCATGCGGACAGCATCGCTCCGCGCCTCAGGGCCTTCCATCAGTTTGGCGTCGTACTCGGAGGCTAACGTGTTCCAATTCCGCGTGCCAGCATCTGCGACCCACTGTCATGTCTTGGTGGGGTGCCAAGGCCATGACGGATGCGTCCTTCATCCGCCGCCAACATGAAGCAGTTGCCCGGTTAGCCAGCCAGCCTGTTCAGAGGTTAGAAGCACCCTCGGGCCGGCCACATCTTCGGTTTCAGTCACACGACCAAGCGCTCGCCATCGCCCGGTCCAGTCTCCAGTGTGCTAGAACTATGAACCAAGTTGAGAGCAATCCCCCTGGGCAAAGTACCGTAGATAAGCCTCGACGCTGCGCCGGTAGGCCGCTACCTCTGGGTACGCAGCCAGAAGGTCTGGGTCGGTCAGGCCCGGCTTGGTCAAAGCGCTGCGCTGATAGGCCGCTACTTCCGAGTTCGCAGCCAGATCAGAGCAATCCTGCTGGGTAAAGTACTGTAGAAAGGCCTCCACGCTGCGCCGATAGGCTACGACCTCCGGGTACGCAGCCAGGAGGGCTGGTTCTGTCAGGCCCGGGTTGATCGCAGCGCTGTGCTGGGAAGCCATTGCCTCCAAGGAGGGAGCCAGGTCAGGACAGTCCTGCTGGGCAAAGTACCGCAGATAGGCATCTACGTTGCGCCGATAGGTCAGTACCTCCGGGTACGCAGCCAGAAGGGCTGGATCTGTCAGGCCCGGGTTCATCGAAGCGCTGCGCCGATAAGTCGTTACCTCCGACTCTTTAGCCAGCTCAGAACAATCCTTCTGGGCAAAGTAGTGGAGATAAGCATTTACGTTGCGCCGATAGGTCACTACCTCCGGGTACGCCGCCAGGAGGGCTGGATCCGTCAGGCCGGGGTTCATCAAAGCGGTGGACGAACGGTCTTGCCGGCTGCCTGGTGCGTGATATACCAGTTCCCCCGTCGTGTACTTCTCAAGAAGGGCAGCATGCGCCACGCTGGGCGAGATGCTGGACAGATTGTCGAACTGACCGTCGGGATGGTCCGATGCACTGTCAGCCCAGGTGAGCTGGGGGAGCACTAGGGCCACCAAAAGCAGCACCAAAACTGCTACCGATACCCGCATCTGACTCTTCTGCAGAACAACAAGGCTTGGCATCGTTATCTCCTGTATCAACCTGATTTAGCGAAGATTCAAGCCGAGGCAGTGCTTCCTCGGCTCTAATTTTCGCTATATTGAGCATCATTATTATATCATCGATTGGCACATGTGTCTGCACAATTCGTGCAGCATTTCTGCAACGAAACTGCAACTGGCCACTGGGGCGAGCCTGCGAGTGGAGCGAAAAATGCCCGGTCCGCAACTACTTGTCTTGCCAGGATGACCTGGCTCTGGTATAATCGAGATGGATGGGATTCATGCCGTTGCCGAATTCCAGGAGGGGAGAGTGGCCTACCAGAGCGGGGATGATCCGCAACTGCTGAGCGACCTGCGCGACGCGCTCAAAGGCTGGCACCGGCCGACGCTGGGCGATACGTCCCTGGCTGGCGCCCTGGAAGACGTCCAGCGCCGCCTGGCTGTCGAACCCTGGCTAACCAAGTCCAATGCCCTGCGACAGACGATCCGTGCGGCGCTGTCCTCACTGCGGGATGCGGGGCGGGTGAAAGAGGCTGACCTTCTGGAACGGCGCTACCTTCGCAGAGAGAGCGTGATCCGGCTGACAGAGATCTACAACCTCAGCGAGCGGAGCATCTACTACCGCCTGCACGAAGCGCACTTCGCCCTGGCCCACGCCCTGTGGGTTCTGGAGCAGGCTGAGGTAAGCGCGGCCCCGGATGCTCTGCTGGCAACGGAACCCTCGCGCACGCTGTCGCGCGCTCGGCACCTCCCGCCGCGGACCTACACCCACCTCTTCGGCATGGAAGCGGCGCTGGCCCAACTAATGGATTATCTCAGCGATCTCGCCCATGATTGGGTGATCAGCCTAGATGGGATGGCGGGCTTGGGTAAGACAGCGCTGGCTCGAGAGGCTGCCGGCCGCCTGGCCGAAACCGATCGTTTTGTCGACATCTCCTGGGTGACGGTCAGACCGGTATCCTACACTTGGCGCGGCCCACGGCAGGTGGACCTCCCGGCTCTCACCTGCAGTCAAGTGCTGGGTATCATTGCCAACCAATTGAGTAGCATCGACCTGGGCCCTCTTTCCCTGCCGGCCAAACGCGATCGCGTCCGCGAAATTCTCCACGATCGCTCCTACCTGGTTGTGTTGGACAATCTGGAAACATCGATGGATTGCGGAACCTGGCCGGACTGGTTCTGGGACATGGCGGATCCCAGCAAGTTCCTGCTCACCAGCCGCCACTGGCTGGAGTCGGAGGTTGGACAGTCGGTTCTCTCGCTGGATCAGTTGGCCGAATCCGAGAGCCTGGCCCTCATTCGTCACGAGGCCCATCTGCGCGGGCTGCCGGATGTGGTCGACGCCAGCAACGATACCCTGCGCGCGATCCTGGCCGTGACGGGAGGGAATCCCTTGGCCATCAAGCTCGTCGTGGGTCAACTCGTCAGCCTGCCTCTGAGCCGGATCTTGGCCACCCTGGAGACCGCCCAGCCTGACACCGACGCGTTCTATCAGCACCTGTACCGCGTCTCCTGGGATCTCATCTACGCGCCGGCCCGACACCTGCTGCGGTGCATGGCTGAGCTTCAAGCTGGTGGAGGCACCTGGGAGGATCTGTCGGCCATCAGTGGCCTGTTCGGGGATGATCTTGCCTCTGCCATCGAAATACTTATCAGCCATTCCCTCTTGCAGGCGAGTGGCTTCGAGGAAAAGACCTATAGCTTGCACCCCCTGACGTATCACTTTGCCGTCAGCCAGGCAGCCCAGAAGCCTGGCACATAATAATCATTGACACGGAAAGCAACTACCGTTGCAATGTAGATCATCCAGAGAATGAGGCCGATGTGTAGCACGTCATTTTGGGAGAACCAAATCCCTTTACCTTTCGCCCACAGCTTTGGTGTGATATCAAGCTTATCGTAGAGCCAATAGGCCGCCATGGTGGAGAGTAGCAATATCCAAGCACCCATAAGAGCCAGATCCATGGGAGTGCTGAGTATATAGTACCGCCAACCGTTCAAAATAAGGATGATCAGAAATATCGGAGTCGAGACCCAGACCATCAACTCGAAGGTGATCATTGATTTGACAGGAATTATCCCTCCGATGAAGGTCAGGATGGCGTATACCACCGCACTGAGCAGCGCATAACCCAGTAGTACCATCCGCAGTGTTCCCTTGGTGCAGGAATAGGCTATAGCAACCAACAGCGCGTCCATGCTGACCTGCTGGAACATCAGGTAGATCACCTCCCACCAACTGGTCCAAGCGCATGTCTCCTGTCCCGCACATTTGATCTGGTAACCGAACGCTTGGTAGCTGGTTCCGGCCAGAAGCGCACCAGTACCCCAAAGCAACAGAGAGATGCCCCACCACAGACGAGACACTTGGTCACCCTGAAGCCACAAGAAGTTGAGCCCGACGCCAATCGCCAAAACTCCAAGCAAGTAGACAAGAAAGGTTGAGGACGGTTGCGTCAGAATGATTTCCTTCGAGGCAAGTTTGATCGTCGTGCAGGGCTGGACCTCGCACCAGTTCTCAGGAGTCAATACCGGATCGGTATACCGGATTGACTTCAGCCGGCTGAAGGCGGACGAAATCGCCGCTGTGACAATCTGAAGCAATGAAGGCTTCATGAAGCACCTGGCTCAACTGGAGAACATGCTCAACTGTGACTCGGTCAACGGCGGCGGAATCAAAACGAATTTACCGACATGCTTCTTCTTGGTGAACTCCTTCTGAGCCTCTACAATCTGTTCAAGCGGAAATGATTTGGCGAGGAGTGGCCGGATCTCGCCATTCTCGATATAGGAAATAAGGTTGGGGAAGACCGGCTCATCCCAGGCGGTGCAACCGATCAAGGTCAAATCCTTGAGATAAAACGTGCGCATGTCTAGGGTCACGAGCGGTCCAGCGATGGCCCCAGAAGAGGCATATCGTCCCCCTCTCTTCAGCACCTCCAACATCCCGCCAAAAGCAGGCCCGGCGACATTGTCAATCACCACATCGACCGCGTTCTCACCCAGAGCGACCACAATGTCGTCACCACGAGCGATGACATGATCCGCTCCTATTGACCGCACTTGTGCCATTTTCTGTTCTCCCGCAATGGCAGTTACCATGGCCCCTCGGCGCTTCGCCAGCTGCACCACGGCTGACCCGACACCACCCGATGCGCCGGCAACCAACACATGCTCGCCCTTGGACACCTTTGCTCGGTGGAGCATATTCTCTGCCGCACCGTAGGCACACGGAATGGTGCCGAGTTCTGCATCGCTCCAATCGCAGTCTACGGGGAAAACCTCTCTGGCATCAATCTTGACGAACTGAGCGAACGCACCATCGAAATCGGACGCCATCCAGATATTCTCCATGGATTCGAATCCCGAGGTGCGGATGCAAGGCCGCACCAAGACGCGCAAGCCCAGGGTGCTTTCGTCTCCACCAGGGCCAACGGCGACAACGCGCCCACAACAATCTGTGCCCTGGATAAACGGAAATGGTGTCGCCTCGTTCCATCCACCATCTGCCGTAGCTTTCGCTTTTTCTCTCTCGGCAGTGGTCAGAGCTTCTGTACCGGCTGTGACTGCGGATGAGTACCATCCAAGGCGGGTATTGATCTCGGTGTTGTTTACGCCAGCCGCGAGGACCTGGAGAAGGAGCTCCCCAGGGGCAGGTTCTGGAATCGGGACATCCCGATACTCCAGTTGTTCATATCCGCCGTTACCGTTTGTGACAACCGCTTTCATGGTCGTTTTGCTACCCGTAATGTCAAAACGGTCCTTTTTGGGGATTATTCCGTGCTCATTAACCATATTGTCCCTTTCATGACTATTCCCTATGAGGTTCTTTGCATAACTATTCAGCATTATACCACAGTGCCAATCCTTGAGCAACCCCCAGATTTTTCGAAGATGCGAGATGACACCACGACCCAAAAAGCTGCTCGACCAAGTGCG
>Ga0180437_10004040_pt1 | contig 21235 bp, 14 predicted proteins | sample SS_ome_4_FD_132410 | JGI IMG/M metagenome (GOLD analysis project Ga0180437, IMG submission 132410) | Hypersaline lake sediment archaeal communities from the Salton Sea, California, USA - SS_3_D_1 metaG | ecosystem: Environmental > Aquatic > Non-marine Saline and Alkaline > Hypersaline >...
AGATAAACGCCACCAATAGCAATATAGCTTTCAATAGCTAATTCACTTTTAGGAAAACGCCTAATCAAGGTCTGATATGTTTCAATGCTTTCTCTATAGTCCATATAGCCTTCTAAAATTTTCCCTTTTGCATATAAAGAACGCATCGCCATTTCATCGCTAGGAAGAGTGTTAATTATTTCTTCAAAGACCTTCAAAGATAAATCTTTGCCTGATCCCCATTTTGGCATTTTCTTCCATCCAAAAAGGTGTTTTTTCTCACCTTGATAGAATTTGTCAGCAATAGCAAATTTATACTGCATGATTTCATCGAAATATTTGGGTTGTAGCTCTTGTTGAAGGTACAATGAAAATTTTTCATTGGCTTGTTCTAAATCCCCGGTGTGAAAAAATGCAACACCTTGAAAATATAAAGCTTCTCTTCCAAAAGAAGTTTTCAAATAATACCTTTGCAATCTATTGGAATAACTCAATAAATCTTTCCAGTTTTTCTTTGTATGAGCTTCTTGAACCTTACTGTAGTATTCTTGTGCTGATATTCTTTGTCTTTTCTCTCTAGCTTCTAGTGGTGAAACGTTGACACATAAAGCGCCAAGGCAAAAGAAAAAAGAAAAAAAGAGATATTTCATTCTCATAAATAATCCTTATCTTCTTATAAAAAACAATTTTAAATAGTTTATTTTACAATGATATCGATGACATTATCAATGTTTCTGATTTTTTTTCCTATGTTTTCCTCATATTGAATTCCCCAAGATGAATCGATATGCAAGTTGGCTATTTTATTGCCTTTCGAGATAAATGCTAATAAAATTCGACATTTACCTGGATTAGAGCGGAAAATTTGCTTCAATTTAAGGATATGAGAAAGTTTTACTCTATCGGCATTTAATTTGATCGAGAGCAAACTTTTGTCTGGTTGTTTTTGCATTTTTTGCACATTTTGCTTATTTGCAAAGCCATTTTTATTTAAATTCTTTTTAGGCATACTTTTTACTTTATCAAAGACAGCATCACATTCTTTTATCATTTCCTGATTGACGTTAGTAAGGTCTCCAAGCCAACGACACTGAAGCCTGAATCCCGAATCATTTCTTTCTATTTGCAATACTGCATAAAGCAGGCGATTTTCTTCTAACAGGTGAGAAGATTTTTCATAAAAATCTGGCCAAATGGGGATTTCATATCTTTGCACATCATCACTTATCGTAATAAGTGCAAATTTCCTTTGGGTTTTTGTTGTAATTTTAAATGCAACAGTATCCACAACAAAAGCTACTCTACAAGGAGCCTGATCTGGCAGTTTTTCAATTTCAGACAGTGGCATACAAGAAAGCTTTTTCAGTAAAGAGCTATAACTTTCCATAGGGTGAGCGGAAAGATAAAACCCTAATAGTTCCTTTTCTTTTTGCAGCATTTGCAATTTAGAAGAAACTTGTTCTACTTGAGGCGGATGAGAAAATTCACTTTCTTGATTTTCTATGAGAGAGAAAAAATTCAATACTCCTTTAGCTTTTTCTTTTTGATCTTTCGAAGCCCTGTCATACATTACCTCAATGCTTTCTCTTAATTGATCGCGTGTCCAAGAAGTAAAATCAAAGGCTCCTGCACCTACTAAGAGTTCAATGTTTTTCTTTCCTACTCGTTTTGTGTCTACGCGCTTAATAAAATCATATAAGGATTTATAAGAACCTGATGCTTTTTTCTCTTCTAAAATAGCTTCAACAACACCTTCCCCTACTCCTTTAATTCCTGACATAGCAAAACGAATACCATCTTTAGTAGGAACAAATTCAATTCCTCCTTCGTTAACATCAGGCGGCAAAATAGGAATTTTCATAACACGGCATTCTTGAATAAACTTAGCAACTTTTGATAAATCATCACGATCACATGTCATCAAAGCAGCCATCCATTCATGCGGATAGTTTGATTTCAAATAAGCCGTAACATAAGAAAGGTAGGCATAAGCTGTCGCATGAGATTTATTAAAGCCGTAAGAAGCAAATTTTTCTATTTTATCAAATATACTGACGGCGATGTCTTGATCGATTCCATTTTGCCCAGCTCCTTGCAAGAATTTTTCTCTTTGTCTTTCCATTTCAGCTTTATCTTTTTTCCCCATAGCTCGTCGAAGGACATCACCTTCACCCAAACTATATCCTGCAAGTTTACTCGCTATTTGCATGACCTGTTCTTGATACACCATAACGCCGTATGTCTCTGCCAATATATCTCCCATTTCAGAATGTTCCATTTCAATTTTCTCTCTTTTATGTTTACGAGAGATAAAAGCAGGAATCATATCCATAGGGCCAGGTCGATAAAGAGCTGTTACCGCAATAATTTCTTCGAAATGATCAATATGAAGCTGTTTTGCTAAATCTTGCATACCTCCAGACTCTAATTGGAAAATGCCTAGAGTTTTTCCATGGTTTAATAAATTAAAAGTTGCTTTATCATCTAAAGGCAGTCTTGTCCAATCAATAATTTTTCCTGTGTTATGATGCACATATTCGACAGCTTTTTGAATCGACGTCAAAGTTTTAAGGCCTAAAAAGTCAATCTTTAACATGCCCACAGCTTCAACGGGCTTCATAGCGAATTGTGTTACCAACATAGTGGAATCTTTTGCGGTACAAACAGGAATATGATCCGTTATAGGATTGGCGCAAATGATCAGGCCTGCTGCATGAATAGATGTGTTGCGTATTGATCCTTCAATTCTTTTTGCTATATCAATAACTCTTTTTGCTTCTTTGTCTGTTTCATAAACTTGTTTGAGTTCGGGATCTATTCTTAAAGCTTTATCCAATGTCATATTAGGGTCTTCTGGAACAAGCTTGGCAATAGCATTTACTTTCACAAGAGGCACGCTCAAGACCCTTCCAACATCTTTGATTGCCATTTTCGCTTTCATTGTACCGAAGGTAATAATCTGAGCAACATGATCTTGCCCATATTTATGGATAGTATACTCAATCACCTCTTGTCTTCTTTCCATGCAAATATCCACGTCAATATCAGGATAGGAAATTCTTTCGGGATTAATAAAACGCTCAAAGAATAAATGAAACCTGAGAGGTTCAATGTCAGTTATGCCCAGGAGAAAAGCTAAAATAGAACCAGCAGCAGACCCTCTTCCTGGTCCTACAGGAATATTTCTTTTTTTTGCCCAAGAAATAAAGTCATATACAATAAGAAGATAATCACACATACCTTTGGAAGAAATAATATCAAACTCATTTTCTAGTCGTTTTTTCACAACTTCTTTGGGTTCTTGGTTTGGATAATTTTTCTTTACTTCTTCAAGCTGCTTTGGACCATATTTATTATCTATCTCTTGCATGCAAAGCTTAAAAAGATATTCTTCTGCAGCTTTTTGTCTTTCTGTAGATGAAAGGCTATCTTTGTCTATTCCTGGAGGATGATAAACAGGATAATATCTAGTTTTAAAATTCAACTTGAATATGCATTTTTCAGCGACTAAATTTGTGTTTTCAATAGCTTCAGGCATATCAGCAAACAAGTTTTGCATCATTTCAGCTGATTTAAAGTAAAACTCATGGCTTGGATAAATTTTTCTTTTGGGATTAGATACTCGATGAAGAGGGTTACCTCTTGAATCTCTTTCCCAGATTTCACAAGGTTCACCTGATTGAACATTTAAAAGTATCTCATGTCCTTGCCAATCTTCTCTTTCTAAGTAATGTGTGTCATTAGTAGCCACACATTTTATCGATTTTTGTTTAGATAGGTTCCATAATTTTTTAACAACTTTCTCTTCTGATTCGATATAATCTTTGTAGTTTTGCATTACCCATGTTTCGTTTTCTAAGCGATCTTTTTGTTTATTTTCATCGCTCATGCAATGGCGTTGCAACTCAAAATAAAAATCTTCCCCAAAAACTTCTGAAAACCAATTGATTTCTTGTTGCAACTCTTCTTCAGTAGAATTAAGTATTAAATGTCCAAGTTTCCCTCTCACTCCGCCAGAAAGGCAGATGAGTCCTTCGCTATATTGTTTGAGGATGTCTTTGTCGATACGAGGTCTATAATAGAATCCTTCGGTAAAGCCGAGTGAACTTAATTTGCAAAGATTGCGATATCCTTTTTCATCTTTAACAAGTAAAACTAAAGGAAACCCTGTAGGCTGTCCTGGCATTTTCTTTTTTTCAAAACGAGAAGCAGGAGCAAGAGCTATTTCACATCCTAATATGGGATTTAATGATTTATTTTTACATGCTTTGTAAAAATCAACCGCGCCATACATATTACCATTATCAGTTAAAGCAACAGCAGGCATAGAAAGTTCTTTTGCTTTAGAAGCAATTTTTTTTACAGAAATCGTAGAATCTAAAATAGAAAATTGAGAATGAACATGCAGAGGAATCCAAGACATATTTATCTATTGGTTTTAGGTTATGAACATCTCGACTATAGCGTGTTCTTTTGTGCTACGTCAACGGGTTTCTGTAAAGAAATAAGCTATAAATGTTTGCTTATGTATCGACATGTTTTGGGTTGTATTTCACTTTCCAAAGAGGAATCAAAAGAAGAAGAGAAACAATACCACAGGCCGTTAAAATTACAAAAAAGCCTTCCCATCCCCAATCACGAGCAACAGCACCTAAAGGGCCACCTGCCGCTGCAGCTCCTGCATAGGCAAACCAACCTGCAAATCCTGTTGCAGTACCTGCTGCTTTTTTGTGAGATAATTCTGCCGCTGCCATACCGATTAGCATTTGAGGGCCGAAGATAAAAAATCCAATAAAAAAAAGAAGCAGAGATTGAATAGCCAAATTTATTGCAGGAAGTTTCCAAAGAGCCAAAACGGAAAAGGTAACAAACAAAGTAAAAAGAACGTTCACAGGGTTTCTTTTTCCTTTAAACATATAATCCGAAGACCAACCAGCAGCAAGACTTCCCAAAAAGCCTCCTATTTCGAACCAAAAAATGGTTGTACCGGCAGCTATCATGGAATATCCCTTTTCTTCCATAAGAAACATAACCGTCCAGTCATTGAAGGCTGTCCTAATGATGTAGATAAAAAAGTAAGCAATAGCAAGCGTCCACACATATTTATTTTTCAATACATAATCGATAAGTATCGTTTTAGCGGGAAGTTCTAGTTTATCTGCATCGGAGTGTTTGGCTTCTGCTTTTTCTTTTCGATAGACTTCAATTGGTGGCAGTCCAAGAGATTGAGGAGTGTCTCTTAATGTATAGATGATAAATACTCCCATAAAAATACAAGCAATACCAGGAAAATACATTGAATAACGCCATCCCATCTGCTCAGCAATAATGCTACCTATGATAGGGATGATAGCTCCTCCCAAATTATGAGAAGTATTCCAAATACTCCACCATCTTCCTCTTTCTGATTGGGAATACCAGTGAGTTAATAGTTTAGCTACAGGAGGCCATCCCCATCCTTGGAACCAACCATTCAGGCCCCAAAAAATTGCAAAGAATATCATGGTAGAAGAAAGTCCGAAAAAGATATTAAAAATTCCTGTCAGAAGAAGCCCTATTCCCATGAAATAGCGCGGATTCGATTTATCGCTAATGATTCCACTAATAAACTTACTTGCCCCATAAGTTAACGATAAAATTGTAGCAAGTATTCCTAGTTGAGCTTTATCAAGCCCCAAAGCAGAAGACATAGCTGGCATAGCAAAAGTGAAACTTTTTCGAGAAAAATAGAAAAAGGCGTAACCAATATACATTCCTATTAACGTGCGAAATCGCCAATAGACATATTTCTTCTTTACAATCTTTGGATCTTGAATTTGAGGAATGAATGGTGCGGGATGAAGAAATTGAAAAAATCGCATAGAAAAAATCCTTTTTCTAAAAAAACCCCTCTTTTTGTGTTAGGGGCCTTTTGAATTATTATATTAATGTTAGTATAAATTTCAAAACTTCATTTTTAGCTATGAGATAAAGAAAAAATCTATTACTTCCTTTATTACTACGTAAAAGCTAAGCTATATTTTCAAATCACATATTATATAGTTGTTCCATCCAAAATAGAGAATATGTGTTTTTTTGACCAGCTAAGAAAAACGCAGAAGGCGTTCCTTGGTAATTAAGGTTGTCTATGAAAAAAACATTTACAAAACAATAAAAATTGAATACATATAAAATTATGAATAAATAAAAGCTGAAAATTATGGTTGATGTTACTTCCACTCCTACTGGACCTGATGATCCCTATAAAAAATTAAAAGTCAGTGGTGTTGAAGAAAAAAAGTATACTGAAGAATACGAAGAAAAGTTTCAAAAAAAAGAGAAAACAAAAAAAGATAGTTTTCTTACTTTTTTAGCCAAAAAACTTTTAAGTTTTTTCCCACGTGGTTCGCTGCAAGGATCTTTAAAAGCTTTGGGCAAAGACTTGTCGGATCTTCAGAAATATTTTCAGGAATTAGGAGATAAAGATCTTTCTCAAGATGTGAAATTTTTAAAAAATTTATCTTTTTGTTGGAGAGGATTTTTAAATCATTTCATTCCCATTGCACTAAACAAACATCCTGTAGTTTTGCAAATTCGTTCTTTTTTTGATGAGCTACATTCTTTTCCAGATCCTCAACATTTTTCACTCGGGTATTATCTTTCAGAATATGCGGGAGAAAAATGGATCCCTTTTCCCTATATGGAAATGCTGCGTAATCTTCATCAAGGATATCAAACAGATGCTGGTACCTCTCATCTGCACAAGTGGATGAAAGAAATATCTGAAATCACGAAATTCAAATAAAGTTTTTTATATTCTTAAAAATTGAATATTTGAACTCTCTTTACTGATTTTATTTTTCCTTCTATACTAAAATGAATATAAGTCTTTGATAAGGATAATTTTTAGATGAAATATCAGATTCCAAAAGGTTTATTTGACATTCTTCCCTATGGGGCAGATCAAGATTGGCGTTTAACAAATCAATGGCAATATATGGAATGGATCATCCATCGTCTTGCTCGAGATTATGGTTATTTGGAAATGCGCACCCCGATTTTTGAAAAAACAGAAGTTTTTCATCATAGTGTAGGAGCATCCACAGATATTGTATCCAAAGAGATGTATACATTTTTGGATAAAGCAGAAAGGTCCATGTCGCTTAGACCAGAAGGAACAGCTTCTATTGTTCGTGCTTTTGTAGAAAAAAATTTAGCACAACATGGCAATCTTCATAAATTTTATTACATTGGTCCGATGTTTCGCTACGAGAGGATGCAAAAAGGAAGATATCGTCAATTTCATCAATTTGGAATTGAAGCGATAGGACCCATGTCTGCAGAACTTGATGTAGAAGTGATAGATCTTTTAAATGAATTTTTTAAAAGGTTAGGTTTAAAGGATATCACCATACAACTAAATTCTGTAGGAACGACTGAGTGCAGATTAAAATACAAAAAAGCACTTTTAGAATATTTAACACCTCATTTCAAAAAACTCTCTAAAGATTCACAAGAGCGTTTTGAAAAGAATCCTCTTAGGATTTTAGATTCAAAAGACCCTGAAGATAAAAAATTAATTGAAAAAGCACCTTCTATTTTAGATATGCTATCGACAGAAGCCAAAGAGCATTTCAAGAAAGTATGTAATCTTTTAAAAACGTTAAAAATTCCATATGAGATCAATGACAAACTAGTACGTGGTCTAGATTATTATACAAATACTGTTTTTGAATTTGTCAGCTCTCAATTAGGAGCACAAAATGCCATTGGTGCTGGAGGAAGATATGATTCATTAGTGGGATCATTTGGGGGACCAGATTTACCAGGTGTTGGATTTGCTACGGGATTAGAAAGAGTTGTTCAAACGATGGTTGCTCAAAAGGTAAAGTTCCCGTCTTTATCATTTCCATTCGTTTATTTTATTCCTCTATCTTCATCTGTGAAAGATTTTTGTTTTGAAAAAACAACCGAGCTGCGTCATCTTTCTATACCATCAGAAATGGATACAGACGCTAAAAAAATCCAAAAATCTCTACAAAAAGCTAGCAAATCGAAAGCCATGTATTGTGCTATCTTAGGTGAAGAGGAATGGCAAAAGAAACAAATCCAGCTGAAAAATCTTGAAACAAGAGAGCAAAAAAATATAGCTTTGGATGATCTCATACCAACCCTTCAAAGTTATTGGAAGGCTTTTTCACAAAAAAACAAATTACTTTAGGAAGATAAAAATGTTTGATTTCAGAAGAACATGCAATTGTAATGCTTTAAATAAATCTAATGTAGGTCAAGAGGTAACTCTTTCAGGATGGGTACATCGAAGACGTGATCATGGAGGACTTATTTTTATCGACCTTCGTGACAGATATGGATTAACACAAGTTATCTTCGATCCCAAACTTTCGAAAGAAATTCATGAAAAAGCTAAAGTACTGCGTAGCGAATGGGTAATTTCTATTAAAGGAAAAGTAAGGCCTCGCTCAGAGGGCATGGCCAATCCTAATCTTAATACAGGAGAAATTGAAGTAGAAGTTTTAGACTTTGAAATACTCTCCCCTGCTAAGACACCTCCATTTTCTATTTGCGATGAAAGGATCGATGTTAGTGAAGATTTAAGACTGAAGTTTCGTTACTTAGATATTAGGCGTGGAGAAATCTGCAAAAACCTTGCTATGCGACATAAAGCTATGCTTTCTGTTAGAAACTTTTTAGATTCTCAAGGGTTTTTAGAAATTACAACACCTATTCTTTCAAAATCTACTCCCGAAGGGGCTAGAGATTATCTTGTTCCATCTCGTATATATCCTGGCAATTTTTATGCACTTCCTCAATCTCCACAGATGTTTAAGCAGCTGTTTATGGTTTCAGGTATGGATAGATATTTTCAGATAGCACAATGTTTCAGAGACGAAGACATGAGATCAGACCGTCAACCTGAATTTACACAAATTGATGCAGAAATGAGTTTTGGTACACCTGAAGATCTTTTTGTTATTTTTGAAGGATTGCTGAAAAAATTATACAAGGATTGTTTGAACATTGATATTCCAACACCTTTCCGCCACATGAACCACAAAGATGCAATGGAAAATTACGGAACAGATAGACCTGATTTACGCTTTGACATGAAACTTATTCGCCTCGATGACATTGCCAAGAAAAGTTCTTTTTCCATTTTTCAAGAACAATTAAAAGCTGGTGGTGTTGTCAAAGCTCTTTGCGTAAAAGGAGGAGCTGACATTTCTAGGCGTGTAATGGACGAGTATACTGCTTTTGTAAAAGAGTTTGGTTTAAGCGGTCTGGCTACTGTCAAAAGAACGGACAAGGAATTCACCACGGGTATAGCTAAATTTTTCACAGAAGATCTACAAAAAGAGCTTTTAGAGAAAACAAAAGCTGAAAACAATGATCTTATAATTTTTGCAGCTGACAAAGAAGATAGAGTAAATCAATCATTAGATCATCTTCGACGTCGTATAGCTAAAGACAGAAATCTCATCGATAAGAAAAAACTAGAATTCTTATGGATTGTAGATTTCCCAATGTTTAGTTTTGATGAAAAAGAAAATCGTCTAAAAAGTGAACACCACCCTTTCACTTCTCCAAATTTCGATGATATTAAACTTTTAGACACAGATCCTGTAAAAGCAAGAGCTCAAGCTTACGACATAGTTTTGAATGGTTATGAAATTGGAGGAGGCTCTCAAAGGATTCACAGTAGCGAGCTGCAACATAAAATCTTCCAGATACTGAATCTTTCTGAAAAAGATATTCAAAATAAGTTTGGCTTTTTTATTGAAGCTCTTCAATATGGTACGCCGCCTCATTTAGGGATAGCTTTAGGGCTTGACCGTGTGGTGATGTTACTTTGTGATACTGACAACATACGTGATGTAATTGCCTATCCTAAAACGCAAAAAGCAACGGATTTAATGACCGCCTCTCCTTCCGAAGTATCACAAAAGCAACTGGATGAATTAAAACTTAAAGTACAAAAATAAAGGTTTTTATTATGAGAAAACTATTCATTTTCGTTTTTTCACTTTGCATAGGATGCTTTTTATTCGCTGAAGAAAATGCTGACAAGGGTGCAAAAGAACAAGAAATAGCATCTCTTTCAAAAGCACTTGGTCATCTCATTGCTCAACAACTCAAAGAAAATACCATTCAAGTAGACATGAACTTAGTTACACAAGGCATGCAAGATGAAGATCAAGGCAAAGATAAATCCATGACAAAAGAAAAGTGCATAGAAATACTTGCTTCTTATCAAGAGAAAATGTTCGATGAAATGAGCAAAAAAAATCTTAAAGAAGCAGAAGTTTTTTTGAAAAAGAACGGTGCAAAGAAAGAAACAGTTAAGCTTGAAGAAGGAAAGCTGCAATATTCTATTATGAAAAAAGGCGAAGGAGCTTCTGTTGAAGAGTTTCATAGTCCTTTATTAAAATATAAAGGAACTTTTTTAGATGGACAGATTTTTGATGAAGCACAAGAACCTATGGTTCTTGCACTGAATGAAACTCTCCCTGGATTTAGCAAAGCAATTGTAGGCATGAAAGAAGGAGAAGTACGTAAAATTTTCATACATCCTGATTTAGGATATGGAACCGACGGAACACTTCCTCCTAATAGCCTTCTTTCTTTTGAAGTGGAAATTATTAAAGCAAATAATCCTCCAGAAAAAGAGTGCTGCCAAAACCAAAAAGAAATAGCTGATAAAGAGAAAGCTGCTCGCTAAAGATGAAAATTATTCTGTTTCAACCTGAAATACCACAAAATACGGGCAACATTGCCCGTACTTGTAGTGTCACGCAAGCAGGATTAATGCTGGTTCGTCCTTTTAGCTTTTCTTTATCTTCTCGTTTTGTCAAAAGAGCAGGTCTTGATTATTGGGATGATGTAAAAGTTGAAGAGATCGAAGATTTAGAAGAGTATTTACAAACAACTACTCATCCCTTTTATTTTTTCTCTAGCAAAGTAGAAAAATCTTATACAGATGTAAAATACGAAGAAGACTCTCTTTTAATCTTTGGCAATGAAACATCAGGCCTTCCTTCTACTTTTATTGAGAGATGGCCTGATAGATTTGTAACAATTCCAATGAAGAAAAAAGGGAGATGTCTTAATCTTTCAAATAGTGTTGCTATTGCTATTTATGAAGTCTTAAGGCAACAGAAATAAAAACAAAAACGGCTATTCAGCTTTAGTTTTAAAAATAAGCCATAAAAAAAAAGAAAGAACTAGACTTATTAATATAGAAGATGCAAGTGGTAGATAAATCGTTATGTTTTCTTTTTTAATTATGATATCACCCGGAAGTTTTCCTAGCCAATTCGTAAGAAAGGGAACGTGTATCTTATAATGAAGTACCAGTCCCGTGGCTATTAAAAAAACTCCCAGCCAAAATAGAAATCTTCCCATAATTAAAGCGCTGTTTCAATAAATGCTTTGACAGCTTCTAAATCTCTTAGCCCTACCAAGCGATTCATTTCTTTTCCATCTTTGAAAAGAATTACTGTTGGAACAGATGTTACTTGAAATTCCATAGCTGTATTTTGTTCACTATCAATATCTATTTTTGCTACCACTATTTTATCTTTATAATATTCGGCGATCTGTTCAATAATCGGCGCAAGCATACGACAAGGACCACACCAAACAGCATGAAAATCTACTAATACAACACCTTTTTTTACTTCATCATGAAAAGTATCATCAGTTAAAACTTTAATTAATTCGCTTTCAGCCATTGATTTGCCTCCATAAATATTTTGAATAAAAAACATGTTAGTCTATTGAAGATTTTTTCTAAACCGTTTTAAAAGATGTACTCTATGAAAGATGTTTTACTTCTTGAATATGATCTTGAATATCTGGAATTAGGATTTCATCTAAATAAGAACGATCATCGTTTAGTAAAAAATCCAAAAGTGTGTGGAACGTTTTTTTATTATCTTTATTGTAATGATCAAGTGCTTGAAAAAAGCTTGGCCCATTAGGAGTCCCATCTAATGAAAGATTCAGCTCATAGAAAATATCATCACAAACTTGCTGTAATTTATCTTTTTCTGCCTGAGACAGATCCTCATCATTTTGATAATATTTAATCCAATACTTAACTTGTTCTATTTTTTCCGCAAAATCCGCTAATAAACTTCTATTTACTTTTTCATCATCTTCTAATTTATGAAGCGTAGATAAAAAATTCTGCAAAGCTTCGATTAGCCACGATTTATAATTAATAAATTCATCAGGATCTTTCATAGGATGAATATAAAGATCTGGATCAGCCATAGTTTTACAACTCCTATTTTTAGGAATAACGATCTTAAAGAAAAAAAAGCAAGAAGTTTGACTTTCTAAATAAAAAATTTAAGGAGGAGAACCTTTCTTACCTTCTTCAATCCATTTTTTTAATGCTTGAAGAGAAAGATTAACTTGTTTTGAAAGCTGGGCAATCGCCTCTTTTTTTTCTAAATGAGAAAATTCATCAAATAGAATAGGAGTGCCAATAACACAAGTAATTTTTCCAAAAAGTTTTGGGAAACGTTTTTTTATTGGCCAAATTTTATAAGTTCCATCTACATAAACAGGTAAAATAGCGCTTTTACTAATATAACCTAAAAAGCCAGTTCCCGGAAGTATTTCACCTACTTCACCAGTTTCTGATCTTGTGCCTTCAGGAAAAATTAATACTTTTTTGCCATTTTTTAAAAGTCTAGCAATCATTTTGAGAGTAGAGGCGTCACCACCACTACGAGAAACAGGATGAGAATTTAATTTACGTATAACCCAGCCTAAGAAAAACTTCTTAAATAGAGAATCTTTTGCTAAAAAATGAATCTCTTCAGGGAAAGAAATTGCTAAAGCTGGAGGATCTAACATTGAAACGTGATTGGATGCAATTAAAGCAGCTCCTTTTGGAAAATGTTCTTTTCCATAAAGTTTATGTCGATAAAAAAGTCTCATCCATATCCAGGTTACAACAAGAATAAAACCATAAAAAGGTCGAAGGCGAAAAATTGGCGGGAAACAACAATTAGATTTGGAAGGTATTTTTCTTTTAATTTTATCAACAACTTCATCAATAGTAAGATCCGAGGTGTCAATAACGTAAGCATCGTCAGGACATTTTAAAGGAGAAATTGCACGATTTGAATCTATTTCATCTCTTTTCCTTATTTCTTCTAAAAGAGTATCAAAATCGATAGAAGAAGCCATTTTTGGATATTTTCTTTTTAATTGATCATAGCGTCTTTGAGCTCGGATTTTCATTTTTGCTGTTAAAAATATTTTAAGAGGAGCGTTGGGAAAGACAACCGTTCCCATATCTCTTCCTTCCACCACAATATTTTTATTTTCTGCAAATTTTCTTTGAAGAGGAACAAGAGCTCTTCGAATATAACCTTTGGCTGAAACTTCAGAAACAAAATTTGTTACTTTTTCAGAACGAATAGCATCAGTAATGTCTGTCTCACCAATCAAGTATCTAATTTTGCCTTCATGGTCCCTTTTAATTAGGTAGTGAAATTTTTCCAAAAGATAAGACGTTGCTTTTTCATCTGATATATCCACATTATTTTCTAAAACAAGCCAAGTAAAAGCTCTATACATAGCTCCTGTTTCATAATAGGCGTAATTGAGTCTTTTAGCTAGAAGTGAAGCTATTGTAGATTTACCGGTGCCAGCAGGTCCATCAATGGTTATGATCATATTTACCTCATGTCAAATAAAAATAGAGGATGGGAATGTTAAATATTAAAGAATCTAACATATCCAATATGCCTCCAACACCAGGTATTGTACTGCTATCTTTAATTTTTGCATCTCTTTTTAAAAGAGATTCAGCTAAATCTCCTATTTGTGCTCCTACGGAAAAAATTACAGCTAGAATCACAGCAGGAACAAAATGCAAGGTAAAATGAATATCTGTTTCTTTTGACCAAAATGAAAACACCAAACTTATAACTATCGCACAAATTAATCCACCAATGGAACCAGCAATTGTTTTATGGGGGCTGATAGACTCTGCAAGTTTTTTCTTTCCAAAGATCTTGCCACTAAAATAACCACCAATATCGTTCATTTTAGTAACGGCAATAAGATAAAATACCCACCATCTTCCATCAGCAAATGGTGTATGAAAAATTGCTAAAAGCATACCGATTGGAATAGCGATATAAATAACGCTAAAGATGCTAATAGAAATATTAGGTATCGCTCCATCTACATCTTTCAGATGGGAGATGAAAAGGATGAGAGCAAATAGAAAAAATACAATTAATGGTAGTTTCGTCAAATACAGGTAATGAGAGGCAATAAAAAAAGAAAATATTTCTATTACTACTGCACCTATAAGCAAACGAGTGGAGAGAATAAAAGATTTTATTTTAGCCATTTGTATAAATTCTGCTGCGGCTAAAGCTCCAATTATTGAAGCTAGTAGAGCCACCAAAAAAGAAAGGTAGGGATATTTTGCTAAAATGATCATGCCTCCTACTATAACGATAGCAATAAGGCTAAAAAATATTCTTTTACCTAAATCTTTCATCATGTACCTCCTCTTCGTCTTTTCCTTTTTTGATAATCTCTGACAGCATAAAAAAGATCTTGTACAGAAAAATCAGGCCAAAGAACATCCACAAAATATATTTCAGAATATGAACTTTGCCAAAGTAGAAAATTACTCAATCTTTTTTCTCCGCTTGTACGTATGATTAAGTCAGGATCAGGTAAATTAGCTGTATCTAAGTAATTATTAATCTTTTTTTCATTTATTTCATTTTTATTAATTTTTTTTTGATCATAATCTACTAGGATTTTTTTTACAGTCCTGATCATTTCATCTTTTGCCCCATAATTTAGGGCTAACACAAGAGTAATTTTATTTCCTTTACATGTAGCAGCTTGCGTTTCAGCATAAACTTTTTGTAAGCTTTTGGGAAAAGCAGAAATATCCCCTATCATTTGTATTTTTACATTATTTTTTTTAAGGAATTCTCTCTTTTCAACAAGATATTTTTCAAAAAGTTGAATTAAATGATCGATCTCATTTTTTGATCTTTGCCAATTTTCAGTGGAAAAAGCAAACACGGTAACAACTTTAATCCCTATTTCTGCTGCTGCTTGAACAATAGGAGTAAGATTATCCGCTCCTTTTGAATGACCAAGGAATGCAGAAAATTTATTTGAATTAGCCCAACGCCTATTCCCATCCATAATAATTGCTATATGTTGGGGAACCTTTTTAGGATCAAGTTTTTTGAGCATTTCTTCTGAAAAAAAAGTATCCTCTTTTTTTTCTTTTAAATTGGAAGTTCTTGGTTTCATTTTAATTAAAAAATTGATTTCTAATAATCGTTTGTTGCCTTTCTGGTCCAACGGAAATAATATTAATGGGAACACCACAAATTTGACGAAGCTTTTCTAAAAAAAACTGGGCTTTTTTTGGTAGTTCTTCATAGCTTGTAACATTTTTAGTTGAAGTTTTCCATCCCTCTACTTCTTCAAAAACAGGGACAGCTTTGTAAGCATCTTCCCATAAAATGGGTGGTGTTTTCATCTCTTTTTGACCAATTTTATATCCAACACAAATTTTAATTTTTTCAAGGTCATCTAAGATATCGAGCTTCATTAAAGCTATAGAATCCACTCCATTCACGCGAAGAGCATGTCTAACAAGAACGCTATCAAACCAACCTACCTGACGTAATCTACCAATATTAGCTCCAATTTCTCTCGACATAAAATTACTCGGAAATAATTTTTGTTCTTTAACATTTAAAACAGTAGGAAAAGGGCCTTTTCCTACGTGTGATGTATAAGCCTTAATAACACCTAGAGTATGATCGATACGAGTAGGTCCTGCTCCACAACCAGCACATAACCCTGCAGCTACAGTACTTGAGCTAGTGACATAAGGGTAAGATCCAAAAGTCAAATCTAATAAGGCTCCTTGTGCTCCTTCGAATATAACCGGTTCACCACAAGCTATTGCCTCTGCTATCTCAGCTTCTTTATCTATTATGAGATCTTTTAAATAAGATCCGAAGCGTTGGTATTCAAATAATATTTGCTCCAGTTCCAATGGGGGATAATGATAAATCTTTTCTAATATTTCATTTTTTAATTTCAAATTATAAGCAATTTTTTCTTCAAAAAGAGGTGATAAAAGGTCAGCCATCCTTATACCAAAACGTTGCACTTTGTCAGCATAACAAGGTCCTATACCCTTCTCATTGACTTCATTTTTTCGCCATTTCGCTTCCATTTCATCAATAATTCTATGGTAAGGGAAAATCACGTGAGCATAAGGTGAGAGAAAAAGTCTATTTTTATAATCGATTTGTTTTGTTTGCAAAAGCTCTAATTCTTCGATTAGAACTTTGGGATCAATAACGCATCCTCCTCCAATATAACAAATGGTATTTTCACGACAAATGCCTGCGGGAATATGATGTAGCTGCAGCTCCTCGTCTCCTATTTTAACGGTATGAGCTGCGTTATGTCCTCCTTGTGAACGAATAACATAACGTACATTATCGGAAAGTACGTCAACGACTTTCCCTTTTCCTTCATCTCCCCATTGCAAACCAACTACCGCTATACTGGGCATAAAAAATTTCCTTATATGTGAACATTTACAATTGGAGGACATTTAGAATATAAAAAATTGATTTATCGTGGGTAGCTTTTTTTTATTTTTTAAGAAAAAAATCTAAAGGGCTTTTTTTTCAAAAATTCTTTAAAGGGAAAAGCTATTATATATGATAACTTTAAAATTATTTTCGCTAGACAGAATCAATACAATTTAAGTATTCTTCTAATTTACTATTTTTTTATTTTTTTGCCTTTTTAAACACAAAAACATACGAGGGAAAATGCAAAAACGTAAACGTTGGCAATTCTTTCTAATATTAACAGTCATTGCCCTTACAATATACAACATATTACCTACGGTTTTTTATTATACAAAACCTTTGAATAAACCTATTGATAGCAAAAGGTCAATGAAAATTGCGACTCGTATTACTCATCGCATAAATGATATGGAAAAAGATGCTATTGATTGGATTAATTCCTATTGTTCAATGTTAGGAATAAAACCCGATTCTGTTTCGATTGACCAACATTCTCCTCAGTATTTACATGTTGAATGTAACACAAATGAAGAGGCTCAAAAATTAAAGGCTACCCTTCCTTATGCCGGAGCTTTAATTTCTTTTGTTCCTGCTCAACTTAGTTTAGCGGGAGATGTTGACATGCATCCTAAACGGTTAACTCTTCAAAGGCAAATTCCTATTCGTTTTGATGCATCAAAAGTATCAGATTATTTCGCATTTACTTCTAAAAAAGAGAAGACGCAAGATACGTCTTCACCCTACCAAGGTCTTGTGTTTGATCGTGCTTCTCACTTAGCTAAAGCCATAGTAAGTGAAAGTGAATCTTCTACTTATACCGAAGCTATTTTACATGGCAAGAATCCTATGCAAACTAAAGAACTTGTATTTTCTCTAGCCCAAGAGTTGAATGATTTCATTTCAATTTTTGGAGAAGATTCCAATGTAGCACATAGGTATTTTAATTCTTTTTCTGGTCCTTCTTTAAACAACACTTCTTCTTTTCAAAAATTTATTCAAGCAATTGATAGCACGAGAGATCAGTTGAAATTAGACAGAAAAGCACTCAATGAAGAAACTGCGGACAATGAAAAAGAACAAAAATTGAAGCTATTAGAAAGTAGAGAAAGCCTCCTTATTAAGACAAAGAAATTACTGGAAGACCATTCGAATCAAATCGCTTCTGAAAATAAAGGATGGGGACTTGCTGACATTTTATCACAACTGGAAGCTAATAAAAAAATAACAGGTATTCAATCATTAGAAATTAATGAAAACAATCCCTTTATTGACAGACTTTCTATTGACTGGAATAACGATAAAATTTACCTAAAACTACATGATGACATTTTAAATCTCAGAAATAAAAATCATGAAAATTCAGATAAATTTGAACAGCTTCTTATTAATGAAATAGCCCGTCTTAATCGGCTTACTAATGAAAATATATCTATTCAAGGCAATGAATATCACATTTCTCTTCATGATTTAACAGGCTCTGAAAGTTTTCTTCTTTTAAAACTTGATAGCGTAGCTAAAGGTTTAGCAAGCCAGGTAAAAAATACGATTCTTTATCAATGGAAAACCTCTCATCCTGAACTTAGTGCTAAACAATTTCCTGTTTATGATTGGGAAACGTATTTAAAACTACCTGAAGAAGAAAAAGCTATCTGTTTGGTTATTTACGCACCTGTCTTAGACTCTACTGCATTAAAAGGGTTTAAAACGAATTCTATCTATGTCTTAGCAAAAGGATTAAACCGCATACTGCAAAAATATCAATATTTAAAAAAATCAGAAGATGCAGAAGTACTTTTCCAAGATTTCAAAAAACTACAAATCCTTTTAGAAAAAGAAGGGTTTCATGGTTTTCCTGCATCAGCTATACCTCAATTTGCAAACTTAGAAGGTGATTTTATTTTTGAAAATAATGATTATTTTCAAACACTTCTTCAAGCTACAAGAGAAAATTTCTCTGTTCATGGGTCACATAAATATGCTGTTTTAGAATTCACAAATGTAGAACAAAGGCTTCGAAAAGATAATCAAATTGATGACCAAATGCATGAGAATTTAATTAAATGGAATGATGATTATTATTCTTCTCAAGCCAGCATGAATCCAAATGAAAAATTAAAAACAGCGCCTCCTACAAAAAATGTTTTTTGGAACAATATGAAACTTAGTTCCTTGAAATATTTTAGAGGAGACGAAAGGAAGATTTTACATTGGGGATTAGATCTTTCTGGAGGAAAAACAGTTCAAATTGAGCTAAGAGATCAAAATAATCAACTTGTTACTAATGAAGCAGATTTAAAGCAAGGGATGAACGAGCTATATAATCGCGTCAATAAAATGGGTGTTTCTGAAGTAAACATAAGAGCTTTAAATTCAAATATCGTTTTGGATTTTCCAGGATCGCAAGGACTCTCAGCAGCTGAATTGGTGAAAGCATCTTCTATGTTTTTCCATATTGTTAATGAAAAATTCTCTCTTAGGAATCCTACACTTTCTGATCATGTAAACCGATTCCTTCAAGAAATATGGAATGAAGCTTTAGTGACCAACCGCAAAGATATCGATAGTATTAATCAAATAGCACATAAGCATTTGTATGGAGATCATGCAAATACAAAAATTGTTAAACCACGAACAGAATCAGCAAAAGTTCTTTATGAAAATGGACTGAGACTAGCTTCCGCTGACACTCCTTCTTCTTATGATGTCGATGAAACATTTTCAAAACTGGCAATCTTTAGAGGAGATGATGCTTCTCAGTGGCATGGACAAGCTCACCCATTGATGATGGTTTTTAACAATTACACTTTAGAAGGAAGTAATTTAGAAAATATTGAAAGTCAATATGATCCTTCAAAAGGAAATTCTTTAAAATTTGATGTAAAAGGTTCTACCACTTTATCCAACGGAAAAAAGATCTATCCAGGAGATCTTCTTTATAATTGGACTAGCCGTTTTGCTAAAGATAGTGTTATTGGCACTCCTTATGAAAAACATAGCCAAGGTGGTGGTTGGAGAATGGCTGTAATTTTAAACAATTCTGTCATTACTTTCCCTAGCTTAGAAGCTAAAGATATTCGTAAACATGCAAGTATTACAGGGAATTTCACACAAAGAGATGTACAACAATTAGTATCAGATCTGAAAGCTGGTTCGTTAACTTATACTCCTCGTATTCTCTCAGAGAAAAATGTTTCTCCAGAGCTTGGCTATCAAGAAAGGGTAAAAGGTATTATTGCTACTTTTGTTGCTTTAATACTCGTCATCATTGCAATGACTACTTATTATCGTTTTTCAGGGATTGTCGCATCAGTTGCTGTTTTATTTAACTTGCTGATTATGTGGGCAACCTTGCAAAACCTACAAGCTACCCTATCTTTAGCTGGAATAGCAGGTATTATTTTAACTGTTGGCATGGCTGTTGATGCTAACGTTCTTGTTTTTGAAAGGATAAAAGAAGAGTTTGCTATTTCGCATAGGCTTGGTGCCGCTATTCAATCAGGTTATAGCAAAGCTTATAGTGCCATTGTAGATTCCAATGTAACAACGATTATAGCAGCCTTAATTTTGTTAAATTTCGATGCAGGACCTATTAAGGGTTTTGCTATTACACTAATTATTGGAATTGTCTCTTCGATGTTTTCAGCTTTATTTATGACTCGATATTTCTTTTCACATTGGGTTGAAAACACAAAAGTTAAAGTGCTGCATATGTCTAACTGGGTAAAAGCCACAAGTTTTGATTTTCTAAAAAAATCTAAATATGTGATTTTCTGTTCTCTGATTTTAATGGGAATTGGAATTTTTGCGATCGCTAATCAAGGAAAATCAATATTTGGAATGGACTTCACTGGTGGTTTTTCTATTTCACTCGAGGTAGAAGAAATAAAAGATTTAGATTACAGACATGCAGTGGAAAAAGCTCTTTTAAATCAAAACCTTTCTTCTCATGATTTTCAAATACAACAACTTAATCCATCAAACAATCTACGTCTTCTGCTTGGAACAAACATGGAAAGAAAAGGAAAACCTTATTTTGGAATGCCTTTATCACTTGATAAAAAAATTGCAAAATATTCTTTTGAAAAGAATCCTCGCATTGCCTGGATTGTAAAAGCTTTGGAAAAAGAAGGAATCAACATTACTCCTCATAGCTTGAATCAATTGGAGAAAAATTGGACTGTTATGAGTGGTCAAATGTCAGAAAGCATGAGAAATAATGCAGGTTTAGGTCTTATGCTTGCTCTGATTGCTATTCTTGTTTACATCACTTTCCGTTTTGAATTTAAATATGCAATTAGTGCAATGATTTGCCTTATTCATGATGTGATTCTTTCTGTTGCTTCAGTAGCTATTCTTCATATGATGAAAGTTCCTGTGCAAATAGATTTACATACTATCGCTGCTTTGATGACGATCATTGGTTACTCACTTAATGATACGATTATTATTTTCGATCGAATAAGAGAAGATCGAAAACTTTTGAGGCGAAGACCCTTTGAAGAAGTAGTCAATCGTGCATTGAATATCACACTAAGTAGAACTACAATTACTTCAGCCACAACACTTTTAGTACTTTTAGCTTTAGTTTGCCTTGGCGGTTCAACTGTATTTAGTTTTGCTCTTGTGATGACAATCGG
>Ga0180437_10004041_pt1 | contig 21226 bp, 18 predicted proteins | sample SS_ome_4_FD_132410 | JGI IMG/M metagenome (GOLD analysis project Ga0180437, IMG submission 132410) | Hypersaline lake sediment archaeal communities from the Salton Sea, California, USA - SS_3_D_1 metaG | ecosystem: Environmental > Aquatic > Non-marine Saline and Alkaline > Hypersaline >...
AAAATAAATGATCTGATCAGAGAGTACTGCTCAGATAATAATCTGCCAGCGCCGGAAGAAATTAAGTGGAATCCCATTCCATTTGCGGGTGAATGGGGGATCTCCACCTCATTTTTCCAGCTGGCAGCCAAAGAAGCCCGCCAGATCCCCGGAGGAAGCAATAATAAAATTCCTGTCCCCCAGCGAGCTCAGGATATTGCGGTGGGGATCGCCAGCCATCTTGGAACGCTGCCAGGCTTTTCAAAGATTCAGGCGAAAAATGGCTATTTGAATATTTATTTTGAAACTTCCGCTTACAGCCAGCGGATTATCGATAAAATTCTGCAGGAAGGACCTGATTACGGATGCGGGGACTCAAAAGACGAGCGGGTTATGGTCGAGTTCTCCCAGCCCAATACTCACAAGGCATTCCATGTTGGACATCTGCGTAATGCTATCCTGGGTTCCGTGGTCAGTAATATCCTGGAATGCGCCGGGTACTCGGTTATCAGAGCCAATTATATTGGAGATATCGGCTGGCATGTAATTAAATGGCTCTGGAATTATATAAACTTTCATGAAGGTGAGCAGCCAACCGAGGACACAACCCGCTGGATGGGGGATATCTATTCCGAAGCTGAAAAACGCCTGGAAGAGACTCCAGAATATGAACCGGATATCCGCCGGCTTTTTTCGCTCTGGGATAAACGCGATCCAGATATTGTTGCGCTGTGGCAAAAAACCAGGGGATGGAGTTTGGAAGGTTTTGAACAGATTTACAAACTGCTGGGCGTGAGTTTTGACCGGGTTTATTTTGAGAGCGAGGTAGAGGATTCCGGAAAAGAACTTGTTGAAGATTTAATTTCAAAAGGGATCGCCGAAGATGAAAGACCTGACGGACCGGTAATTATTCGAATCGATGACATACTGGATCTGGACAAAGAGAAATACAGAGTCCTGGTGATTCTGCGCTCTGATGGAACCTCCCTTTATGCGACAAAAGACCTTCCCCTGGCAATATTAAAATTTAAAGAATACGACCTGGACCGCTCAGTCTATGTTATCGATGTCAGGCAATCCCTTTACCTGCAGCAGGTATTCAAGACCCTGGAAATCTTGGGCTACCCCTGGGCGAAGGACTGTTACCATCTGGCTTATGAGATAGTCAATCTTCCGGGAAATGTAACCATGAAATCTCGAGATGGCACCGTAGTTCTGCTTGAAGATTTAATCAGAGAGGCGAATACCAGGGCTTATAAGATTGTCACCGAAAAAAATCCCGATCTGTCGGAGAACGAAAAAGGGGAAATCGCAAATGCTGTGGCTATAGGAGCCTTAAAGTACACAATGCTGGCTCGCGAAAATGAGAAAATCGTGACTTTCGACTGGGAGAGCGCTCTAAATTTTGACGGTCAGGCTGCTCCATACATCCAGTATGCGTGTGTACGAGCCAACAGCATCCTCCGCCGTTCAAATCAGGAGCCGATAGGTTCAGTCGCTCCAGAGTTCGAACTGGATCCAACCGAAGTACAGTTAATCGACCTGATATCAAGGATACCTTTTGAAATCCAGCGCTCTGCGGAGGAGCTCAAACCGCTCCACCTGACCAATCTCGTTTACAGTATTGCGAAAGCATTCAGCGACTTTTATAACCAGTGTCCGGTTTTAAAAACCTCTGGAAACCAGCGCATGTTCCGCCTCAGGCTGGTATTGGCGGTTCGCCAGACGCTTACGAACCTTATGAATCTTCTCGGTATTGTCCCGCTTGAAAAAATGTAACTTCAATCGAAAAATTAAACAAAGAATATCAATTAACCAAATTCCAATTTCAGGAGAAAATTAATTTATGGCACCGGTTCGTTTACTTATTATGGGCGCAGCAGGACGAGATTTTCACAATTTTAATGTTCAATTCAGGGATAATCCGGATTATCAGGTAACAGCCTTCACTGCCACTCAAATCCCCGATATTGAAGGCAGGATCTATCCATCTGAATTATCCGGATCTCTGTACCCGGATGGCATCCCCATATATCCTGAAAGCGAGCTCGATCAGTTGATACAGGACCTTAATATCGATCAGGTAGTTTTTGCATACAGCGATGTTCCCCACACCTTTGTTATGCATAAAGCATCCCAGGTCATGGCTTGCGGAGCTGATTTCAGGTTGATGGGATCAAAAGATACCCAGCTTAAAGCCCAAAAACCAGTCATTTCAATTTGCGCTGTGCGAACTGGCTCCGGAAAAAGCCAGACGACCAGAAAAGTGTCTATTATTCTGAAGGACATGGGTATAAAAACCGCAGTGGTCAGACACCCCATGCCATACGGCGATTTGACCAAACAGATTATCCAGCGATTTGAGGATTACAACGACCTAGATAAACATAACTGCACGATTGAAGAGCGCGAAGAATACGAGCCGCACCTGGATAACGGTGTTCTGGTTTATGCAGGAGTGGATTACGAAAAGATTCTCCGTGAAGTCGAGAGTGAAGTGGATATAGTCCTCTGGGATGGCGGCAACAATGATTACCCGTTCTATGTCCCTGATTTAGAAATTGTTGTTGCTGACCCGCACAGGCCGGGGCATGAATTGAGCTATTTCCCGGGCGAATTAAACGCCAGAACCGCAGATGTAATCGTGATCAATAAAATTGACACAGCCCCGCCTGAGGGTGTGATCACAGTTCGTGAAAATATCCGATCGGTCAATCCAAATACAATAATTATCGAAGCCGCCTCTCCGTTATTCGTGGATAATCCAGCCGCAATTCTGGGTAAACGTGTCCTGGTAATTGAAGACGGCCCTACCCTGACGCACGGCGATATGTCATATGGGGCCGGGTGGGTTGCAGCCCAAAAGTTCGGTGCCGCAGAGATCATCGATCCGCGTCCGTATGCGGTCGGCTCAATAATTGAAACGTACCGGAAATACCCGACCACCGGAAATGTGCTCCCAGCGATGGGTTATGGGCAGGTTCAAACCAGGGAGCTGGAAAAAACGATAAATAACGCCGAAGTTGATCTGGTAATCGCCGCAACTCCAATCGATCTGAATCGAATTATAAATATTAATAAACCAATCCAGCGTGTGCGTTACGAGCTTCAGGAAATCGGTCAACCGGATTTGGCTTCGGTTTTGAAAGAAAAATTTTTACCGGAACTATAGATATATAAGTTTTCTCAATTTTGGATAAAATGAGAGACGAATAATTTACCCATATTTCCGAGTCAGATTATCAGCCACATATTTTCAGGACATGCCCACACTCCATTGGAAATCTAAAAAAGAAAAAGATCTCACACCTGCCGATTTTGCGATATTTAATAATTCCTATCCGGGTGGTAAAGGCTACCCTCCCGGAGATTCCATCCAGCAGCCGAACAGGCTATTCCTGGGCGATAACCTGAAAGCTATGACCTATTTACTAACTGATTACGAGGGCAGGGTCAACCTTATATATGCTGACCCACCCTTCTATACCAACCGGCTGTATTCCGCCCGGGTTGGCCAGGGGGAAGATTCACGCCGTCCGCAAGAATGGCAGCTCGAAGAGGGCTATAAAGATGATTGGCCAGACCTCGAATCCTACCTGGATATGCTCTATCCCCGCTTGAAATTAATGCACCGCCTTCTGGCTGAGGACGGCACCTTCTATCTTCATCTGGACTGGCACGCCAATTCATATGCCAGGATTCTGCTGGATGAAATATTCAGCCCCGAAAGATTGTTAAATGAAATAGTGTGGATCTACCACGGGCCATCACCGATAAAAAGTGCCTTTAACCGCAAGCATGACACAATCCTGGTCTACACCAAAAGCAAGGATTATTATTTCAATGCTGATGAAGTCAGACAGCCGTATGACCCCAGTACGATAAAAACCTTCAATTCATCTCCAAAAGCAGGTTTTGGAAAGTTACCGGATCTAAACAGGGGCAAAGTTCCGGAGGATTGGTGGTATTTTCCGGTAGTTGCAAGACTCCATAATGAACGAACAGGATATCCCACCCAGAAACCGGAGGCGCTGCTCGAAAGGATTTTAAGAGCCTCATCCAGACCCGGTGATCTTGTGGCGGATTTTTTCTGCGGGTCCGGAACCACTCCCGTTATTGCTGAACGCCTGAACAGAAATTACATCGCTGCAGATATAACCTGGCGTGCAATCCATACAACCAGAAAGCGGCTGATGTCATCTGGCGCCCAGCCATTCCAGATTATGGTGGAAAAAGGGATTGACATAAATCCGGGGAGAATAAATTCCGATTACAAATTTGAATTAATTGATGAATCAATAAGATTGAATACTCAAAATTTGGAGGATATTGATTACTGGGAAGTTGATCCAAACTGGAAAGGAAACACATTCAACAGCGTGGTGCAGGCGGTGCGCCCTAGAAAGAAGAGACCCATTGAAACCAGAATCGATTTACCCACCGAGTCAATTGGGAATCGTTATTGTGTGCGCCTGGTTGAGGTCAAAGGCAAACAACTTCAAACTGTTATGGAAAAATTATGAAACTATTTGTCCCGGGCAGAATTTGTCTATTTGGTGAACATTCCGATTGGGCGGGCGGCTACCGCCGTTTAAATGCAGATATTGAAAAAGGTTACACTCTGATCAGCGGTACCGACCAGGGGATCTACGCGGAGGTGGAACCGCATCCGACTTCACTGGTCCTAACATCAACCACACCGGATGGAACTGAAAAAGGGCCGTATGAAATCCCGATGCAGCCGGAAACACTCCTGAAGGAAGCCCAGGCAGGCGGTTTCTGGAGTTATATCGCCGGAGTGGCATACCAGGTGTTGACGAATTATCACGTACGCGGTCTTGCGATTAACAACTATAAAACGGACCTCCCGATCAAAAAAGGCCTGTCTTCAAGCGCGGCGATTTGCGTTCTTACCGCGCGTGCCTTCAACCGTGTTTATGACCTTAAATTGACCATCCGGGGCGAGATGGAACTGGCTTACCAGGGTGAAATAACCACCCCCTCCCGCTGCGGCAGGATGGACCAGGGCTGCGCATTCGGAAACCGCCCGGTATTGATGGTATTTGATGGGGACCGTTTAGAAACCAGGGAACTTCAGGTTGATAAAAAACTTTACTTTGTGGTGGTTGACCTGCAGGCGAAGAAAAACACGATGGAGATTCTTAACCGGCTTAACCGCTGCTATCCATTTGCAGAAAATGAAATTGAAAAAGGCGTCCAGGAACTGCTGGGCCCGATCAATAAACGCATTATCAATCAGGCAATGCAAACCCTGGTTGAATCGAACGAACAGAATTTGGGTTTACTCATGAATGAAGCCCAGGACTTTTTTGACCGCTACGCCGCGCCTGCCTGCCCTGAAGAACTCGAAGCGCCGGCGCTTCACCGGGTGCTGGACTACGCAGCCCTTAAACCGCATGTCTGGGGAGGTAAAGGCGTGGGATCGCAGGGAGATGGCACTGCCCAATTCATCGCTCGCAGTGAAGCAGACCAGCAAGCTGTTATCGAAATTCTGGCCCGCGATCTGGGATTACCGGGTTTAAAACTATCTCTCCAGCCTGGTCCAAAAGTCCGCAAAGCGCTCATCCCCGCGGCCGGATTTGGAACCCGCCTTTTCCCTGCGACCAAGGCAACCAAAAAGGAACTCTTTCCGATTATCGACCAGGATGGGATTGCCAAACCTGCAATACTGTTAATTGTGGAAGAAGCCCTCGATGCAGGATTGGAAGAGGTGATGATTGTTGTTCAGGAGGAGGATTTAGAAGGTTTTCAGACCCTGTTCAGAGACCAGATATCAATCGAAAATTACAATAAACTCCCGCGCAGTTTCCAGGATTATGCCCACCGGATTCTCGAAATTGGCAGGAGGGTTTCCTTTGTCGTCCAACCCGCCCAGGAGGGTTTTGGGCATGCTGTCTACTGCGCCAGAGAAAAAATTGGTGATGAACCGTTTTTGCTTATGCTCGGCGACCATCTGTATAAATCGACCGGAGAACAATCCTGCGCCAAACAATTATTGGATGCATACCAGCAGTATGGAATTAATATCCTGGGATTACGCCTCACCCCGGAAGATGAGATTGCGAATTTTGGCACTGTGGCTGGCGTATGGGTAGAGCGCGATAAAACATTAAATGTTACTGAATTCGCTGAAAAACCAAATATTGAATATGCCCGGTCAAATTTACGGGTCCCCGCAATTCCAGAAGATAAATACTTCACAGTTTTTGGGATGTATGTGATCAAACCGAAGTTGTTCGATTATCTTGAGGACAATATCAACAACAATATCCGCGAAAGGGGCGAATATCAACTAACCTCAGCCCTTGACCGGTTGCGCCAGGAAGATGGATTTTACGGGCTTGTTATGGAGGGCCGCCGGTTTGATATCGGACTCCCAAGCCACTATTTGGAAACACTCCAGAATTTTAATCTTTAAACTGGGATTTAGATATCCAGGAGATAACCCTTGCGCCGAACTGTGATCAGATATTTTGGGTCCCGGGGATTGTCTTCAATCGCTTTTCTCAACCAGCTGATGTGAACATCAAGCGTACGCGTGTCTTCTGTGTAGTGAGTTTCCCACACCTGGCTGAACAATTCCTCCCTTTCAATTACCTGGTTGGGATTCTCCATCAGCAGTCGCAGTAATTGGACCATTCTTGGAGTTAGATTTGCCTCACGCGATTCGCAGTATACCCTCTTCTTTTCAGTATCAAGACTGATCGGGCCTGCTTTCAGGCAATTCTTATCATCCCCCGGAAGATAAGGATTCAGTCTGTTTACAAGTTTTCTTGTTGTAAAGGGCAGACGCAGTATAACCTCCGCCCCGCTTGCTTTTAATTCGGCTGGATTCCGATCGGTAATTAACAGGATTGGAAAATTTGGAGCAACTGAATGAATGGATTGGCAAATGCGAGTGCCGGAGGTTCGCATGGATGCTGCGTTTACAACAACCAGATAATTATTTTGTCCGGAAATCTTTTCGAGAGCCTTGCCCCCTGTGGACACAGTTTCGATCTCAAAACCTTTTTTTCTTAAGCTGGGGATAAAATACGGGCTTACAGAACGTGTGCCCTCAATCCAAAGAATTCTGGCTGCTGCCTGCATCTATCTAAAAAAAGATCAGTGGAACCAAATAAGGGTTCCACATTTCTCATCCTCCTATCGGTGATTATAACGTCAATGGGAGGATAATGCAATTATTTATTGGTTGAATTCTTTAACATTAATCTTTTTCCTCGATTCAGATAATTCAGACGATCCCACCACAATCTATCTGTTTCAATAAACCGGAACAATGCTGGTCAATAAGTCTTATTAAATCCTCTATCCTTGAAGAATTTTATTTACATCTATATTCCACGCATGATAGAATAAAAGAATCACAGCAGGGACATTGGTTGGTTCCTGTTTGGAGGATTGTATGGAAAATATGATTGAGGTCGTTATTGACAGCATCAGGGTGAGTCTGATGTCACAACAACGAATTGTCATCCTGCGTGAAGAGAATGAAGAGCGTTATCTGCCAATCTGGATCGGCGTTTACGAGGCGGAGGCGATTACCATCGCTCTCCAGGAAGTTGAAGTTTCAAGACCCCTCACACACGATCTGATCAAGAATGTGTTTAACCAGTTAAATACCCGGGTGGTAAGGGTTGAAGTGCTTTCGCTTAAAGATGATACTTTTTACGGAAACATTGTTGCAGAGACAAATGGACAAACTATCAACATCGATGCCCGTCCTTCCGATGCTCTCGCGATCGCAGTCCGCACCCATGTTCCAATTTTTGTGTCGCAATCCGTAATGAACGCTGCCAGCATCATACCGGAAGATGATCTCCAGGATCAGGAAGCAGAATTAGAAGGCAAATTTCCGGATCCAGAGACAGAGAACAGGCTGTCCATTTTTGAAGATTTTATCGAAGGTTTGGAAATTGATGACATGGATTCCGATGAAGAAGACGATAACGGCGGTAAACCAAAACCTGCTGGCTAAATTATAAATACAATCATTTCAGTTGAATGCGGGCTCTGCCCGCATTTTTACGTTATAATGCCTTACCAAGCTTAATTCTTTTCATACACAGGTTTTTAACCCACAAATCACCCGGATTTCACCCAATGGTTGATCTTACTCCACCTGAAGTATCCTACCCTTCAGAACCTCAAATAATCCCCCACAGCAGGGACTCGGAAGAGGCTGTTATTGGATCGGTCCTGATCAATCCTGAGGTTTATTTCGACGTCGCGCAATTCCTGAAAGCGGAAGATTTTTATATCCACCGCAACCGCTGGATCTGGGAATCGATCACCCGCCTCCAGGAAGGGCGGGTTCCAATTGACATGTTAACCGTATCAGAAGATCTTGATCAGGCAGGTCATCTCGCTGAAATCGGAGGCGCGGCTTACCTGACTGCTCTGATAAACAATGTGCCAACATCACTTCATGCCGAAGCATATGGAAGGGTTGTTGAACAAACAGCAATCCGCAGGCGGATGCTTTCTGCCGCCAATGAAATCGCAAAACTGGCTTACAGGGAAGCCGCCAGTATTGAATCCGTACTGGACGAAGCCGAAAAAGCCGTTTTTGGAGTTAGCGAACGCAGGCTGACACGTGATCTGGAAACCTTACAGCACGCCCTGAGCGACTATTATGACCGGATAGATTTGCTCTCTCACCGCGATGAAGAGATGTTTGGAGTCCCGACCGGTTTTATAGACCTCGATCGATTGCTGGGGGGTATGCAGCCTTCCGATTTGCTGATCATCGCCGGGAGGCCTGGTTCAGGGAAGACTGCTTTTCTGCTCACTGCTGCCAAGAATGCTGCGTTGATCCATAAAAAACACGTCGCTGTTTTTTCGCTTGAAATGTCCAATGAACAACTCGTCCAACGGCTAATATCCCAGGAAACCGGGATAAATTCACAGCGTCTGAGAACCGGCAAATTGCAGCAGGATGAATGGCCGATATTTACAGAAGCGATTGAAAAACTCAGCGAGACCAGAGTTTTTCTTGACGATACACCTTCCCTTACGCCGCTGCAGCTCAGAACAAAATGCCGCCGTCTGCACATGGAGTTTCAACTTGATCTGATCCTGGTTGATTATATCCAGTTGATGAGCAGCGGTCTCCGCTCAGAAAACCGGGTGCAGGAGGTATCATTTATATCCAGGAACCTGAAAATGCTCGCCCGCGAATTACACGTACCGGTTCTTGCTGCAGCCCAGTTATCCCGGGCGATCGAACAGCGAACCGATAAAGAACCGGTCCTTTCTGACCTTCGTGAAAGCGGCAGCCTGGAGCAGGATTCGGATATCGTAATGTTCATTCATCGCCCTGAATTATATGACCAGGATACCCTCAAGAAAAATATCGCCCAGATAAAAGTAGCCAAGCACCGTAATGGCCCAATCGGTATGGTAGAGCTGGTTTTCTTGGAATCAATCGCCAAGTTTGAAAATGCTGCACCGACTTATTCCAGTGTGCCTGCAAGAGGCTAGACCCAGGATTTCTGGCTGATAATCCATTATGGAGAAATTCCCAGGTTTCAAAGATAAAAACCCGGTCGGAATAGAAATTCCCGAACCCTTCTTCCGGATTCTACTCTCCCAAATTAATGATCTGGATGAATTAAAAATCACCCTGTATGCATTCTGGCGATTAAATTATGTTGAGGGGATTTTCAAATTTTTTCGCCTGGCGGATATCCTCAATGACCGGGAGTTACTGGCTGGCATAGCGGGGAGAGATGAAACGGCTGTCGAGAGGACAATTGCCGCCCTTGACAAAGCAGTAAACCGGGGAACCCTGTTGAAAGCAGAACTGAAGCAGGAAAACGGATCCGAATTTTTATACTTCATGAACACCCCCAAAAACCAGGCTGCAGTTAAATCGATCAAAAATGGAAAATGGAAGTATAAAAAAGATTCGGAAACTTATTTTATTGAACCGCCGTCTGGAACCCGCAACATATTCCAGCTGTATGAAGAAAATATCGGCCCGATAACTCCCATGCTGGCGGATGCATTGGGCGAGATCGAAGATACGTATCCGGAATTGTGGATTGAGGATGCTTTTAAAATCGCTGTAGAGAATAACAAACGCAGTTTGAGTTATATCGAAGCTATCCTCAAAAGATGGCATGAAGGTGGAAAAAATGGAAGAAGAGCTGAAGCGGACTTTAAAAAAAGCGGAAAAGAATATATCGACGGGGAATTCTCCGAGTTCATTGAACACTGATTTTCTGGATAAAATTGGGGACCTTCCCGGCGATCCTGATTGCCCGGTATGCTCCGGTTTGGGGTATATCCGCAGCGAAGTCCCGGTTGAAGACCCGGGATTCGGAAAAGTCCAGATTTGCTCCTGCCGGCAGGATGATGTAAGCGCCCATATCCGCCGCCAGTTATTTTCTCTGAGTAATCTAAATGAACTTTCGAACCTGACCTTCGATAATTTTCAACCTCACGGCAGGATTGGTCTGTGGGCATACCAGGCGGGTTCAATCGAGCGGGCTTACAATCAAGCCTGGCAATTCGCGAATAACCCTTCAGGCTGGTTGGTTCTGATTGGGGCTTATGGCTGCGGAAAGACCCACCTGGCAGCCTCAATTGCCAATCTCGCGGTTGCTAACCAGGTTCCGACCTTGTTCATCACTGTCCCGGATTTGCTCGATTCCTTAAGGTTCTCTTACAACGATCCAGAGGTGCGGTTTCAGGACCGGTTTGAGAATATCCGCAGCGCGCCCTTGCTCATCCTGGATGATTTTGGAACCCAGAATGCTACTCCTTGGGCGCAGGAAAAGCTTTTCCAGATCATAAACTACCGGTATATAAACCGCCTGCCAATGGTTATCACAACAAATCTCCCGGTTGAAACTATTGAGGGCCGGATCCGGTCCCGGCTGGAAGACCCCGAACTGGCAACAATAGTTCGGATTGACGCACCTGATTACCGGCGTCCAGCCGGAGATATCGGCCACCACGAACTTTCTTCCCTGGACTTACTGCATGACAAAACATTTGATAAATTTCAAAACCGTAAAGATGAAGGCCTTCCACGGGATGTGATAAAAAACCTTGAGAAAGCCCTGCAGGTGACCAAAAATTACGCCAGTGATCCGAAGGGCTGGCTTCTGTTGATGGGTCCTTTTGGCTGTGGGAAAACCCACCTGGCGGCAGCGATAGGAAATTACCGGATTGAATCAGGTCAGCCGCCGCTCCTTATTGTTGTCCCTGACTTACTGGATCATTTGCGGGCTACATTTTCCCCGGAAAGCAGCGTAAGCCTTGACAGGCGTTTTCTTGAAATCCGCAACACGCCGCTTCTGATTCTGGATGACCTGGGCACCCAGGCGACCTCTGCCTGGGTGAAAGAAAAATTGTACCAGTTGTTCAACCACCGCTTCAATGCCCGGCTGCCCACAGTGATCACTACCTCAAACGAACTAGAAGAAATTGACCCGCGCTTGCGCAGCAGGCTGATCGATAAACGATACTGCACCATTTTTGCAATAACCGCACCAGTCTATACCGGAGTACGATCCAAATAATCAGAATTACATCAACCAGCCTCAAAATACATTCAGTTCCAAAAATTACAAAATGGAGTGAATAATTTGAACAAAGACAAAACTGAATTAAAGTGCTTCTTTTGTTCCCGCCAAAGCGGACAGGTGCCGCTATTAAATTTTGAATACCAGGGAAAAAGCTGGCGGGTCTGCGCCCAGCATCTGCCAATCCTGATTCATGAGCCCCATAAACTCAGCGGGATACTGCCTGGTTCTGAGAATTTATCGCCAGCGGAAAGCGACCATTGATCACTAAAAGCAGACTATAATTATCGTCATTGACATCGATGCGGAACTATGGTTTACTTTCACCTGTCAGTGACCAGTTATCAAGGGTCACAAATTCCCAGCCATCCCACCAAAAAGGAGGTGTTGCCCATGAACGATGGAAGTAGTAGCTTACAGAGCGCTGCGGCGACCCTCCTTTCTGGATTGCGCTGAAAGCGTACGATCCTTTCAGCGATTGGTCACCGCAGCGCCGCATCGAGCTGCCTTCCAAGGCAGCTCTTTGTATTTAAGTGTAGAATAATAAACAGATTTTGTTTTTAAGGTTTTGCAATGAAAGAGAGTTCAGAAAATGAAAAAAGGATTGTTGTAGCAGCTGCGCTCGGTGAATGTGTACATGTGGCGGGTGTTAATAGATTCCTGCGGTTGGCTGAATCCGCTGGCTGGAAGTCTGTATTCCTGGGACCTGCAGTGCCAATCGAGAGAATTCTTGAACAAGCCCGCGAAGTTAACGCCGAGATGGTGGCAGTTTCCTACCGGCTGACGCCGGAAACCGGAGAACGATTGCTCGCTGAATTCGCTGAACAGGCGGATGACCTTCATACAGCAGGCGTTCGATTCGCTTTTGGCGGCACCCCTCCAGTCGCCGCAAGGGCGCGGTCACTGGGATTCTTCGAAAAGGTCTTTGAAGGTGGTGAACCCGCTGCCAGCATAATCACTTATCTGAAGTCCGAAAACCCAGTTGAATCCGGCGATTATGACTATCCCCAATCAGCAGTTGAACGGATCAAATGGAAAAACCCGTTGCCGGTTATCCGGCATCATTTTGGGCTTCCAACTGTCGAAGCAACCCGCCTGGGAATCGAAAAAATCGCTGGAAGTAAATTCCTGGATGTGATCTCTCTTGGCATTGACCAGGATGCCCAGGCGAATTTCTTCAAACCGGAAAGACAGAACCCGCGCCGGACAGGAGCAGGCGGAGTCCCTGTCCGCACACCAGCGCACTACCGGGAATTATTCGAGGCCAGCCGCTGCGGAAACTACCCGCTCCTGCGAACATATTCTGGCACAGATGATTTCATCCGCCTGGCTGAGATGTATGTTGAAACAATCAATATTGCCTGGTGCGCAGTTCCTTTATTCTGGTTTAACCTCATGGACGGCCGCGGACCCTGGGATCTGGAGGGCTCAATTCGAGAACACCAGAAATTGATGGCCTGGTACGCGGAACGGGATATACCGGTTGAATTGAACGAACCGCACCACTGGGGTATGCGTGATGCCCCCGATGTGGTTTCGGTTGTCGCGGCATATCTTTCCGCTTACAACGCCAGGAGTTTCGGGGTTAAGCATTATATTGCCCAGTTTATGTTTAACAGTCCGGCTGAATTATCGGATGGGATGGACCTGGCAAAAATTCTGGCGGCGCTGGAACTGATTACGCCGTTGGAAAGCCCTCAATTTTTTATATACAGGCAAACCCGCACCGGTCTGCTCAGTTATCCAGTAGATCCGGATGCCGCCCGCGCCCACCTTGCCACCACTGTTTATGTCCAGATGGCAATAAAGCCGCATATCATCCATATTGTAGGTCATACCGAAGCCCACCATGCCGCAACCGCAGATGATGTTATAGAAGCCTGTAAAATCGGGGGGCGCGCCGTTGAAAATGCCCTCTCCGGACAGCTTAATTTGACCAGCGATCCCGCTGTGCAGGAACGAAAACAAGAGTTAATCGCCGAAGCGGAAGTAACAATCCAGGCGATAAAGGATATGGCAGATCCGCAGGTCGAAGACCCGCTTAGCGACCCCGGGATACTCGCCAGAGCGGTCACAGAAGGAATACTAGACGCGCCTCAACTGATCAACAACCCCTATGGGCGGGGAGAAATCTCGACACGGATAGACAGACGCGGGGCATGCATCGCAGTTGAACCCAGCAGCGGTAAAGAATTATACGAAGCTGACAGAATTGCTTTATTAAAACGCCGGCTGTAGTCCTGCAGTGAAAACCAATCTCCCAGTACAATAAAAATCAGGGATATACTGGTAAACCCTCACTATTATTTGCCTGCACAAAGCCGGCAGTCACCCAGGCGACGCCATTTGGGGCACCTGGCATTTCTATACCCCACCAATCTCCATCTGAGGAAATGTAAAGGGCTTTCGCGGACTGGCCTTGCTGCATCTGGCCGATTATCTCATAAGTAGTACCGGGACCGGAGCGTATGTTCACCACCACCGAAGAAGTTACGCTTGGCTCACCTGGCGCAGGTGCTGGTATCGCCCCCTCCACCCCCTGGTTGACTCCCTGGGGGACAGGCTCAAGCACAGGCACATCGAAGATATTTTGCGGGATAACATAATCCACCGATACCCAAGCCTCCCCAATTTTCGCATAAGGTACAGCTAATGCCCACCATAAGCGATCCACACTTACCCCGACCACTTCCGCTTCCTCCCCTGCTCCCAGCAAACCAACCTTGCCGTATTCCAAATCTGGTCCACTGCGTATATTGACATTCGTTATAGCCTGCACACTGGGTGTGTTTTCGCCAACCTCTCCGTCAATTGCTGTAATTCCACTTGAATCGACTTCCTGAACCCCAATAGTGTTCCTGGGTGTGACCAGATCAGAATTTACCCAACCGCGCCCGCTTTCGATATACGGCACTTTAATCACCCAATAAATATTGTCGGAACTGTATCCCAGCACCTCTGCGCTCTGTCCCGCAAGTAACACCCCGATTTTTCCATATTCCGATCCGGGCCCGTTAAATATCTCGATATCCGCATTTGCTGTTACCGCTGGGGTTGTTTCGTCCGGGATGTATTCAGAGGCAGCGGTTGTTCCTGTATTAACAACAGGTGCTTCAGCGGCTTTTTGCCCATCAACCGTAAATGCGGATACCCATCCATCGCTTTTTTGCATCTGCATAACAGAAATTAATACCCATTGACCATCCGGGGAAACCCCGATTACCTGCGCTTCCTGGTTCTTTTTCAGCATACCGATAATTTCGCCCCCCATGCCGGGATCCAACCGAATTTCTGTATCCATTGAAGCTGAAACTGATGGGGAACCGCTCTGAGGGGTAGGGACAACTATATTCGAATTTCCAGTTGATAAAAATGGCCATTCGAATTTTACATCGCCTATGCGCAGGAGAGTCAGGACTGACAGGATCCCCACCATCCCTACCAGAACGATAAGGACAAGCTTTGTTGTCCAGGGAAATTCGTCCCAGAAATGCTTATATTCCATATCCCGCTTACCGTTCCTGTAAGGCTTACACTATATTCCTCTTGATCTTAAATTACCCAGATTACTATCCTATCATCTAATCCGTAATTATTATATATTGAAATAAAAGACCGGCACAATGTCTGCGCCGGTCAACTAATCAATCTGTAAACAATTTTTAAGCAAGCGATAATGTGAGTACCTGCAGTTTCACAAATAGAACAACCCAGGTAATCTCTCGAAATACTCCTGCAGTTGAAGTTTTTCTCAGGCTTCTGCTTCTGATAGACCCTCTCCGGTATCAGCCGCAGGGACTTCATTTGCAAGTTCAACCGTTTTGGGACCCTTTTTTGAAAGTTGGTCAATATATGCTTTTAAATCAACGCTCATCTCATCGATTGAAGTCTGGAGTGACTCTATAGCTTTATCCCATTCTTCTGATGCTTGCTGCAACCGGATATCAACCTCTTCCCGGATGTTGCCGCGCAGTTCCTCTCCCGATGTCGGCGCATACAATAGAGCGATAATCGCCCCGAATACAGCGCCTGACAGGAAACTCATAAAATTCGATCCTTTGCTCATTTTTTGCTCCTTAGTATTTCAATTTACTGCGATCACTCTTCTTCCAAGTCAAAAGTCTTATGCAGCTTGGCTTCATCCTCTTTCGAGAGAGATGTTCGCAGCACTTTTGGGTTAAATCTCTTCACATCCTCCAGGACGTCTTCTGGAGTGACATCACTCACAAGTAAAAAAGGGCAATATGACCTGGTTCAATCGTCTCGCCCACCTCTTTGATAAATTTATCATCAATGCCTATATCAGTTTTTTTCCCGGCGATTGCGCCGGTGATTGCTCCAATAGCAAGGCCCAACCAGGGAGCCATAAATAGCATTCCGATTAATAATCCCCAGAAACTTCCTCCCAATGCCCCGGTGCCTACCAGGCTGGTGGCCTGATTCGCTTTCACTTACCCGTCTGGTTTGCGAACAACAACTGCTGCATCATCCAGGATTAGCAAATATTCTTTCTGGAGACTCTTTAACTCATCTCGAAGTTCGGCGGCTTTTGATTCCCTGTCAAATGCAAAACAATCATTTCAGCCATTTTTCTCTCCTTGGTGATTCACTATTAAGGATTCAAGTTTGCAATGAAAGAGCGTAATAAATCCTGCCTCACTCACCTGTAATGGGCTATTCATTCCAATCTTCAATGATGCGAATATTACCTTACTCACCTGCTTATGTCAACTTTGCTGTCATTCTTGCTGGTAATTTTTACAGATTTCAATTAAAAAAACATTCCATTCCGCATTGAACGTGTCCACCGGTTTTAAAGGCTCACGTCCTGGTTTGAGTCTTCCTTAACTACATTATCATACTTACGGATATTTATATTATAGGTGGTAAACGGCATTTCAACTCCAGCATCGGTCAAAGCTTCTTTTAATTTGGTATTGACTTTATCAAACATCCTGCGTGTATCAACATAAGATTCAATCCACCACCTTACCCGGATAATCATGGATGTATCACCAAATTCCAGGAAAAGGGCGTCAATAGGTTTATCCATCAATACGCCTTCAACACTGGAGACTGAGTCGATGATAATCTCTTTCACCTGGGCAAGATCTGATTCGAAAGATACACCGATCTCAATTTGCACCCTGTACTGGGTTGAAGGATAAGTGTAATTAACGATCTGACTCTTTCCAATAGTTGAGTTTGGAACGATAACCATCCGGTTATCTAGTGTTCTGATACGGGTTGTCCGGGTACCAATTTCAACAACATCTCCCCAGGTGTTCAAAGCCTCGATCTCTATCCGGTCGCCTACTTTGAACGGCTGGTCGACCAGGATAATCAGCCCGTTGATCATATCCGCCAGGGAGTCCTGCGCAGCCAGAGATAAAGCCAGACCAGCAATACCGAGCGCGGCTGTCAGGGCAGTTACATTTACACCAAACTGGTCAAGAATAATGACTGCGCTGACAACCAATAAAATACCTCGTAAAATTCGCTTTAACAAAGGCAGAATTTCCTCGGCTCTTGAATCTTTTCCTTCAGTTTCACCTCTGCGCTCTTCATACCATTTTTCCCCCAGGTCAATTAATTTCCAAATGGCGAAGGTGATAATAATCAAATAAAGAGAAAAATATACCTGGTTCAGCAATTGTTTGGTTTCAGCAGAAAGAAAGCTCAAGCGGTTTGTAGCAAATTGGAAGAATAGTACTGCAATAAACCAGCGAATTTGAGGTTTGGTCAATTCTATAAACTCGCCCGCCCAAGGTGTGGGTGCTTTGTCTGCAGCCTTCTTTAGGAAATGAATAATGATGCGGGAAACGACATATATACCAAAAAGAACCAGGACAAGAGAGATTAACAAGTTCACCCAATCTTCAACCGACAATCCAAATATATATGCGCGATTCGCTCCAGTTCTTTCAGCAACATCTGAAATTAATATATCAATAGGTCCTGGTGTTGCGGTAGGGGCTGGTGTTGGAGTTGTGATTATTTGTTCCTCTTCCTGTGTCGATTTAACCTCGGCGGTTTCATTTGTTTCAGAAACCAATTCCTGCTTATCGATTTCTTCCACAGGAGTACTTATTATTGTGGGGGATGGGGTTGGCGTTTGGTAAACAGTACATCCAAATAGGGTGAGACTCAAACATAAATACAGAACCGACACACTGAGAATTGATTTGCTATTCACTTTTCCTCCACTTTAAGGAGATAGGAAGCATAAATTTTCATTTAATATGTATCGATTCCAACACCATTCTGAAAAAAGGATTCAATGGCTTGTTCGGATAAATCATCCTGGATCATCTGCTCGATTACTGAATAAGGCAGGGCAATATGGAGAGCGCCAGCGTTCAAAACTACCTTTACCTCATCCACCGATTTGATACTGGCAGCCAGAATTTCTGTCCCCGAACCGGAAAGTACCGTTGATATTTCTTTTATCAATCTGGAACCATCACCCAAACTTTTTTGGGCGCGATTGTAGTAAACCGCAGTATATACTGCCCCAGAATTGGCCGCCACAACAGCCTGGAGAGGGTTGAAAACAGCCGTAATGCATATATCGAATTCACCTGAATACAGGCTGCAGAATTTAAAACCAGTTTTAGAAGGGATAATTTTCAATACAAGCTGACCCCCGAGGATTTGAGCCATTTTGCTGGCTTCCTTATGCATCTCTCCAATCTCGCGGGACATTATCTGGTAGAAAATCGGGCCAGAACTCAGAGCCTGGATATCTTCAAACAGGGATACCGGATCACACTTCTCGAGTGCCAATAATATCGGATTTGTGGTAACCCCCTTCACCCATCCCAATTCCAACGCAGATTTAATTTCACCAATATTTGCGCTGTCGATAAATATCATTTGTCAGTGATTAAAGAACATCTAAGCAGGGGATATCGGTTGGGACATCATCACCATGTTCAGCTTTGGAGACCAGCCGATCTTCTTCCAGAATTCAATCGCATCCTGGTTGCCTTCGAAAACGTATAGATTCCAGCGCCTGATCCCAACCCGCATAAGGTTATAAAGGCAGCGCAGAACCAGGGCTTTTCCAATCCCATGCAGGCGCTGTGATTCTTTCACGGCAAGGTGATCCAGGTAACCGCGCCGTCCATCGTGGCTGCATAATACTGCTCCAACAATCTCGGTTCCTACCCGGGCGATATAGCTGAATCCCGGGTTGCGATCCAAAAAACGGGCAATGCTTTCACGTGTATCAATTTCTGTCAGGTGGATCTGTTCGGTCGATTGCCAGAGGGCGTATATTTCATCGAAATCCTTTATGTGCATTTCCTCAATCTGAATTTGCATTTTTTCTCCTCAAAATTCTTATTAATTATCCAGGGGCGTTTATTCCAGTACATCCAGTAGGATGTTTGCCGCTCGCTGGATCAGGACTGAACATGGTTCTGCTCCACCAGAACCATATTTTTCAGCCCGCAGTTGAGGGCAGGAAATTGAACCAATAACCTGGTTGAACTGGTTCTGGTATTTTTCTACCAGCCGGAAGCATTTCTGGTCATCCTGGTTGGGATCTGAACGGCCAGTTAATGCCCCAATGACCATCACCCCTGCAGAGAAAGCGCCGCATAGTTCCTGGCGTGAATCCGCCACGCCTCCCGCAAAACCAGTCGTCATTTTCACCGTCTGCTGGTCTAACGGACCCAATTTCAACTCTCCTACGGAGAGCATAATCGCTTCCGCTCAGTGATAGCCGCTTTCCATCAGTGCACCCGCTTTTTGGACGGCAAACTCGCTATTGGAAATTTCGGAATTCATGATTTTACCCTGCACTCACTAAATATTATATTACCCGGAAAGTTACAAAACTCGGGGATCATCAACAATCAATCATAGACATCCAGGTCTGTCCACATGCCGGCGATCTTTACTCCGCATTGCGGGCATTTCCCATTCTTGATATCGTTACCTTCGACCCAGTAACCGGTTCTCCGGATCAATCGTTTTCCACAATTGTAACAACTCGTGTTCGATTCCCCCGCCACATTGCCAATATAAATATAGCGCAACCCCTGCTCCTTTCCGATCTGCCTGGCTTTTTCAAGTGTGGATAAAGGAGTTGGCGGCCTGTCTGTCATTTTATAAGAAGGGTGAAAACGGCTGATATGCCAGGGAACATCCGGGCTTAATTCACTGGCGATGAAACTGGCTGCTTCCCGTAATTCAGCGGCATCGTCATTCACCCCCGGTATTACCAGAGTGGTCACTTCCAACCAGATGCCCTGCTCTTTCATATGCTTCATGCTTTTCAGGATAGGATCAAGTCCCGCTCCGACCAGATGGTGGTATGTTTTATCTTTGAATGCTTTGAGGTCAACATTTGCAGCATCCAGATATGGATAGAATGCATCCAGCATTTGGAGAGTCATGTATCCATTTGTCACAAAAATATTGGCAATTCCATATTCATGCGCCTGCCGGGCGATGTCATATGCATATTCATAAAAAATCGTCGGTTCTGTGTACGTGTAGGCAATGCTGCGGCTGCCAGAGCGCCGGGCAGCAGAGACAATCTCCTGGGGAGGGGTGTCTAAACCAATAATCTGTTCCTGCTCCCTTGGCATATGGGCAATATCTGCGTTCTGGCACCACCGGCAGCGGAAGTTGCATCCGGGGGTAGCGATCGAATAAGCGCCTGTTCCAGGGTAGAAATGGTAAAGCGGTTTCTTTTCTACCGGATCCACTCCCCTGCTGATACAGCGCCCGTAAACCAGAGTGTACAATTTTCCATCGATATTCTTGCGCACACAGCAAGCCCCCATTTTCCCCTCTGGGATAACACAATAGTGAGCGCACAGCATACAGCGCACACTGGAATTTTCGAGTTTTTCATACAGTTGGGCTTCTATCATCCAGTTTTATACCGCATTGTAAATAAGAACAAAATTATATTCAGTTCTCCCGGGAAATAATCGAAAGCCTCTTCATTCATCAACTGTATTGTAAATTTTTACAACAGTTATCAGCGGATCGCTGAAAACGCCGGGTTCAGGTTTCTGCCTGTAAACAATACCTGCGCCATATTCGCTTCTCCCTTCCAGAATTTCAACTTCAAATCCAAGCGATTGCAGCAACTTTTCCGCATTTTCCACAGTCATGCCGGTTACATCCGGTAACTCGAGTTTCTCCCCGGTCTCATCATAGGATATCTCCTGGTCAACAATTTCAACATTGAATAGTTCTTCAACCTCCGCCATATCCTTCACATAGCCTGTGAAATATTCATCAAAAATTGTGTCTGTAATTGCGCTGAATTCCAGATCCAGTGCAGGGTCATCAATTCGACCCTCATTTTGAAGTGCTCTTATATAGTTGGCTAATATTTCAAAACAGTATGGTTTCGCCGCCAGATTACCCGGATGTTTGATTGTATCCCGTATACATTCAGCCTCTTTTAGACCCATCCATGCCCGCCTCTCACTCTTGATAGATTCATTCAGTTGGCCAGGCTCTCCAAAATAATCGATCATATACTCCGAACCAAGAACTGCATTTACAACCCCGATTTCCTGTGCTCCAACGATAAAAAATACTGCTGAACCAGTTTTGATCCCAAACTTATCCATCAGCGCTTTTAATTGTTGATGGCCAACTCCCTTTCCCGGGATCTGGTTGTTATCAAAACCTGTTTTAAGCGGTGTTTCCAATTCAACCAT
>Ga0180437_10004042_pt1 | contig 21224 bp, 10 predicted proteins | sample SS_ome_4_FD_132410 | JGI IMG/M metagenome (GOLD analysis project Ga0180437, IMG submission 132410) | Hypersaline lake sediment archaeal communities from the Salton Sea, California, USA - SS_3_D_1 metaG | ecosystem: Environmental > Aquatic > Non-marine Saline and Alkaline > Hypersaline >...
GAAGGCGGGGCAGGTGAAATCGATGCCGTCGGTGAATTTGACGAGGGCGAGATTTATGCTGTCAGTTTCGCTTATGTTCTGGAACTCGAGGAACTCGAAGTCCTCGTCGCCGGCAAATCCGGCAGCGATTTCAGAGGCTGTCGGGTCGGCGGGGTGGTACATGATCTCGGTGATTCGCAGGTTGTCTTTGACCGGTCCGACTGCAAACACGGCCTCGTGCAGGGCGCTCCAACTACCGCTTCTTGCTTTTACGAGGACGGATTGATTGAGTGTTATGGGGCCGCTGTACGTGACTGCGCTGCCGGAAACACCGCCTCCTTCGGCTCGCGGGTCCACACCGTCAAGGGTATAACGAATCGGACTGGTGCCGCTCATCGTCAGAACATAGCCCTGGGCGACTTCTTCATTTTCGTGGGGGAAGGACGGCGGGTCAATGCTCGGGTAAAGCCCTTTGTTCCTGACGGCATTTATGAAGATGCTCCGGAAGCCGGTGAAATTGTTTTGAACCGAACCCGAGCCCCCGGCGGCAAGCAGGGCGTCCCACCTTGCCCGCGAGTTATCGTCGGTCAGCGCGCCGTCGTTATACAGATGCCTGTAAATCCGGTCCGCAAATAACATCCTGAACTCGGTGCTTTGGAGCAGTTTATTCCAGAGGTTTGGAATGATTCGGCCGGTGGTCCAGTAATAGGACGGCACCCAGGGGACTGTACTGCCGGAGGGACCTCCGCTGCTTGTGAAGCAGAATTCGCCGTCCCACATCACCATCTTATAACCTTCCGGCGGGACTTCGCCGTTGAGTGGGAAGTTTCTCATGCCCCCGTAGTAGTTGTTGTCACAGCCGTCACCAAAACCCGAGTACCAGTACAGAATCGTATAGTCGGCAAAATGTGTCACGTCACAAAGCTGCTGGTATTGATGGTAATTGTTGATGTCGCCCAGGTTCGAGCTGAAGTTGAGCATCTGGAAAAGCCGAGTTGCATCGCCGCTTTGAACCTCACGTTTGTCGTCGCAGCAGGCCGGATAATCACAGAGGTGCCGACCTTCCTGGAAATTCTGGTTCAATACCATGAAGTCTTCGTAATCTCCGTCGAAGTGATTGGCCCAGTGCCAGGCGTCGGGCCGCTCCTTGGGATTTACAATGTCGAAATACTGGCCGTTTTGATAAACGTACATAAACATGCTGTTGCACCCGAAGCCGGTCATCTCTTTTTCGCTTACCTGCACCCATGGGTCGCCGAGGTACGTTGTGCTGGTGTTCTTGCCCCTTCGCAGGACAATCCTGTCGAACCTGTCTATGGTGATGTCCGCCGCTCTGGGTGCGGCCTCGAAGAACGGATAGTTCAACTGCGAATCGCCGTCTTCGGACCTCCACCTTAGTCTAAAACCGGCTACGCTGTGAGGGACCGTTGAACAGTCGGTCTGGAAGCCTTCCCAGTCGGCGCCCTTGGCGGCGAGGAATTCCGGCGGGTATAACAGCTCGAGCGATATGGCGCCCTCCTTGCTGCCGAAGGGGATGCCGACCATTGAGAGCACGGGAAGGTTCCTGTTTCCGCCAAACATGTAAGTATGGGTGTCCACATTTGTGCTCAGCCAATCGGTCTTGTATGCCATCGCCCGAATGCAGCGTGTCGAATCGATGTGGATCGGGCCGGCGTAAATGGTCCCGTGGCTTTCCGAAGGCTTGGTTCCGTCGGTAGTGTACCGTATCGTTGCATCCGGTGTATCGCAGGAGATGACCAGATCAAACGCATCGCCGCTGTCGTAGAAACCGCGATCCTGACTGAAACTTGTGTCCGCCACCAGGCCGTCGTAGGGAGTGGCAGCGTCATTGGTACCCTCGGGACTCGGACTGCTTAAGTACCGCCAGTTATCGCTGCCGTCGGGGTGCCGTCCGTATGATACGTCGGTTCGCTGAGGGATGTCGTCAAAATCTATACTGTCTATCAACGTCGCGCCGTCGTCATTGAACAGCGCTATCCGGTCGCCACCGGCATTAAGCACGAAGTTGGTGTGTATCGCCCCCTGATCCTCATGGGCGTCGTCGTCGGCCATGAACAAATAATATCCACCGGCGGGGATGGTTTCACCGTCCGGAATGCGGAACTTGGCAGGTTCGTCAAGGTCGTCGGTCAGGTACATTCCGCCAAGATCGATTGGCGTGTCGCTGGCGTTGTAGAGTTCGATCCAGTCGGGGTATTCGGTGCGGCAGCGATAGTATGTGGGGTCGGCCAGACCGGTGCCGTTGGACGCCATGAACTCGTTGATGACAATGAAGGTGCCTTGCCTGCCCAGATTCTTGATCAGTATTGCAAAGTCAATCGATTCGACGCCGTCGACACCGTCCAGGTCACCACAATAGGAGTATTCCGAGCAGTCCTTGAGAAACTGCCTGGCAAACAAACCGACGTCCTCGAAAGAAACCGCGCAGTCGCCGCTGAGGTCACCCAACGGACAAAACGGGACGGTCAGCGATTTGATCGTGTACGTGTACCGGGTCTTGGCGCCCAGGAATGCGTTGACAGGGTTCGACAATTCGATCCTGATCGTCTCGTCTTCTTCGGCCAAGCCATCGTCAATTATAGTGATCTGGATTGTTCGGCTTGTCTGGCCGCTCTGAAAGGAAAGGGGCCCGGCAGGCAGGCTGTAGTCTATACCGCCTCCCAAGGCCCTGCCGCCGACGGGCGAATAGTCTACGGTGACCGTACCGTCAAACTGCTTTGAGAGGGTGACTTCCAGGTTTACGGGGCTGACATTTTCCAGACCGCTCGACTCAGTGAGTGCAAATTCGACTGTCGGCGGAAAATCGCCGTCGCAGACGTCCCCTACGCCATCACCGTCCATATCACTCTGGTCGGGGTTCGAAAGGAGGGGACAGTTGTCGCAGACATCGCCCGGACCATCACCGTCGACGTCGCTCTGGTCGGTATTGGCCTGGTCCGGGCAGTTGTCGCACGCATTGCCGACCTCGTCATTATCGTTATCAGCCTGGTCCGGATTCGCCGTATAGGGACAGTTGTCGTTGCATATCACGCCGTCGCCGTCGCTGTCATCATCCGGAACACCACAGCCGCAGAGGCCCGGCTCGACCTTGTCAGGATCATGCGGGCAACCATCGATGCAGTCGGCAGTTCCATCGCCGTCGCTGTCTGTATCCGGCGTGCCACAGCCGCAAACGCCCGGGACGATCTTATACGGATCGTTCTCGCACTCGTCACACGCATCGCCCACTTCGTCTCCGTCACTGTCGGTCTGGTCCTCATTGTCGACGTTCGGGCAGTTATCACAGGCGTTGCCGTGGCTGTCGTTGTCGTCATTTTCCTGCCCTGGGTTCGGCGTGTCGACGCAGTTGTCCTGGTCGTCGCATATCCCATCGGAATCGCCGTCATCACAAGCAGGCTCGCAGTCGGCGGTGATGTCAACCGCGCCGCCCCCTAGATCGGTGAAGATGATAGCAGTGCAGCCGAGACTGGTGTCGGGAAGGAGCGTATTGTCAGCAGGCCAGCGCGCCGGGTCATATTCGCGGCTGCCGGAGCCGTAGCCTGACATCACTCTCAGCGTGCCACCTCCAACATAGATTGCCTGGCCCCTGTCGTACGCACGGTTCTCAATGTCAGCTGACTGCATGAATCCGCTGTCGATGAACATCTTGGCATTTTGCGTACCACTGCTGTCCGGGAACTTGCACGTGCCGTTAATAATAAAAGTACCACCGCTCATCCTGATATAAGCGCCAGCGTCTAGATCCACCCTATTATTAATTGTCAGGTGCCCCGTTGAAGTAACTTCGAGAAAGCCTCCCTCAAGATTTTGAATACCCGTGCGGCTATCCCATACCTGGGTATCGGTGATAACCAGGGCCGGGGCACTGGCGCCCAGGATTGATATCAGCATGAAAACGGTGAAAAAAAATGCTCCTCTGCACATAAGCGCGCCTCTGCAATTGTACAAACCTGTGCCGAACGTCGCGGTTCTCGAGACCTGCTCACTTATCAGGATCGGCTGCTCATAGACGTAAGTTATATCATAGCAGATAGTGAGTATTTTGTCAACCGGTTACCGGACAGAATTGTTCAAAAGTTTGTGGCTAAACGGCAGTCCGCTCTCATTTGCCGCCAATACGACCGATTAGCCGCGGTCGTCTCCGTAATAATTCTTTTTCAGCGTACGGAATTTCTCTCCGCCTCTCGAACCGAAATTGCGGACATCGTTAGTTACCATCCAGTCGAGCAGCCTGCGGAAAAGCCGGTCTTTGACTTCGCTGCAGGCGGGATCGTTCCAGAGATTATTTTTTTCGGCTGGATCATTTACCATGTCATACAGTTCACCTGTCGAGCTTCTGTCGTTCGGCCCGCCGTGATAGACGTTCAGCTTGAACCGCTCGTCACGAAACATCGTGGCATGAACAGGCGGGTCAAAATACTTATGGCCCGGCCCGTAGCCGGTATTTCTGTAAAGACAAACCGCATAGTCACGGTAATTCTCACAGCTTTTGCCGTGTCGAATGAACGAAAGCAGGTCCATCGATTCGGGCATTATCCGTTTCAACTCCCGGCCGGCGAATCCCGCCAGAGCCATTATCGTTGCCGCCAGGTCGAGTTGCTGCACAGGCGCTCCCAGGCGTGTACCCGGCTGAATGTCTCCCGGAAATCGCATCAACAGCGGCACGCGCACCGAAGCATCGTAGAAGAACGCGCCCTTGGTAAAAAGCCCCCTGTCCCAGAGCATATCTCCATGGTCACTTACAAATATTACCAGCGTATCGTCGGCAAGGCCCTCCGCATCCAGACAGTCCAGGACTGCGCCGATCTGCTGATCGAGAAACGCCACGGAGGCGTAATATCCTTTTCTCAGATTGTGAATGCTGTCTTTGAAGGTCTTGCTGTGGGTTTTGATCCGGCGTGCTTTGTCCATTTCCCGCCGAACGCCGTCGGGCACGTTGGCGTTTTTGTCCACGGGCTGCGGCTGGGGGATATTGTTTACGTTGACCATCCGGGCTGCTTCGACGGGATGGTCGAAGTAAGGGTCGTGCGGATCAAAGAGGCTCATCAGGATAAAAAACGGGCGGTTCTTATCCCTGTTGGTGATAAGACCGACCGTCGTCTCGGCGGCCCAGCGGCTGAAATGGAGCTCTGCCGGAAAATGGTGGAGATCCTTTCCCTCGCGTTTGAGCCTTTCGTAAAACGTCGGGTCTTTTTTCTCGACCCACCTGGCAAACGAGTTGTACGGGCTGTCAAAGTTCAGTCCGGGATCGATACACCAGTGGTAATGTTCGAAACCGTCGTTCGGATGGCGCTGCCGAGCTTCCTGCCAGAGCCCTGAAACGTGCAGTTTGCCGACCAGGGAAGTCTCATATCCGAGGCGCTGGAGGCGCCTCGATATCAATATCTCATTATCAGGCAGGATGTCGTGCAGCTTGTAAACACCATGGCCCGGCACGGACTTTCCGGTGAGCATACTCGCGCGGCTCGGCGTACAAACGGGGCACGGGCTGTAACAGTTTTCGAACAGGGCCCCTTCTTTCGCCAGCCTGTCTATATTTGGCGTTTGTATGACCGTGCCGCCGTAGCAGCCCAAAGAGTCGCATCGCTGCTGGTCCGTCATCAGGATAAGTATATTCGGTTTGCGCGAAGCTGAGCGGTTTATCTTACGGCTGCCATGCGTTTTGGCCGCTTTCGACAGGGGCCCGAAGCCGGCCCACAGTGCGGTCGAACCGCAGCCGGCCATTTTCAGGAAATTGCGCCTGCTTAAACCATCTTTCTTCATTCGAGATATCCTTATAATAACTTCACCGCCTGCCGTTGCACCGAGTTTACCGTGGTATTGTCAAACGCCGAAGGTGCTGCCGACTTCGGCCCTGCTCAGTGGAGGGCCTTTGCCGGAAGGTAAAAGTCACCCGCACCCACGCCGTCGGGATATGGCTCGGTTCCGTCGGCAGTTATGGGAACCTTCATCGGCACAACTTCCGACGCCGAGTAAGTCTCCACGTGGCCGTCCACGTAAGCGGCGCGAAGCTTGATCTCGATTGTTCCGAGGTCGCCGCCGTCTACCGCCCCCGCGCGGGACCAGAAAGCCGACGAGATCGGCGTTCCGCTTGTCACCTGAGAGTCGTTGAAAGGCACGCTGCCGCCGTATGCCTTCGGACTTCGCCAGTGATCGTAGCCAAAATAATCGCTGGCCAGAAGTTCGCTCTGCATTCGTCCGCCGCATGAATTTCGAGGACCTCTGAAAACGGTTCCATCTTCGGGCAGGTAACCTTTGTAGCTCCAGTAAAAGCAGTACGTCCCCATCGCAGGATCTTCGCTGGCCATCGTGTCCGGATTATCCCAGGCGTCACCAGCCTCCCACAATTGTTCGAGGTATTTATATTTCTCGGGCGCATCAGGACTAAACAAGATGTCAACATCGGCTATATAGCTGCTCAGATAAGCGCTCATAGAACGGTTTGTCTGCGGATCGCGCTTTCGATAAGCCGTCAGCATCGTCGGCTCCTGCCAGTGCCAGTTCTGGCCCGTTCCTATGGTTGCAACCGACTCGGGGAAAAGTCCGTCGTTGTCGAATTCGTAGCAGAGCAAAGCATTGACAGCCTGTCGCTGATTGCTTATTCCGACAAGCATGCGTGCGCTGCGCTTCACCTTGCCCATTGCAGGCAGCAGAATGCCCGTGAGCATCGAGATTATGGACATCACCACGAGGAGTTCAATGAGCGTAAAACCCCCGCTGTTCTCGCCCCTCATGACAGAGTTGTGACTTCGCATCCGGCCCACTATGTCCTCCGCCATCGCGCGAACATCCCAAAATCGCAACCAGACTGACGTAACTGCTCTGATAGTACAGTCTTAACCGCGGATTGTCAAGGTTTTTTTCGCGTTATTACACATTTTGTAATGACGTCAAAGAAACCGCCTTATTCGGGCAGGGTGAGGGTTTTGCCCTCAGGGTCGGCCTCAAAGATGAGGATTTGTTGCGTGTCGAGGTAAATTTTCAGCCTGTCGCCGGCGTCAATATCGACATGCGGGCCCAGGCTGGCGGTGAATCTTGTTCCGCCGTCGGCGGTGAGGCACACATCCGTCCTGACACCCATCGGTTCGAGCATGTTGACAGTTGCCGAAAGCGTGCTGTCGGGCGCGGCGTCGAAAGGCCGGAGGGAAAGGGCGTGTGGTCTTACGCCCAGAATCAGTTCTTTGTTGTGGTGGCGGTCCAATTTCTCTTTCAGGCGGTCGGGCAGCACCAGACGAGCACCTTCGAATGAAAAGGCAAGTGTCCGGTTCTCGCTCGTCAGGCGTCCCCTGAAAAAGTTCATTGGCGGAGCGCCGAAAAAGGCGGCGGTGAATCTGTTGAGGGGGCGTTCGTACACCTCCGTGGGCGGGCCGAGCTGCCGGATTCGCCCGTTGTGAATTACACAAATTCGGTCTCCGAGAGTCATTGCCTCGGCCTGATCGTGGGTGACGTAGACGGAGGTGGCGTTCAATCTTCGGTGCAGGGCCTTAAGTTCGGCGCGGACCGTGTCGCGCAACTGCGCATCCAGATTGCTCAAGGGTTCGTCGAAGAGAAAAACGCGGGGTTCCCGGACGATTGCGCGCGCAAGCGCAACACGCTGGCGCTGGCCGCCCGAGAGGGTTGCGGGTTTTCTGTCCAGGAGATTGGCGATGTTGAGAAGCCCTGCGGTCTCGTCGACGCGCTTTCTGATTTGCCGCCTGGACAGCCTTTGCATTCGCAGCGGAAACGAGATGTTGCCGAGAACGGTCATGTGTGGGTAGAGTGCGTAATTCTGGAACACCATCGCGACGTCGCGCTTCCGAGGAGGGACATCGTTGACGCGCTCGTTTGCGATGGAGATTTCTCCAGAGTCGCTTTCTTCCAGACCGGCGATGATTCTTAGAATCGTAGTCTTGCCGGACCCGCTGGGGCCGACGATTACCATAAGCTCGCCGTCGGCGACGTCGAGATTGAAACCGGCAACAGCCGTGATTTTGCCGTCGTAGGTTTTTGTTATGTTTTTCAGACTAAGGCGGGCCATAAGCCTCAACTCACCTGCCGTTCAAAAGATTCTTTTTCGAAACATGCACTTGGCGCGCCACGCAAAGAACAGACCGACCAATGTGTATGCCCACAGCGAGGTAAAAAGCACTTCATTTGTCCGCCAGGCGGTTCGCCTTGCCCCGAACCAGTTGTAATGCAGTCTGTGAACAGGTCTTTCGGCATACCGGCTGCCGCTGGTCGCATCGAGAAGCACCGCGCTTTGATAAACGGGGTTATAATTCATGTAGCTTTCGGCGTAATCGTCGGAAGTCTTTGTCATCTCGGCAAAAAGGAACATCCACAACGGTATCAGTGCCCAGAGTATGGCTGCGAAAACAAAGTTCATAATAACAGCTGTGGTTGTGCGTTTGAAGCGTGCGCTGAAATACAGGCCGGTCCCCGTAAAGAAGATTGTCATCCATGCTACAAGCACAGGAAACTGGACCAGCGCGACCGGGTGAATATATCCGCACAGTGCAAACAAGGCAAGGTGGCCGAACATGAAGAGCCAAAAAGGCAGGATTCTGCGGACTATACCGGCAAATTTCGCGAGCAGAATCTGCCAGTCACCCAGGGGGGTGGCCATGAGTATCGGCCATGAGCGGGATTCCTTCTCCGATGTGATGGTGGTTGCCGGCAGGATTATGGTGAAAAGCATCGCCAGCCCACCGAGAACCGCGACGTAGGCGGCCTGGATTTCCTGGTCGTCAAGTATACCTTCTTCGGCGCAAAGCAGATAGGTCAGCAGCAGCAAAAGGGTAAGAATCGAAACAATAACGAAGGCGGTGACCTTGCGGCGTCGCAGGATGGGGGTTTTAAGCTCTTTCCAGAAGATGGCCGGGCCGGTGACGCGTCTTGGCGCAGCTTCACGAACCCGCCGCACCGCCGGTTTCAGCCATCGTTTTGGCCAGAAAGAGCCGCCGAGCTGTCCGGTTGCCTGACCCAGGGCGACTTTCCGGACCACGCTTACGCTTATAAGCAGCAGCACGCCCGAGCCGGCAAGCATGTTCGCGCAGTGGAGCGGCCAGCGCAACGCCGTCGTGCGCAGCCACCCTCGGGGATTGAGCATTGCATCGGTATTAAAAGCCAGCATCACATACGGATTCAAATGAGAGATGGCGGCGGCAAGGTCATTTTCCGAGGTCGTGTCTTCGAACAGCATGAAACCTATGAAAGGAAACAACCCGAAGATTATGCCGAGAATAATAATGCTCAATATGATTACGAAGTACGCCCTTCTGCTGAATACCGAGCACAACAGGGTCAGGGAACTGACGAACAGCAGGGTTGTAAACGTAATGCACATGCTCGAGAGAACGTAATCCCAGGGCACGCCGCCGAAGACGCGGACGATGGCCAGAATAGGCAGACTAACAGCCATAAGCAGCAGAAGCTGGAGCAGCCGGCTGAAAAGTTTTCCCATCACAACCTGGAAGCTGTTTATCGGCGTGGTCATCAGCAGGCCGAGTGTTCGATTATAGATTTCATCGCTGATAGACGTGCTTAGCATGATGATCGCGACAAGCTGGGTGGCGCAGAACTGGAACCAGATGATGAACACAGTGATGTTCTGGCCTGCCCGGGCCATTCTGGAGGCGCGAAAGGAAGCGGGACCGTAAGTGCGATACCTCACCTCCGCAAGCCAGACCAGGACCAGAAAAACGGTCATCAGCAGAAGGTAGCTGCTTCGAAGGGCGTAGTATCGCACGCGGCGGCTCGAAACGCGAAGCTCCTTGTCAAAGATAGGCCCGGTCAGCCGCCCGGGGCTTAGAAACCTCAAAACAGAATTTACCACCGCCGCGGTCATGTTTCCCGGATAGACACCTTCAGAACACCTTGCTGCGTATATTGCCTTCGGCTATCGAATACGGCACCAGCGCTGCGCAGAGATATATACCCGTTACGCCGATCAATGTAAATAAAGCCGCCCAGAATGCTCCGGTGCCGGTTCCAAAGAAGGCATAATTAAGCTGATAAAGAGGTGTTCGTGCAGCTTCGGCGCCGGCGACGGCATCCAGGACTATGCCCCCGACAAAGAACGGACCTACGTAGGAGCTGGGAATCACACAGCACACCGGAAGCAGGAAAACAATAAACGCTATCAGGCTGACAGCCGCAGCAACGGAAGTTCGTTTGAAACAGGAACTGAAGAACACTCCGACAGCCGATACGAGCAGCGAGCTGCCCACCAGCAGAATCGCCATGGGGACAATCGTGATCGGATGCAGACACCGGGCAAAAGTAAAAATGATGATGTGCGCGCCAAACAAGGCCCAGAACGGCCAGCAGCGAAGGACCGAGGCGACTATTTTGCCTATAACGATCTGGGAGTCCCTGATGGGCGTGGCCAACAGAAGAGCCCACGTTTGTGCTTCTTTCTCACCGGCAAGGCTCGACGAAGCCACTGTCACCGTCCGCATCAGGCCGAGGAAGAGATAAAAAAGGATGAATCCCATCTGGACTTGCTTTTCGGTGAGGCAATCGGCATAGATGCAGTATCCGTAGGCTGCGATAAATATGGCCGCCGCCAGGATGGAAACGACAATCGCTTTTAACGGCCCGGCTTTGAACAGCGGGATTCGCAGCTCCTTCCAGATTACCGGCGGGCCGGTGACGCGCCGGATCGCTGGCGAAGCCATTACACCTGAATCGGCGGTCCGGCTTGGCGGAGACGACGAACGTTTTCCAATCGCGCCTATTGCGGGCCCTACGATTTGCCTCAGCGCCGCCCTGCGGACCACCAGGACCGCAAGCATAAGCCAAACCGCCGCCCCTGTCAGCATGACGGCACAGTTTACGGGCCAGAACCGGTTAACGGCAGCCGAGGAAGGATGAAGCATTCTCTCGGTGTTGTATAGCATGACGGCGAAAGGACTGGCGTGGTCGAATATTAACTCGGCCTTTGCGAGCCCGCCGAAACCGGCGTATGATAATTCCAGCACAGCCGAAGGCAGCAACCACAAAACGGCACAGGCAATAACCGTCCTGAGAATGACTTCATGTGCGCGCCGGCTGTATATCGAAAAAAACAGGCTCGTCGACCCGACAAAAACAGCCGAAGCCAGGGTAACGCACAGACTCGAGATTACGTAGTCCCATGGGACACCGCCAAACACCCTCAAAACCGCGAGCAACGGACAGCTAATCGCCAGCAGAAGCAGCAACTGCAGAAGGCGGCTGAACAGCTTTCCGATTACGATCTGGAAACTGTTGATTGGCGTTGTCATCAGAACGCCGAGCGTGCGGTTGTAAATCTCATCGCCGATGGACGTGCTGAGCATAACCGCGGCGATAAGTTGCGTGGCGATAAACTGGAACCACACAATCGTCGCGGTTATGTTCTTTCCGGCTTCGGCCATGCGCGAGACCTGGAATACTGCCGAAGCCGAGCCGCCCGTCTGCACTGTTGCGGCCCATGCCAAGGCGGTGAAAACGGTCAATAGTCCAAGATAAAACAATCGCAATACGTAGTTCCTGCGTCTTCGGCTGGAGACGCGAAGCTCCTTTTCAAAAATAGGCCCCGTCAGCCACGAAAGGCTCAGAAAAGCCGCAACAGAATCTCTCAATGCCGTGGTAGTTATCATTTCATACGACTGTCAGAAGATATTACGCCGAAACCGGCACTTCGCCCTCCATGCAAAAAGCAGACCCGCGAGTCCGTATCCCAGCATGGTGGTGAGCAGGATAACGGTCGTCGCTGTCGTGTGCAGAGTCTCCCCGTTCGGCCAGTGGTAGTCCAGAGCGAAAAACGGTGTGCCGGCGTTGTATTTGCCCGCGCCGGCGTCGGCTACAACCCCCGCCTGCACAATCGGATTGATCGACATATACGCTTCGAGCAGTTCCTCCTCATAAGTAATTGCTGTCACCAGACCGAGCAGCACGGGGATAACCAGCCACAGCGTCAGGGCCAATGCGAGGTTTGAAATGACCGCCGTGGTGGTTCGCTTAAAACGCGTGCTGAAGTAAATCCCGGACGCCGTGAGGAAAACTACGATCCACGCAACGATCATAGACAACTGAACTACGGTTATCGGGTGGATGTATCCGACGAGGATGAAAAACAAGACGTGCCCGGCGAGCAGAAGCCAGATCGGTGTGACCCGCCGAAATATGCCGACGGCTTTTCCGAGGAGAATCTGCCGGTCGTCCAGGGTCGTCGCCATCAGAACGGGCCAGGACCGTGTTTCTTTCTCGGTGGTGACACTGGCTGCTGAAAAAACCAGCGTCACGATCGAGCCCATAACAACGAAAATCATAATATACATCGTTTGCGTGAAATCTTCGTGAAGAATATCCTCTCTTATTAGAACGACATAAGTCATGAAAAGCGCAACGACAGCAGCCACCGCGCCGATAAAGCCCTTATTCTTTCCACCCTGAATTACCGGGGCCCTCAGCTCCTTCCAGACCAGCGGCGAGCCCTTAACGCGTCTGACGGCGCCGGCACAGTCGTTCTGTTCGGCTGAGGGCGAGGTTTTTTTCCTTCTACCGCGTCCGACCGATGAGATTTCCGGCTGTCCCGCGGCTTGTCGCAGCGCAGCCCTGCGGACTATCGCCACCGAGCGGGCCAGAAGAGCCACCGAGGCGGCAAGCATCAGTGCACAGTGCAGCGGCCAGGAAAAAAAGAAAGTCCCCGGAAGGAAACCCGGTTGGAGCATATTCGCCATGTTCAGCCACATTACTGCGAGTGGATCAACGGCAAACAGAATAGAGAGGCGTGTATCCTCACTCACATGCTCGTGCAGCAACAAGCCTGCTATGAGGGGAATAAATATGTAGAGGCAGGCAAGGGTGAAAGCCGTCTTCAATATGACGACATAGGCGCGTTTGCTCTTGACGGAGAAATAAAGGCTGAGCGAACCGGCGAAAAGAACGGCGGCGAGAGTAATGGCCAGGCTTGAGACGATATAATCCCAGGGCACTCCGCCGAAGATGCGGACAATCGCCAGCAGGGGAAGCGAAATTGCCAGCAGCAGGATCAACTGAAGGAGCTTGCTCAACAGCTTTCCCATAACTATCTGGAAGCTGTTGATCGGCGTGGTCATCAGAACACCGAGCGTTCGGTTGTGAATCTCATCGCTTATCGAGGTGCTGAGCATGATTACGGCAAGCAGTTGCGTGGCGATAAACTGAAAGACCGTGATGGTTGCGATTATAGCCTTGCCCGCTTCGGACATCTGGGATATTTTAAATGCAAAGCTCCCGTAAATTCTGACCATACTGAGCCACACGAGAACAACAAAGAGCGTCAACAAACCAACATAAGCGAAGCGAAGCACATAATTTCTTCGTCTTCGGCTGGAGACGCGAAGCTCCTTGTCGAAAATAGGCCCTGTCAGCCACGAAAGGCTCAGGAGTCGGCCAACGAATCCGGGTACGAGGTTTATCATAAGAGAAACTCAAAAGACATTTTTCCGAAGCCGGCGCGTGACACTTCTCAAAAAGAATATTGCGATTCCGATGAAAAGCGCCGCGTTCACAGCCGAATAAAAAACGTATGCAAAATTGAACCCCGAAAACCCAACGAACCTTGCAATCATGTAATAGAGGAAAAACGAAAATCGCTGTAGAAAAAACAGCCCCAGCAGTGACGCCAGCGTTGCGACCACCGCCGCGGTGGCCGATTTAAAGCGCATCCCGAAATAAAGGCCCGCACCAATTAGAAACAGCAGATTGCCGATTATGGCTATGTTTCCAACGATAACCCGCAGCAGGACAAAGAACGTCCATTCGGCGCCGATCCCAAGGCGCCCTGAGAACCTTAAGAAAAGGTAAAAAGCCACACTATTGACGGCGATAACGAGCCACCCGGGCAGATTGCGCCAGAGCACGACGACCGCCTTGTCGCGGACAATCTGCCGGTCGGTCAATTCGGTGCCCAGGAGAATCGGCCAGGTGCGGGCCTCTCTTTCTTTTGAAATCGTCAGTGCGGCCATCGCGCCGGTGCGAACAGATGTAATCAGCCACAGGCCCATTATGTAAATGCCGTAGGCAGGCGCTGCACCGGTATTAAACATGCAGTACGCCAAAAACATGACAACCAGCAGAATTACAAAGATCCATACATTCCTCCGGACGGTGGCAGAAAGCGGACAGCCCAGTTCCCTCCAGATGATCGGCGAGCCTTCTATCTGGCCCAGCGATCGGCCGACCTTCTTCACCGGCCCGCCCAGCCTGAAAACCCGCTGCAACAGCGATTTCACCTGATTGCCGGTGCGGTCGAGGGGCGGACAGGCTACGGCTTTGCGCGTTTTTACCACGGACGCTGCTACGAACAACAGCGAACCGATGAGCATGACCAGGCAGTGAACCGGACAGGAAAAGCCCGCGACAGAGCCGACGGCGCGCAGCGCCACGCCGCTGACGTGAAACAGGGCGGCGAAGGGGTTTATGTGCAGGATAATTGTAGTGACCGGATTGTTCCCGGAAAGGGGCAGCACAAGGATGGCTAAGGCATAGGCTGCGACCAGCAGAACAAGCATCGTTATGATTACCACATACGGTCGAAGAAGCCTTATCGACAAAAACATCGTAACCGAGCCAGCCAGAATCATTGCTGTCAGTGTGACGGCAAGGCTGGAGACAACGTACTCCCACGTCATACCGCCGAAAACGCGCACAATTGCAAGCAGCGGCAGGCTTGTCGCCAGCAGCAGCACGGCCTGTAGCAGCGAGCCCAAGAGCTTTCCCATGACAATCTGAAAGCTGTTTACAGGGGTAGTAAGCAGAACATCGAGCGTGCCCCGGCGGATCTCGTCACTGATAGCGTTGCTGAGCATAAGAACAGCCGCCACTTGCGCGACGATGAACTGAAACCACGTTATGGTCATGATGACCGCCCTGCCGACCGCGCCCATGCGTGAAGCCATATAGCCAAACGAAGTGCTACCGGGACCGAAGAACGCCGTGAACCACGCCATCGTGACAAGTGCCGTCAGAAGCAGAACGTAGGTCGTCCGAAGCGCATAATTTCGCCTGCGGCGGCTGGAAACGCGAAGCTCCTTGTCGAAAATCGGCCCCGTCAGCCACGCCGGATTCATCACACCCGGCAACAAGTTTGCCAGCACCACAGCCATAAATGTCCCTCATAGTTTCTGTTTGCGGCAGATGCGGGTTGGCTGCCTGAGTTACTGAACGATTCCCTTTGTCAAGTGCAGAAAGGCGTCATCGAGTTTGAGCTGTTCCGGTTCGAGTGAAACAACTTCAATCCCTCCGTGAACAAGTGTGCGTGCGACAATACCGTCAACTTTCTGGCCGTCCTTGAAGGTAACCGCGATGTGGGAATCGAGCATTTTGACCTCCTGCACCTGCGGCAGCGCCGAGAGCAGCTCGAATGCCTGCTGCTGCTTGCCGGCGACGCGGACGCGGACGCGACTTTGAACACCCATCCTCTTACGAATTTCTTCCATTGTGCCGTTAAAGACGAGGCGCCCTTTTTCGATAATGCCCACATGGTCGCAGATTTCCTCCAACTCGCTGAGGATGTGGCTGGAAATCATGATTGTTTTCTTCATGCGTTTCAGCTCGCGGAGCAGCTCCCTGATTTCGATTCGGGCGCGGGGGTCCAGGCCGCTTGCCGGTTCGTCCAGAATCAGCACCTTCGGGTCGTGAATGAGCACCCGTGCCAGGCCGAGCCGCTGCTGCATGCCTCTGGAGAGGCTGTCGACGGTGGCGGTCTGGCGGGACTGAAGCTCGGTCAGTTCGAGTACGCCATCTACGATGGATTTTCTTTTGCTGCGTTCGATGTTAAAGGCAGCCGCGAAGAACTCAAGGTACTCGAAGACCTTCAGGTCGTCGTAAACGCCCATAAAATCGGGCATATAACCGACCATTCTTCTGACTTTCTTTCCCTCTTTTCTTACGTCAAGCCCACCCACGAGCGCCTTGCCGCGGGTCGGCTCGAGCAGCGTGGCGAGGATTCGCATGGTGGTTGTTTTTCCGGCGCCGTTCGGACCGATGAAGCCGAAAATGTCGCCTTCGTTGATTGTCAGGTCAAGATCGACCAGTGCGGCAAGGTTGCCGAAGTTCTTTGTAAGAGCGTTTGTAGTTATCATTTTTCAGTTCCTCAATCATGGTTTTCAGGGAAAACAACCAGTCTAACCAACTGGATGTGACTGTATTGACAGGAACGTCCCTTGACGCCGAAAGGCGCCGCAGCACCGTCGAATTCGGCGCACACCACAGCGCCGCCGCGTGCGAGAAAGGCCTTCATCGTCTGTGTCCGCTGGAGCGAACCCTGGGCCGAGTACGCTGTCTCATTCCTGAATTGCACGTGGCCGTCGTGGTAGTCTGCGCCGCTGCGATAGAAGAATCTGCCATCGGGATAAAACTCCAGGCCGACGTCCCAGCCTTCGTACGGGCTTAGACGTCCGGAGAATTCTTTGGTTGCGCCTGCGCCCACGTTGTCGAATTCCAGTCCCCGGTCCTGGTGGAAAAGGACGCAGCCCTTTCGGATGGGCGAATCGGAATGGTTTGTGATTTTCACGGAAACCTTGCCGTCTTCCTGCCGCACTTGTGCATTGAAAGGCATCTGCTCCAGCGGCGATTCGTTCAGCAGGCACTGCATTGTCCAGATGTTTATAGGCAGCGAATGAGGCACGCTCGAACCGTCGTGCTGGATGCAGTATACGTTTCTCGTGCCGGGCTGACCGTGACGCGCGTAGATATGATCCTGCGCCGGCGCAATTGCGGACCACCATTGTCTGTCTCCGAGGTCTTTCAGTTTATAATCGTCGCTGACCGGTGCGAACAGACCGCAATAGTTCGTCGACCAGGCACAGTCCGACGCGCCGCCGGGTCGGCAGATCCCGTCCAGCACCGACACGACCCTGCACTGCATCTTTCCTCCTCTCAGGGCCTGTACGCCGTAATACGCGCCCACAGTGAAAACGACGATCCAGAACGACGATGTCACCCAGGTCAGCGGCAGCCGGTCGCGGCTTTTCAGTATCTTGTAATCGACAGGCCCCAGGAGGATAGCCAGAACCGTAAGCAGGAACACGACCCACCATATGCTCAGGGGGCGCATCTCGGCAATGCTGTAAAGGTATTCCATGACCGCGTTGCTTCCGGCCTGCGCCCTTGAAATGTTGTACATATGATAGTCCCGGTGGTCCGCGGCGGCTTGCGAATCCGGAGCGAATCTTATCGTTCGACTGGCGAATGAGACAGGAGCGGCTCTTACGTTTTCGTGGGGCATAATTGGTGTGCGAATATAATCTGTCGGCGTGGGATTGAACTGCAGCTTGTCATTTTCGTTGGTAGGCTCCAGAGTGACGGTGATGCCTGCGGGCAAGCCGTCAGCCTCCGTAAACCTTGCTGTCTTCAGCCGTCCGTTCTCGGTAAAGCCGAGGCCGATGAAACCATCGGCGACGGTCTGGCCCGAGGCGCCAATATCAACGGCCAGGAAAGGTTCGCGTTCCCGCAGCAATCCCGGGCTGTCCGGCCCCTCAACAGCTTCCGTTTGTGTCAGCTCAAACCCGCACAGAGTTGCCCGCCGGTCACCGGATGATGAACCGGGGCGATATTCGATGACCACATCGTTGCCGTCCGATACCGTCAGCATGGTACTGAATGTGGCGGCGTCATTGTCACGAGAGGTCCGTGACTGGCGCTTGTCACGGGCGCGGAGTTCGCCGTTGATGTAAACATCGATCCGTGAATGCTTTCTGCTCGGGTTATTGTGATAGGAGGTCATCATGTATTTGCCCGCCGCGAGCCCGCCGATTGTCAGTCGTATTCCGCCCTCGTGCCTGTCAGGATGCGTAAGGTCTCCGGTCAGCGGACATCTCGTTGGCTGCGCTTCGGCAATGACCTGCGGCTGCTGCGGGGCGGCAAACGGTGAGTGAGGGTCCTCAAGAACGGCTTTTATTCTCTCGACCCAGAACCTGCCCGCCCGCGTCCTCTGCCGCTGGGTCATAGTGTCCGGGTCGAAGGCAAGCACGCCCACCCTGCCAAAGCCGACGAAAGCCGTAGCAAAAAAGCCCTGATTGCCTCGGTCAATCTCGTACAAATGCGCGCCCGGTTTTGGGGTGAGCTCACAGGCACTTACATCTTCACTTGTTTCCGGGTATAGGCGCAGGTTGCTGAGGGTCTCGGTGGTGACGGTCGTCTGTCTGGGCGGCTGGACGTCGAAAGGCAGTATTTGAGCGATGGGATTATCAACCGGCAGCGGATTGCTTCCCAGCACAAGCAGGAACCTGCCTCCGTTGGAGACCCACCTTGCGATCGCCTCCGACTGGCTTTGCCTGTACTCATTCCATCTCGGATTGTACATGATAAGCAAATCCAGTGACGCAAAACCTGTCCAGTCCCACGGAACGGACTGCGCCAGTTTGCTTTGCAGATACACCTGTCCGGTGCCCGCTTGTGAATCGCAGACGGATTGCCTCGGCACATCCAGCAGGCCGAAGGCTCGCCGCCCGAGTACTCCGATCAAAAGGTCGTTTCTGTTAACAGGGGTGAGTCTGCGGCTTGTCGGAGAATAATCCCAGAGTTCATAGTCGTGCCGCCACCTTGTCTTGCCTTTCTGGTCGGCAATTCGGACAGTGCACTTTTCGGCGGCGAAGGCCAGTTTCGTCACAAGCGGCAGATGCAGCGGCATATCGGGCGTCAGTACGAACGTATGACTGACGTTCATCGTATTGAGCCCGTCCTGCGGCGCCGAGACGGTGACCGCGCCGGCGAAAGGCTCGGTGAACGAGTGATTGATCTGGATTTTCACCGGAGTCCATTCCATCGGACGATAGCAGCCGCCCCATCCGAAATCGGCGTCTACGTTGAAAGGTGACTCCGCCGCCCGGCTGGGCGCGGCAGGAGGAATCACGAGCATCGAGATGATTAGAAGAATCCGTCGCATGCTTTTACCCTCACGATTTGCAGGTTAGTCTATCCAATACGGACCTTAGAATTATACACCAGCCATTCGGCGCACGCAAGCAGCAATGCTATCACCACCAGCCAGGGCCAGACGGGCACATTTGCCCTGTTGACCGGAGTCTGGCGGGCCTGCAACTTCTGGCCGGAAAGTACGATTTCCCTCAGCGGCTCGATGTTGCTCTCGTGAGCGTCGAGCATGTTGACTGCGAAGAATTTTGCCGGTTGATCGGGCAGCTCCAGGCTGTAAATACCGGCGCGGCGGCTGCCTGGAAAGCGCAGCGAGCCGCCCGAACCGACCTTGATTTCTCTACCGGAAAAGTCCGGTCCGTTGATTTCGCCTGCGGTATCGGGAGCGAGTCCGTCGACGACTATCGGCTGGCCCACCTTCAACTCGTCCGTCGGACCGGCCCCCGCCTGCGTGCCCAGAAAAGCCGTTGCATTATAACAGAACAGGACAAAGCCGGGCTCGAAGGGCCAGTTCGTCTGCAGAACGTCGAATCCGGCGATTAGAAAGGCGCTTGCATTTCGGCGCACCAGCACCAGGGCAGGTGACTCGTTGAACTCCGCGAGAATCTCAGCATCCCTGGGTGCGGACATCTTGTGGCACCTGGCTGCAAAGAGGTTGGCAAGGCTGACGTATTGAAGCACGGGGTGCCGCGGGCGCCAGTCGACGATGACCTGGTTTTCGAGTTGCTCGCTCGCCTCGATATCCGCAGCCGCCGGCGGCCGTCCGAAGACAAGATACCGGCCTTTCGGCAGGTTCTCGCCAATGTGGTTGTCGAGCACAATCACGTCGTAAGGCTGCTCAGCCGTCAACATGTTGCGGTCCGTGGCGTCAAATTCATTGGGCGAAAGTCTTTCGAGCCGGGCAAGCGGGCACGCCTGAAGGGCCGATTCGAGAACAAGATTGCCGCCGGTGACAAGCAGAACGCTCAGCTTCCTGGGAGGTGAAAGAATGCTCCACGCCGCGTCATCGGCCCCCAGCGAATCGGTGTGCAGGTGTCTTACTTCGAGTATGCCCGCCTCGGGATGGGTCAGTGAAAAATCGATCGAGATTTTCCCCGGACGGCTGGTATTGCCCGCTTCGGAGACCTCCCGGCCCGGGACGGTGACGGGCCGCACGGTGGAAACATCTCCGTTGATACTCAACTGGACGTCACATGTTAACTGCTCGGCGTGGTAATTGGCGATGGTTGCGAAGACGTTTACCTGTTCGGGGTCTTCATACGACCTTCGCGCCTGCATGGCGGTTATGGCAAGATTGCCGCCGGACCGGCCCACGCAGTTAAAAGTCAACTCGTCCGCAGTGACGGCGACCTTGTCGGCGTCGCTGATTCGTCCGTCACTGAACAGGACCAGCCGGGCCGATTTCTGGGTGCTGAGATTCGCCGCCTCGTCGGTAAGCGACTGTGCGAATGCGCGGGCGACGACAACGGCCTCGGAGAGTGACGAACCGGCGTCTGTCGGTTCTATCGAATCGATCGCGGCCAGAAGCCGGTGTTTGTCCGACGTGAAGTTACACATCACCTTAGCATGGTCTTCGAAGGCGATGACCATCGCCTGGTCGGCATTGTCGGCAAGGGAAAATAACGCCCGGCTTCGCAATGACTCGACAAAAACTCGGGCCTGTTTTTTTGCAGCCTCGAGGCGGCTCGGCTTGACATCGGCGGCGCTCATGCTTGCGGAACGGTCTATCAGAAGCACGTACCGCTGCGCCGGGCCGGCTGTAAGTGACAGAACCGGACCGCCAAGCGCTATCAGAATCGCCAGCAGCATAAGCATCTGCAGCAGCAAAAGAATGTTTCGTCTTATCTTCTGGAACGGTGCGTTGACCTGCAGGTCCTGAACGGCGCGCTTCCACAGAAGCGTGCTGGAGATGACCTGCTCGCGGCGCTTGAGCTTGAGGAAATACAGCAGAAGTAAAAGCGGCACCGTGGCCGCAGCCGCATAAAGAGCCGTCAACGGGCTAAGCCATTCCATAATCCATTCCTCACAACAAGCTAACGCAGCAGTTGTATGCGCCGCAGGTAGTTCAAAGTCAGTGACTCGACCGAATCCGCGGTGTTGGCAAGCACGTAAGTCGCGCCGCGGCGCATGCAGAAGTCTTTCAATTCGTTACAGTAGGCCGTAAGGTTTCGCTTGTAGAATTTCAACAGTGCCCCGCTTATGGTAACCTCTGCGGTGTCGGCGTCTTCGATATCCACGAGCTTGAGGTCGCCGGTGAGTTCGGGCTCGAATTCCTGCGGTGAGAGCACCTGTATTGCGTATAAATCGTACTGCCTGCCCAGGAGCCGGCGAAGCCCCTGTTCGAAGCCTTCCTTGAAGAA
>Ga0180437_10004043_pt1 | contig 21224 bp, 17 predicted proteins | sample SS_ome_4_FD_132410 | JGI IMG/M metagenome (GOLD analysis project Ga0180437, IMG submission 132410) | Hypersaline lake sediment archaeal communities from the Salton Sea, California, USA - SS_3_D_1 metaG | ecosystem: Environmental > Aquatic > Non-marine Saline and Alkaline > Hypersaline >...
GAAATACCCTTTGAAAAGCAGAGGCTTGTGGAGATTACCCGCGCGATTGCAGCGGAACCGGAGCTCATACTCCTCGATGAGCCCGCTGCGGGGTTGAACATCACGGAAACAAGAAATCTCATCAGCTCCATCTATAAGATAAAGGAGCTTGGTAAGACGGTACTCATCGTCGAACACGACATGGATCTCGTGATGGAGATATCTGAAACCATTGTTGTGCTCAACTTCGGAGAAAAAATTGCGGAAGGGCCGCCGAGGGAGATACAGGGAGACGAACGGGTAATCTCCGTATATCTGGGGAGGGAATCCCCGAAATGAGCACATGAAAAAAGGATTGTCTGAAATGGTGAAGGAAGCGGGGTTGTAGGGTATGCTTATAATCAAATCTCTCAGGTCCTATTACGAATCGCTCTGCATCCTGAAATCCGTTTCCCTCCATGTCCAGAAAGGGGAAATCATTACCCTCATCGGCGCAAACGGTTCCGGAAAATCAACCCTGTTGAACTCGATCGTCGGCCTTGTGCCGAGGATGACGGGCTCCATACTTTTTGATGAGAGAGAGATCCGGCACCTTCCCTCCAACGCGATCGTGAAGCTCGGGATTGCCCTGGTTCCTGAGGGACGGCAGCTCTTCGGGCCGATGAGCGTTCTGGACAACCTCACTCTTGGAAGCTATCCATCGTATAAAATCAGACACAGACAGGCGATCAGCGAGAGAATCGACTGGATATTTGAGCTCTTTCCAGTGCTCGGAAAACGCAGGAAGCAGCTCGCAGGGACGCTTTCCGGGGGCGAGCAGCAGATGCTCTCCATTTCACGCGCGCTCATGTCGGAGCCGAAGCTTCTCCTCCTGGACGAGCCGTCTGTGGGGCTCGCGCCCAAGATCGTGGAAGGGATATTTCACACTCTTTTGGAGCTGAATCGGAAAACAGAGCTCACGATTTTTCTTGTCGAGCAGAACGTGAATCTTGCGCTGGACATATGCCAGCGGGGATACGTAATCGAAACAGGTCAGATCATCCTTTCAGGGGAGAGGGATGAGCTCATACACAACAAGGAGGTGTTGCGGGCGTACCTTGGCAATGAGTGATTGAATGGCCGGGGTACAACCGAAAGTAATACATCGAAGTGAAGAATAGAGCAGAAACGCAAGAGTACAGCGCGAGGTAGCTCGCAGCACTGGAATGAAAAGAGGATGCCATGCCAATCTGGAACGAGAAGTACGAATCACTCACAAAAGAAGAGCTTGCCCAGGTGCAGCTTGAGCGGCTCCAGCAGACCCTGAGCAGAGTGTACCGGAGGGTGTCCTATTACCACACGCTCTTCAATAAAATCGACTTCGACCCTCTGGAAATATCCGATCTCGGGGATCTCAGGAAGATACCCTTCACCACCAAAGAGACGCTGCGGCTCGCATATCCCTATGACATGTTCGCCGTCCCCCTGCGCGAGGTTGTCAGGATGCACTCAACTTCCGGCACCACCGGGCAGCCGCTGGTGGTGGGATATACGAAAAACGACATAGAGCACTGGACCGAGCTCACCGCACGGGTCCTTGCCGCTGCAGGTGTGACAAAGGACGACATTGTTCAGGTCTGTTTTCCCTACGGGCTTTTCACCGGCGGGCTTGGATTTCACTACGGAGCTGAGCGAATCGGCGCTTCTGTAATACCAAGCTCAGAATCCGACATAGAGCACCAGGTCATCATCATGAAGGACTACCGCACGACCGCTCTGGTCTGCGCACCGAGCTACGCGGTAGGACTGACAGAGGTGATGATGGAGAAGGGAATCACCCCTGCCGAGCTCTCGTTGCGGATCGGTCTCTTCGGGGCGGAGCCCTGGAGTGAAACGCTGAGAAAAGAGATAGAGGACGAACTTGCCATTTCCGCTTACGACAACTACGGGCTCACAGAGATCATCGGTCCCGGAGTGTCCTTCGAATGTGAGCAGAAAAACGGTCTGCACCTCTCCGAGGACCACTTCATCGCAGAAATCATCGATCCCAAGAGCGGCACGGTCCTCGGCCCCGGTGAGCAGGGAGAGCTTGTCCTCACGACGATCACAAAGGAAGCCTACCCGCTCATACGCTACCGGACTGGCGACCTCACCAGGCTCTTCCACGACGAGTGCAGCTGCGGCAGAAGTTTCGCAAGAATGAAAAAGGTCAGCGAGAGGATCGATGACATGATCATCCTGAACGGAAAGAACATGTTCCCCTCTCAGTTCGAAAAAATCCTCACCGATCTCATCGGAAAGACACCGAACTTTCAGCTCGTAGTGGACAGGAAAGAAAATATCGACAAGCTCGAAATACAGCTCGAGGTTTCAAGCGACATATTCGACGATGAGATGAAGAAGCTCACAGGGCTTGAACTCAGCGTCATCAAAGAGGTGAAAGCGCAGCTTGATTTCATCCCCGATGTGCGGCTCGTGGAGCCGCGCACAATAAGTAGGGATTTGAAGAAGCGCAAGGTAATCGACCGGCGGAAAAAGTAACCCTTCACTCCATCTCTCGCTCACCGGGACCCTTTGAGACTGCAGATCATTGATGAAGAACGCTCTTATCTCCTTCTTCCATCCATGTCATAGAGGTAGTTGAAGTAGTCTGGATCCGTGGTGAGTGTCTTCCTGAACTGGGGAAGCATCTTCCTGTAGGATTCCAGAGCCTTCCAGAAGGAGTAGAATTCCGGGTTTCTCCTGTATGCAGCAGCGTAAATGGCTGCCGCCTTCGCATCCGCCTCCCCTTTTATGCGTTCTGACTCCCTGTAGGCACCAGAAAGAATTGACTTTCTTTCCCTCTCCATCTTCCCGATCCATGTCGCCTTCTTTCCCTCACCGTCCGAGCGAAACGCCTGCGCGATCTGGTTTCTCTCTTTTATCATACGGTTGTACACGCTCTCCGTGAGATCGTCGGAATACTTGATCTGCCGTATCACGATATCGATGAGGGCTATCCCGTACTGGGGAGTGACGTTCTTCGCCTCTAAGAGCATTTCATCCGAAAGCACGGTCCGCCCCTTTTCGATCTCTTCATAGGAAACATCCGTGAACATGGTCATCGAAACCGGCATCTCAACTTCTTCTTCTTCGGTGGCCGAGCTGGTCTGGTACACATCTCGTCTCTCGATTTCATTGATCACATTTGAGTTTCTGACCGCTTCACGGAGGGAGTTTCGAGAAACGATTTTGCGCACTTCCGAGTCGATCACATCGTCCAGCCTGGAATGTGCCTGCTGCAGTGTTCCCACAGACTCGTAGAATTTCTTGGGGTCGCTGATCTTCCACCTGGCAGTGGTGTCCACCCAGATAAACTGATTTTCTTCAGTGGGCAGCCGCTGCGCTTCCCCGTCCCAGGACTGGATCTTCTTTGTATACTTCCTCACCCGATCTATAAAGGGTGTGCGCACCTTGAGCCCGGCCTCGCTCTCGACCCTTATGATCTTGCCGAACCTGACGATCACTGCCTGCTGTCCTTCCCGGATTAAAAAAAGCGGCCCTCCTGCCAGGAGAATGATCAGAACAACAACCACTATTGCGAATACGATCACGAACTTTTTCATCTTGCACCTCCCTGTATCCCGCCTGACAGTGATTTAAAGGGAACGAAGTTTTCGAGATTCTTGTCGATGAGATCCGTTTTTTCTTCTTCTTTGAAGACGTCCTCGTACATTTCATAGTAGAGGCGCGTGCGGGTGACCTGAGGGTTCTTGTTGAACTCCTCGAGCACGTCGACGAACCGCGCGACATCCCCCTCCGCCCTGTTTGTCCGCTCAACAGCATAGCCTTCCGCCTGCTGGATCAACTGCTCGGCCTGCCCCTTGGCCTTGGGAATGGCTTCGTTGTAGGCCTGCTTCCCCTCGTTGATGAGCCTGCTTCTATCCTGTATTGCCTTGTTCACGTCCTCGAAGGCGTTCTGTACCGCTCCCTTCGGCGGGACGATGTTCTGAAGCTTCACAGTGGTAACTCTGATCCCAAGCTCATACTTGTCGAAGAGCTCGTTCATCTTTTGCTGACCCTCCATCTGGATCATTTCACGCTCCGCACCGATTACGTCGAAGATCGCCCGGTCCCCCACGAGCAGATTGATCACCGACTGGGAGATGTCACGAATCGTTTGGTGCTGCTTCTCCACCTTGAACAGCCAGTTCATGGGGTCCATGATCCTGTACTGGATGATCCACTCCACATCAACGATGTTGAGGTCTCCCGTGAGCATGACGGATTCATCGGGATAGTCCAGCGCAGAATACACGGTGGCAACTCCGGCCCTTTCGGTCCGAAACCCGAACTCCTCTTTCAGCACTACCTGAGTCGGGACCTTCATTTTTCTCTCGATCGGGAAAGGCATCTTGAAGTGCAGGCCGGGCTCTGAGAGCCTCGCATACCTGCCGAACCGCAGAACAACCGCCTGTTCCGTCTGATCGACGATGTATATGCCCGAAAGAAGAATGTAAAACAGCACGATGAACACGATCACCATGACAAGTGCGCCGGTACTCAGCTTCTGTGCCGGACGAGTCTTCCCATTTGGCATATGGATACCTCCTTCACAAAGTGTTACTTAGAAATTGACAACATGAAGGGGAAAGGTCAAGTGCCTTATCCCTGTTCTTTCTACTTGACAGAGCTGGCAGCAGGCTCTGGTTTGAAATACACTGATGGCCTTTTTTCATACCGGAGAATCATGTGAGAGAAAAAAGAGGGATTGTGGTATTCAGGATTCTTCATCCACGTGGCTGAGCGGGAGCTCGATAATGACCGTTGTTCCTGCGTTCAACTTGCTCTTTATATCCACAGACCCACCATGCTGCTGGGCGATCTTTTTCACGATTGTCAGCCCAAGCCCCGATCCTTCGATCTGCCTTTCGACCGCGTCTCTTCCCCTGTAGAAGATCTTGAAAACATTTTCCAGGTCTTTTTCATCGATCCCTTTCCCGTTGTCACCTATCAAGAGCTTCAATCTTCCGTCCTTCACCTCACTCTCTATGACGATCTTCACCTCATCACTCGTCCTGTACTTGATGGAATTATTGAAGAGGTTGGTGAGGAGCTGGACCATTCGGCCCGCATCTGCGGATATTGGAGGCAGCTTCGTTCCGATTTTTATCCCCAGATGTATGTTTTCCTTGTTCAGGGCATTGAACTGCATGGTGTACTCACGTATGATGCTGTTCAGGTCCACCGCCTCGAACTTCAGCTCTCTTGTGCCAATTCTGGAGAGCTCGAGCAAATCGTTGATCATCATAACCGCCTGGTCCACATTTTCCCTTATCCGTCTGAGGATGTACTCATCCTCGCTATCCTTTACCTGCGAAGCAAACTGTTTCCTGATCATGTCTGCGAAACCCTGCGCCGCATGGAGCGGTGATTTGAGATCGTGGGAAACAGTGTAGATGAAGTCCTCAAGCTCCTTTGTTCTCTCCTGAACCCGCGCCTCCAGGGTTTCGAGGCTTTTCCGCAGCTCCATTTCCAGCCTGAGCTTGTAGATACCAGCAGCAATGACATTCGTTGAGAGCTCCAAAAGCCTGATGCCATGGAGCGTGAAGCTTGCCGTTTCCTCCTGAAGAACGACGATGCATCCGACAACACAGCCGCTCACGATGAGCGGTGAGACCACGGCAATTCCCTTTGCATCGCGTGCGGCAAGGTCCCGGACCTCACAGTGTGAGAAAACCTTCTCGACCGCACGGTACACCGTCTTCTTTTCCTTCATCGATTCTGCAAGCAACGGATAGAGGCAATTGTTGAAGGCCGTGCTCCCAGGTTCGAGCCACTGGTGCCCTTCAGCCATTTTCACACAATACCGTTCTATGGCGTCCCCTTCTTCGTCACACAGGGCAATGGCGAGGAACGGCACCTTTAAAATCGAGAACACTCTGTCTGCTGCCGCCTCCACCAGATGGGTAACCGACGTCAGGTTGCCTATTTCCCAGGAGAGCTGGATGAGGGTCTCGGCTTCGTCAATCAGCTTCATGAAATTTGTCAGATCGCTGTAGATAGCAATAAAGGCGGACTTTCCGTTGAATTTGATGTGGTCGAGGGAAACTTCACAGTAGCGTTCCTTGCCCGTTTTCGTCACCAGCACGGTGTTGTACACAAGATGCCCACCTTCAGGAAGGGATTCCATGTAACGGGTGAAATAGGAGCGTCCTGGTTTTTCAAAATGCTCCGGACTCCTGCCGAGGAGCTCATCCTTCCCATACCCGGAAAACTCCTCAAATCCCCGGTTCACGAGCAGCCTTCCCTCTTTCCGGTTGTAGATGAGTATTGGCTCTCGCGAGCTGTCAAACACGTTTATGGATCTCTCTAGAACTGCTGCAGGAGTTACCTTTCCGAAGGTTCCAATATACACTCTGAGAGGATATTTCTGCGGCCACTCCTCAACTGAAGGGACATGAACTCCCTGCGCATCTATGAGAAACTCCTCCCGTCTCCCGTCTTTTGTACGAAAGTTGACCGTGATTTCCTTTGCGCGTCTGCTTCCGGTCCTTCTTTCTGTAAACACCCGTTTCAACTGCATATATTCTTCTCTGGAGGCAAGTTCGAGGAAATGGTGCCCGATGATTTCGTCCCTGGAAAACCCAAGGATTGAGAGAACCTCGTCACCGATGGTCTGGAAAATACCGTATTTATCCACTCCAAAGTAGAGCTGCGCTGAATTGGGAAGGGAGTACAGCGCATCAACATTCTGCTTTTCCAGGAGATCCCGGAGGATCGCCCTGTTGATAAGAAGCAGACTGTTTCTGTCAAGCTCCGACTTTTTCCGTGCCACGAGGTAATCCATCAGAGCTCTTATATGATCCGGGTTGGGGTCCGAAAAAAATACGTAATCAAACTCATTCAGCGGCACATCTTCCTGGGTTCTGAAGGCCTCAGAAAAATGCGCAACGAGCGGAGTGACGAGCATGAGTTGCGGGGCGCTCGTTGATACACGTTCGATGAATCCGTTCAGTGATTCTGTTGAGGGAAAGTGATGGAAGAGTACGATCTCTGCAGGATGGAACTCTCCATTTATGAGCGCCTCAAAGAAGGAGGAAGAATCAGCGAAATAGCGACTCTTCAATTTTGGAGGGGCGAGCGACTTTAATGCCTCTCCAATGAAAACGCAGATCCTCTTTTCTTTCCTCATGTATCTCCCCTGTCATCTCCATATTATATATCCGATCGGGGAAATTTTCATGAAATATTGCAGAGGGCAGCAATGTTTGGAGAGTCCTTGCCCCTGTATCCAGAGCAGAAGGTTCTCCACCCCTGTATCCCGGACATGCGCATTCTCTGCACACATCCTGCTTACATTTCTATGAGATGATTTTTCTCTGTCCGCACGGACATCAGGAGAGTTTTTTTTGTGCTGGGATGGAAACTTTGCCCCTCCGGAACAGGATACCGCCGTCTCCCTGGTCCACGGTCACGCTTTCATTTTCCCCCACGTTCCCCCGTATGATCTCCTTCGCAAGAGGGGTTTCCACATAGTTCTGAATGACTCTCTTGAGCGGGCGTGCTCCATAATGCACGTCATATCCCTTTTCTGCGAGAAAGCGCACTGCCTCATCAGTAAATTGCAGGGTGATTCCCCGCCCACTGGTTCTTTTCGCGAGATACCCAAGCTGCAGTTTCGTGATGTCGATTATATTCTCTCTGGTCAGAGAGTGGAAAACGACGATCTCGTCTATCCTGTTCAGAAACTCCGGTCGGAAGCTTCTCCTGAGCACGTCCATGATAACCGTTTTCATCTCGTCATAATCCTTCTCCCCGTTTCCTGAGGAACTGAGTATGTACTCAGAACCCAGGTTTGATGTCATGATGATCGCGGTGTTCTTGAAATCAACTGTTCGTCCGTGTGAATCCGTCAGCCGTCCATCCTCCAGTATCTGAAGGAGGATGTTGAACACATCGGGGTGCGCCTTCTCGATCTCATCAAGCAGTATCACTGAAAAGGGTTTTCGCCGCACCGCTTCGGTAAGCTGACCACCTTCGTCATATCCAACGTAGCCCGGAGGGGCGCCGATGAGCTTTGCCACGGTATGGCGCTCCATATACTCGGACATGTCCAGCCTGATCATGTTCTTCTCGTCATCGAAGAGAAACTCGGCAAGTGTTCGGGCGAGCTCTGTTTTTCCCACCCCTGTGGGTCCGAGAAATATGAAGCTCCCGATCGGTCTGTCGGGATCCTTTATCCCTGCGCGGGCGCGGAGGATCGAATCGGAAACTGCCTGCACCGCTTCGTCCTGCCCGATCACCCGCTTGTGCAAATGATCTTCGAGGCCGAGGAGCTTCTCCATCTCCCCCTGCATGAGCTTCGAGACCGGAATTCCGGTCCATTTTGCAACAACGGATGCAATGTCCTCCTCATCCACCTCTTCCTTGAGCAGCTTGTTCCCACCGTCCTCCTCCATTTTTCTTCTCAGTTCTTCCAGCTGCTTCTCGAGCTGGATGAGCCTGCCGTACTTCAGCTCCGCTGCCCTGTTCAGGTCATAGCCTCTCTCAGCCCCCTCTATCTGAAACTTCACCTCTTCTATTTCACTTTTCAGGTCTCTCAGCTGAGAGAGCTGCTTTTTTTCCTCTTCCCAGCGAGAGCGGAGAGAGTTACCCTCCTCTTTCAGATCTGCGAGCAGTTTTTCGATTCTTTCGAGCCGTTCCTTCGAGGCTTTATCCTTCTCCTTTTTCAGAGCCTCCCGCTCGACCTCGAGCGTCATGATCCTTCTCATGATCTCGTCGAGCTCTGACGGCATGGAGTCTATCTCCGTTCTCAGTTTTGCGGCAGCCTCGTCCACCAGATCGATCGCTTTGTCCGGAAGAAACCGGTCGGATATATAGCGGTTGCTCAGCACCGCGGCTGCAACCAGAGCGCTGTCCTTGATCTTCACTCCGTGGTGGATATCGTAGCGCTCCTTCAATCCGCGAAGAATCGATACTGTGTCCTCCACTGAGGGCTCGGTTATGAGCACCGGCTGGAATCTTCTCTCAAGGGCTGCGTCCTTCTCGATGTATTTTCTGTACTCGTTGAGGGTAGTTGCGCCAATGCAGTGGAGCTCCCCGCGTGCAAGCATTGGCTTGAGCATGTTGCCTGCGTCTATCGCTCCCTCTGCCGCACCTGCACCGACCACCGTGTGAAGCTCGTCGATAAAGAGAATCACCCGTCCGCTGGATTCCTGAACCTCCTTCAGAACCGCCTTCATCCTCTCCTCGAACTCTCCCCGGAACTTCGCACCTGCGAGAAGTGCACCCATATCCAGGGCGACGATTCGCTTTTCCTTCAGCCCCTCAGGCACGTCACCCTTCACGATTCGCTGTGCGAGACCTTCCACGATTGCAGTCTTTCCGACTCCGGGCTCGCCGATGAGCACTGGATTGTTCTTCGTTCTCCGGGAGAGCACCTGGATAACCCGTCTTATCTCCTCGTCTCTTCCTATCACCGGATCGAGCTTCCCCTTCTGCGCCCTCTGAGTGAGGTCGTTCGCGTAGCGTTCGAGGGCCTGATACGTGGCCTCGGGATTCTGCGTGGTGATCCGCTGGCTGCCCCGGATGGACTTGAGGGCCTCGAAGATCCTCGACCGGGTTATGCCGAGGCTCTTCAGGAGGGTACCCGCTTCCCCGCGGTCCTCCGCAAGGGACATGAACAGATGCTCGGTGCTAACATATTCGTCTTTCAAAGCTCGTGCCTCTTCCTCGGCTTTTGAAAGAAGCGAGTTCAGGCGGCCAGAAATATAGATCGATCCTCCAGTACCAGGACCTGAGACCCGTGGAATCTTCCCAACGAGCTTTTCGGCTTCATCCGTTGCCACTGAAAGGCTCACATTCAGCTTGGCCAGGATCTGGGGAACCACCCCGTTTTCCTGGCGCACAAGAGCGAGCAGGAGGTGCTCCGCATCCAGCTGCTGGTGGCCGTATTCACCGGCAAGCAGCTGAGAAGAGCTGAGCGCTGCCTGAGCCATTTCTGTAAGCCTGTTTATATCCATCATTCCTCCTTCTCATATTTCATTCATTAATTATAATGCAATTAATATACCAGCATCGGTTTTCCTTACATCCTCCATATATTTGAAAATATAAAGGATTGCGATACAGGTCAAATTCCTGTGGGATGATCTGACCTGTATGTTTTGTGTCAAAATGATACAAAGCTCGCCCACCTGTTGTTCTTTCTGTGTTCCAGGGTAAAAGCCGGCATTTTTCTCTATCGGATTCCCCCGAAATACACTATCTTTGAAGGATGTTCTCATATCCCCACTTCCTCAGATTTATCGCATACCCAATCATCGGGTCTCTTCTCGGTTCCCTCACCAATTACATCGCCATACGGCTTCTCTTCCGGCCTCGCAGAAAGATACTCGGGATACAGGGTTTGCTGGCAAAACGAAAACCCGAGATCGCGGAACGTGCCGGCGAGATCGTCAACAGCTACCTTGTGAACAGCGAGGAGATACGAAAGCAGATAAACGAAAAACGCGTTCACAGGGCGGTTGAGCAGTTCCTTGAAAAGTTCCTCAAGAACAATACCGGAATTCTCATTGAGATACCATTCATGAAGAGGATTGTCAGACGCATCGTCTCGTCACTTATGCTCGATCATGACGGCTACCTGAGCAGAAACATCATCAATTCCGTCGTTGAGCCTGACATGGTTTCGGACATCGTGAAGCAGAAGATCAATGAGTTCGATGTGACTGTCATAGAATCGCTCTTCAGGAAAGCCTCGGGACCAGAGATCAATTTCATCATCATGAGCGGGGCAGTTCTCGGTTTCCTCATCGGTCTCGTGGAAGCCTTCATTGGATTATAAGAGGCTTTTGTTTTCCTCGCGTACATCCCCTCAAAATCTGTTGAAAAAAAATTAAAAACGGGATAGCATAGCGAAAACAGTGACGGGCAGATGCAGGAAGAAATTCTCTCTCTCAGACGCATAGTCAAGAACTTTCCCGGTGTGTGCGCAAACGATCACATCGACTTTTCTCTCAAGAAGGGAGAAATCCACAGTCTTCTCGGGGAAAACGGCGCCGGGAAGACTACCCTGATGAACATCCTCTACGGGCTCTACACACCTGACGAAGGGGAAATCCATATCAGCGGTCTGAAGGTACACATACGCACCCCTGCGGATGCCCTCTCCCACGGCATCGGCATGGTGCACCAGCACTTCATGCTCATCCCCATCATGAGCGTCGCAGAAAACATCATTCTGGGTAAGGAGACCAAAAAAAGGGGGCTCATCGACAGAAAGGAATCAGAGCGAAGAATCAGGGAGCTCGCAAATCGTTACCACTTCGATATCGACCCGGGCGACCTCATCAAGGACCTTCCGATTGGCACCCAGCAGAAAGTCGAGATCCTGAAAGCGCTCTACAGGGAAGCGAACATCCTGATTCTGGACGAACCCACCTCCGTCCTGACCCCGCAGGAGGGGCTCGAGCTCTTCGCAATCCTCCGCTCCCTCAAGGAGGAGGGAAAATCCATCATCTTCATCAGCCATAAGCTTAAGGAGGTGCTGGAGATATCGGACAACATCACGGTCCTTCGGGGAGGAAAGGTAATCGGCAGCGTGCGACCGGAGGACACGAGTGAGCAGGAGCTCGCCAGAATGATGGTGGGCAGAGAGGTGATCCTGAAGGTGAAAAAGGGTGAGATGAAAAAGGGCAAACCTGTGCTCACGGTAAAGGATCTTGTCGTGCATGACTCAAGGGGAGTCAGGGCGGTCGATTGTATCAGCTTCACAGTGAATAAGGGTGAAATCTTCGGCATCGCGGGCGTTCAGGGAAACGGGCAGAGCGAGCTCGTGCAGGCGCTCACCGGTCTCATTCCCTATGAGAGCGGGGAAATACTGGTAGACAGCACCCCGATTGTCGGGAACAACCCCAGGGAGGTGACAGGCCTTGGAACAGCGCACATCCCTGAGGACAGACAGAAATATGGGCTCGTGCTTCCATATCCTTTGAAAAACAATCTCATCCTGTGTTCCTATTACGAGAGACCCTATTCAGCCCATGGGATTTTAGACTTCTCCGCCATTTCGATGAGGTCAGCGGACCTCATGGAGGAATACGATATCAAAGCCCCTGACATCAATACCACCGTGGAAACGCTCTCAGGAGGAAACCAGCAGAAGACGGTAGTCGCACGGGAGCTCGCCAGGAATAACAGACTGCTCATCGCATCGCAGCCCACGCGCGGGCTTGACGTGGGATCCATAGAATACATACACAGGCGGATCATCCAGGTGAGAGACTCGGGCTGCGGGGTGCTGCTCATCTCCTCGGAGCTCGATGAGATCCTCTCACTCACCGACACCATCGGGGTGATATACAAGGGAACCATAATCAAAACCCTCGGTGTAAAGGAGGCGACGAAGGAGGCGCTGGGTCTGCTCATGGCCGGGATCTATGAATGACCAAGGCGAAGGCTTCAGAGTGGAACAAACCGACCGACTGAGGAACGCATTGCATGAAACTATTCTTTGAAAAAATCCGCACGAGGGTCCAGTTTCAGGAGCTCTTCATCCCCTTTCTCTCGATCGCCACCTCCCTCATCATCGGCGCTGTAATCATCTGGGCATCGGGAGCCGACGTGTACAAAGCCTACCAGGGACTCTTGCAGGGCGCATTCGGGAAACCCAGGGCGATTGCGGAAACCTTCGTGATCACAACTCCCTACATCCTCTCAGGGCTTGCTGTTGCCTTCGGGTTCAAGTGTGGGCTCTTCAACATCGGAGTCGAGGGCCAGCTCTACGCGGGCGCTCTTTCCGCTGCCTTTATCGGATACGCAGTGAAAGGGCTCCCGCACTTCATTCACCTCCCCTTTGCGCTGATCGGCGGAATCGTGGCGGGGTCCATATGGGGGGCAATCCCCGGCTACCTCAAGGCAAAAACCGGAGGCCACGAGGTTATCAATACCATCATGATGAACCACATCATGATCCGGCTTACGGACTACCTGGTGAAAAACCCCATGCTCGACCAGAAGGCGAGCATACCGCGCACCCCATACATCCTGGAATCCGCATACTTGCCGAAGATATTTCCCAGCTTCCGGCTCCACTGGGGGTTTGTTCTGGCAATCTGTATGGTGTTTCTGGTGTACTTCGTGCTCTTCAAGACAACCCTCGGATTCGAGATACGTACGGTCGGGCTCAATCAGAATGCTGCCCGCTATGCGGGCATGAACGTGTCGAGGAATTTCGTCATCGCAATGGCGATCTCTGGAGGGCTTGCAGGATGTGCAGGCTCGGGGGAAGTGCTCGGTCTGAACTACAACCTGCCCGCGGCCTTCATCTCAGGGTACGGGTTCGATGCGATTGCAATCGCACTGCTCGCGAAGAGCAACCCCTTGGGGATAATCCCCTCGGCCATACTCTGGGCAGCGCTCCGAAACGGCGCCGGTCTCATGCAGATCAGGGCAGGCATTTCCATTGACATGATCAACATCATACAGGCCTTCGTTATCATGTTCATCGCTGCACCGAGAATAGTGAGATGGATCTACAGGATAAAGGCAGAAAAGGGGAAAGCGGGCATGATACTGACCCGGGGCTGGGGGAAATGATGCGGGAAGTGAATTACAGAATGTTTATTTTCAGCGGGCTTGCGGTGCTCATCAATGCCCTTATCCTCCGGTTCTCCTACCTCATTGCCCCCGGCGCTGAGCTCACCCTGCTTGGCTTCGGAGATCTCGGCTCTCTGGGGGTCAATCCGGGAGTTTCAATCCGGGTGCTCGGAATCCTCGGGCTTGGAGGCTCTGTTGCACCCCTCTTCTGGAAGTCCGGGAAATACGTGAGCGTGAGTTTCTTTGTCACCGCCTTCACCGCAGTGGGTTCCATCATTGTGTGGGCCGGGATCGGCTCTGTCTTCGACATCGTGGGTCTTTTAGGCCTCAGCCTGCGCCTTTCCACACCGATCGTGCTCGGAGCCATCGCGGGTTTGCTCTGTGAGAGGACAGGCGTCATCAACATCGCAATCGAGGGCATGATGCTCACTGCGGCGTGTATAGGGTTCACCGCCAGCCTCTATGTCGGCAACATGTGGGTCGGCCTGTTCTTCGCAATCCTCTCAGGCGGCATAATCGCTCTTCTGCATGCCTTTCTCTCGGTAACAATGATCACGGATCAGATCATCAGCGGGACGGTCATCAACATCCTGGCAGTGGGGCTCACCGGATTCATCCGAAGAAGTTTCCTGCTGAAAGCGAGGCTCTCGCGGACGGGAATTCTTCCCATCATCGCAGTGCCGCTTTTTTCCAGGATACCGATAGTAGGAAAGATTCTCTTCACAAACCAACCCATCGTGTTCATGATGATGGGACTCGTGATATTCGTTACCGTCATGCTCTTCAACACGCGCTGGGGGCTTCGGACCCGCTCCATCGGCGAGCATCCAGAAGCAGCCGACACTGTCGGGATAAACGTGTTCAGTATGCGCTATCTCAACGTGATGCTCGGCGGTTTCGTCGCAGGCCTTGCAGGCGCCTGGTTCTCACTCGAGACGACCGGCAGCTTCGACGACCTCATGACGAACGGCAAGGGATTCATCGCCCTCGCCGCGATGATCTTCGGCAAGTGGCACCCGGTCGGTGCGTTCATGGGCGGAATGATCTTTGGTTTCTCCGATGCTCTCCAGATCATCTTCCAGATCAAGGATGTACCCATCCCTCCCCAGATCCTCTGGATGCTCCCCTACCTCATCACAATGGTGGTGCTCGCAGGGGTGATCGGTAAATCCACCCCTCCTGCTGCGGATGGTGCGCCCTACATAAAGCAGTGAACATCGGCTATAAAATTCTTTTACGCGTTCTCAAGCAGTGACTCGAGCGAAGAAAAGGCCTTCTCAATCGTCCCCGGGTCCGTGCTTCCGCCCTGGGCCAGGTGCGGTCTTCCTCCTCCGCTGCCGCCGCACTCCTTCATCACCTCTTTCAGAAGATTTCCCGCATGAATGCCTGTTTTCACCGCGTCCTCGGTGACTGCCAGAACGTATGCCACCTTGCCATTGCCCGGAGATGCAAGGAAGACGACCCCCATCCTGAGGTTCGTCTTTATCTTGTCCGAGATCTCCCTGAGCTCCTGGTGGGAGTACCCCTGAAGCCTGAGTCTCACGAGGTTGGACCGTCCCACGCGGACAGTGTCGCGTTCGGGGTCAAAGGAAAGCTCGAACTTCTTCTTCCTGTCACGCTTCAGGCTCTTCTCGAGCTCTGCCACCTTCTCTCTTAGCGCCTGCACCTTCTCAGTGAGGTCCTCGTATCCTGTTCCGAGGAGACCGGAGAGCTCTTTCAGAATCCCTTCGTTCTTCTGAATGATCTCGAGGGAGTCGATGTTCGTGGCAGCTTCGATCCTTCTCACCCCTGATGAGATGCTCGATTCCTTGAGTATCTTGAACACACCGATGTCTCCCGTCCTCTCCACGTGGGTGCCACCGCAGAGCTCCGCGCTCAGATTGTCGATCCTTATCACCCTGACCTTTTTCCCGTACTTCTCGCCGAAGAGCGCGACCGCACCCATGGCCAGAGCTTCATCCATGGAAAGATCTGGGTGCACGACCACCTCCAGATTCTGAAATATGGCAGCGTTCACCCTCCTCTCTATCTCGTTCAGCTCTTCTTCGCTGAGCGCAGCATAGTGGTTGAAATCGAACCTGAGCCGGTCAGCTGCCACGAGAGAGCCTGCCTGCGCCACGTGCCCGCCGAGCAGTCCTCGCAGAGCATGGTGCAGAAGGTGCGTGGCAGTGTGATTTGCCATGATTTTTCTTCGCCGCGCTGCATCCACGGATCCCGTATAGAGCGTGTCCAGCACCTGGCCCTTCTCTATCTCACCGATGTGGACGTGGAGCTCACCGACCTTCTTCACGTCCTGTATTCTGATACGGATTCCTTCGGATTCAATGATGCCTTGATCCCCCACCTGCCCTCCCGCTTCCCCGTAGAAAGGAGTCCTGTCGAATACCAGGAAGAGCTGTCCGTTGTCCTCCCTGTATTTGATAAGGCGCATATCAGACTGTCTCATGGTACGGTACCCGGTGAATTCCGTCTTCTCCGCTTCCCTGAGCACGGTCCAGTCTTCTCTGTCCGCGATCCCTTTGAACATGGACCCTTCCTGGGCGCGTTTGCGCTGTTCTGCCATCTCCCGCTCGAAGCCCTCTCTGTCGAGGCTCAACTGCTCCTCCTGAAGCATTATCTGGGTCAGATCCAGCGGGAATCCGTAGGTATCGTGAAGGACGAAGGCCTCTTCCCCGGGGAACACGCTGGTTCCCTCTTCCCTCAGCTTCTTCACGGTTTTTGAGAACTCTTCGAGCCCCCGGTCAAGGGTCCGCATGAAGAGCTCCTCCTCACTCCGTATGACAGTCTCGATCGCCTCCCTGCGCTGCACCAGCTCCTGATACGCCTCGCCCATCTTTTGGATGAGAGGGTCAATCAGAAGGTGCAGGAACGGCCTGTCCAGACCGAGAAGTTTTCCGTGTCGAACGGCCCTCCTGAGTATTCTTCTCAGCACGTACCCCCGTCCCTCGTTTGAGGGTATTACTCCGTCTGCGATGGCAAAAGAGAGGCTCCGCACGTGATCGGAGATTACCTGGAAGGAAACCAGGTGTCCTGTATCTTTCACCGATTTCCCGCTTATCATTTCAATTCTTTCTATGAGCGGGAGAAAGAGATCAGTCTCGTAGTTCGAGCTGACTCCCTGAAGGATAGCCAGGGCGCGCTCCAGTCCCATCCCGGTATCGATGTTCTTTGCCGGCAGAGGAGTGAGTCTCCCGTCCGTCTCTCTGTTGAACTCCATGAAGACCAGGTTCCAGAGCTCGATGATCCGGCCGTTTTTGCTGCCTTCTTCGAAGCCTCCGTTGTCCCCCCTGCCATAATCGTAGTGGATCTCTGAACAGGGTCCGCATGGGCCGGTCTCCCCCATTGCCCAGAAGTTCTCCATATCCCCCAGTCTGATATTTCCGAGACGGACGATCCTCTCTCCGGGAACCCCCACCTCTTCGGTCCACACTGAAAAGGCCTCCTCATCGTCAGAGTACACACTCACCCAGAGATTTTGCGAATCAAGACCCATGTGCTCTGTCACAAACTCCCATGCCCAGCGGATGGCCTCGCTTTTATAGTAATCGCCAAAAGACCAGTTGCCCAGCATCTCGAAAAATGTATGGTGCCGCCCGTCTTTTCCCACATCCTCGAGGTCGTTGTGCTTCCCGCTTGCCCGGATACATTTCTGCACAGAGGCAGCCCTTCTGTAGTCAGCTTTTTCGACCCCGAGAAATATGTTCTTGAACTGGTTCATTCCCGCATTGGTGAAAAGCAGCGTGGGGTCATCTGCCGGAACGACTGGCGAGCTCTTTACCACTTCATGGGCTAGCTGACTGAAAAACCCGAGGAACATCCGTCTCAGCTCATTAGAACCGATCACTGAAGTACTCCTTCATGAGATCTTGAATTATCTGAAAATCAAAGCCGCGGTTCTTGAGGAACGCATTGAGTCTTCTCTTCACCAGCTCCTGCGGGTATCCCTGCATGCTGCCGAGCTTCTTCTGCGCTGCATTTCGCGCGAGGGTAATTTCATCTTCCAGCGAAAACATCCTCGTGCACACATCCTCGATGATCCCGTCTCCCACGTGTTTCTTCCTGAGCTCGTGAGCGGCCCGCATCCTTCCCATGGGCCTGTGCAAAATCACCCCTTCGACCCATTTCTGGGCGAAACTTCTGTCATCGATCAGGCCCCGGTCCTTGAGCAGTTCAATCACAGACCGCACAGCACCGGCCGTAAATCCTTTCTGGAAGAGCCTGCTCTTCATCTCGTGCTCGGTCCTCTCCCTGTAGGAGAGAAGAGAGAGTGCGTAGTCACGCGCTCTGAAGAACTCGTCCTTCTGAGAGAGGGAGTTGATCTGCTCTTCTGTGACGGAATCACCCTCGTGGAGCCCGGACCGGGAAAAAGTCACATAATCCAAAGAAAAGGTATATTTTCCGTCAATATAAATGGAAACCCTGTTCTGATTTCTCTTCTGGAATTGAATTGAGGTGACTTCCACAGGGTAATAGTATTTCTTTCTGATGCCATCGTCGACAATTTTGCTCGAGAATCTTTTTCTTGACGAACCGGTGGCGAAACTGTATCTTTCAACCTAAAATCAAGGCGGATAGATGAAAACCTACATCGAGAAGAAGCAGAATGTCGAGCAGAAGTGGTATCTCATCGACGCGAAAGACAAGGTCCTTGGAAGAGTCGCTAGCACTGTGGCAGCGCTCCTGAGGGGAAAGCACAAGCCGACGTTCACCCCCTTTGTTGACATGGGCGACTATGTCGTCATTACGAATGCGGCAAAGGTCAGGCTGACGGGAAACAAGGTCAACACAAAAAAATACATCTGGTATTCGGGGTATCCCGGAGGGTTGAAGGAACGCTCCTACACGGAGATGTTGAAAATTGATCCCACCTCGATCATGCGGAATGCGATAAAAGGAATGCTTCCCCGCAACAGGCTGGGGAGAAAGCAGCTCTTGCACGTGAAGATCTATCCGGGGGAAGAGCACCCTCACCAGGCTCAAAAACCAGAGATTCTGGAAATTCCATGAGTAAATGGAGAGAACAGTGCCGGACAATTGGACAATCAGAACAGGGCGCCGAAAAACTGCAGTTGCGCGGGTAATGATAAAGAGCGGCGAAGGAAAGATGACCATAAACGGAAAGGACCCGAAGAACTATTTTCATACGGAAACTGACCTGGTTCTGATAAATCAGCCGCTTGAAGCAGCAGACGGTGTGGGGAAATGGGATGTGCAGATCACCGTCACCGGCGGCGGTGTTTCAGGACAGGCAGGGGCGGTACGTCATGGAATCGCACGGGCTCTCGCGGAAGCGGATCCGGATTCCAAGCTGTCACTGCGAAAATCCGGGCTGCTCACCAGAGACTCACGCATGGTAGAGAGAAAAAAAGCAGGAAAACCGAAGGCACGCAAGCGTTTCCAATTCTCCAAGCGGTAATCACATCTCACGGGCAGAAGATTGCCCACCGAAATAACGGACGAGCGCATCAAAATCAAAAAACACTCTTGCAGCACCGTTTTCTCTCAGGAGCTCCTCGTGCGCGCTCTTTTCTGGTTTTCTCCCTCCATGTACGAACCCGATGGGTTCCACCCCCGCAGCCAGAGAAGCGCGCATATCATCGGGCATATCTCCCACATAGTACACCCGCGCCTCTTCGGTGTAACCGCTTCTCTGGATGCAGAGATGAATCGAGAAGGGGTGAGGCTTGCGAAGCGGTGTTTTCGACTCCCCCTCTGCTGCGACTACATCGTCTTCAGTCACCACTGCGCGAAAGAGCTTCCCAAGGCCGAAGTGATTGATGGCGTGCTCCGCTTCCTTCGCGGGCCTTCCGGTTGCAATGGAGAGCATGTGGGACCTGGAGAGTGCAGTGAGCTGTGAATGTGAGGGTATCAGCTTCTCCTGATTCATGAGCCCCTCCTCCTTGAAAAAGATGGGCATTTCTCCGTAGATTTCCCGAAAGAGGCTTGCTCCGAGGTAGAGCTCCTGGAATATCCGTTTCACCACATTTCCGCTCTTCACATCACCGCCCTTAAGCAGGAATGGAGAAGGAGTTGGCCCGGTGGACGCAGCGACTTGGGCACAGAGCTGCGGGACCGACATGCTTCCCAAATGCTGGACAAGCGCACGGGTTTCCAGGCTGCTTTTGACCCTTCGGAGCTCCTCCATCATGAGCCGCTCCTCACCTCGCACAGCAATTTCAGAAAAGCAGTCAGCGTTGTGAATATTGTAGGGATCGATGTAGTGTTTGAGGATGCAGTTGAGAATCGTGTAGGTGAGATCCCAATCGTTGTTGAGCCCCCCGCTCTTTTTCACACTGTCCACATCCGCCAGGGAAAGAAAGCCGTCCCTCGGCTTGTGCAATCCGATGACATCGCGGAGGTAGAGCTCTACTGTTCGGCGCACCACTTCCCTGTAGGAGCCTCCTACATCCACGAGCACGCCATCCATGTCAAAGATGATGAGAAATCCTTTCACCCCTCACCGTCCCCCTGTGTGTCAAGAGATATCCCCGCGGAGTGTCCCTGTGCAACGGGCATGCTCAATTTGGAGCCCAAAGGGTTTCCTGTCCTGCTCCTACTCCCTGATGTTCACTCCCCGTGCCCTTAAATACGCCTTGGTCTGCGGTATGGTGAACTCTCCGTAATGAAAAATGGAGGCCGCGAGCACCGCAGACGCCCCTCCCTTCTGAATCGCATCGTAGAGGTGTGAAAGCACACCGCACCCGCCCGAGGCGATTACCGGAATATTCACTGCTGCCGTGATCCGCGCAAGCAGATCGAGGTCATACCCGTCCTTTGTCCCGTCTCTGTCCATGCTGGTCACGAGCAGCTCTCCCGCACCCAGCTCCTCGGCCCGGATGCACCACTCGATCGCATCGACCTCGGTGCGGTCCCTTCCACCCCTCACGTACACCCTGAAGCCGTCGCCCTCACGCTTTGCATCCACGGCAACCACGATGCACTGGCTCCCGTAGTGCTCCGCGCCCTCCCTGATGAGCGCTGGGTTCTTGACTGCGGCGGTGTTGATGGAAATCTTGTCCGCGCCTGCCTTCAAAATGTTCTGCATGTCCTTCACCGTGCGTATTCCTCCGCCCACGGTGAAGGGAATGAATATCTCATCGGAGACCTTCTCCACCACGTCGATGAGGGTCTTCCTGTTGTCCGAGGTTGCGGTGATATCCAGAAACACGAGCTCATCCGCACCGTCTTCGTCGTATTTTCGGGCCCAGGAGACCGGATCGCCTGCATCCCGTATGTTTAAAAAGTTGATCCCCTTGACAACCCTCCCCTCGGTAATATCGAGGCAGGGAATTATCCTCTTTTTCAGCATGATGCCGCTCCCTCCCTCGCCACCCTGCACGCCTCCCGCACAGAGAGTGTTCCCTCGTAGATTGCACGGCCGGAAATTACTCCGATGACTCCATCTTTCTCGAGCTTGAGAAGAGCCCGTATGTCACCGATGTCCTTCACGCCTCCGGCTGCAATGACCGGCAGACCCGTCTCATGAGCCATTCTTCGGGTTTCTGTGACATTCGGCCCCTGCAGCATGCCGTCCGTCGTGATGTCCGTGTAAACGATGAGGGAAAATCCAGATTCCAACGCGCGCCTGCCCAGGAAGAGCGCATCGACTTCACCATCCTCCTGCCAGCCTGACACCCGCACAACGCCGTTTTTCGCATCGATTCCTGCAACGAGTCTTTGGCCGA
>Ga0180437_10004044_pt1 | contig 21224 bp, 17 predicted proteins | sample SS_ome_4_FD_132410 | JGI IMG/M metagenome (GOLD analysis project Ga0180437, IMG submission 132410) | Hypersaline lake sediment archaeal communities from the Salton Sea, California, USA - SS_3_D_1 metaG | ecosystem: Environmental > Aquatic > Non-marine Saline and Alkaline > Hypersaline >...
CTCTTCTCCTTGACCTGGTTTCCTCGCTACACACTCTAGTATACATGCATCAATGATAATTTGCAAACTTTGCAAAAATGGTACTGGTTTCCTATTGACTTTGGGGGAAAAGCGTGTTATCATACGAATAGTAATTTGTGAATACACATTGTGATATGCATCCCCTCGAATAGACCACCCAAGACTTGGAGCATCCCCGATGCCCTTCCCAGAAATGCACACTGAAACTGCAGACTTTTCAGCCGAAACGCGGCGTCACAACCTGATGCGGTTGGGCCAGGAAACCTTTGACATCCTGGTCATCGGTGGCGGCATCACCGGCGCAGGCATCGCCCGCCACGCCGCCCGGTGCGGTTACAAAGTAGCCCTGGTGGAGAAGGGAGACTTGGCCGGTGGCACCAGCGGCAAATCGTCCAAACTGATACACGGTGGCCTCCGCTACCTGGCGGCATTGGATTTGGGGCTGGTCTTCAGAGCCTGCCACGGACGACGCACGCTGCTGCACCTCGCCCCTCATCTGGTCTGGCCGCTGCCCTTTGTCCTGCCCATCTATCGGGACAGCCCCCGCCCTCTGTGGCAGATTCGGGCCGCTATGTGGCTCTATGACGCGCTGGCCACCTACCGCAACATCCAGGGCCACCAAATGTGGCCAGCACCCCAGGCCCTGGCCAGGGAGCCCCTCCTCAACCCCCACGGGCTGGTGGGGGCGGCCCGCTATTATGACTGTGGCACCGACGACGCCCGGCTGACCCTGGCCACCCTGCTGGACGCCCACCGCGCTGGAGCAGTCATCACCAACTACACCGAGGTGACAGAGCTGCTACAGACCCGAGGCCGGATAGTCGGTGCTCAGGTGTGCGACCAACGGGGAGCGCGGAAAGTCCGGGCCCACGTCGTCGTCAGTGCCGTGGGGCCTTGGACTGATGGGCTGCTGAGATTGACAGGGATACCGTCTCAGCTGTGGTTGCGCCTGACCAAAGGGGTCCACATCGTTGTCCCCCGGCAGCGGGCACCCACCCAGGCCGCCATCACGTTCAACTCCCCCCGCGACGGGCGTTTCCTGTTTCTCATCCCGTGGGGGGCCCACACCCTCATCGGCACCACCGACACCGACCACGGGGGAAGCCCAGACAGAGTATTCGCTACATCAGAGGACGTGGCCTACATCCTGGAAGCCGCCCAGCAGGCTTTTCCTGCGGCCCGACTGAGTGAAAGCGATGTGGTGAGCACCTACGCCAGCCTGCGCCCCCTCATCAAAGAAGACGGGAGCTCCAGCTACCAGAATTCGCGGCAGCATCACATCCGTGAATTGATGCCGGGCCTGACAGCCATCGCCGGCGGCAAGCTGACCACCTACTGCACGATGGCGCGAAAGGTGGTGAACGAGGTGGCCCGCACTCTGGCCCAAGAGCACCGGATTCATCCGCGCGGTTTCAAGAACGGCACCCGGTCTCCCCTCCCCGGCGGCGATGTAGGCGATTGGGCCAGCTACCAGGCACAGCAGAGCATGGCCATCGTCAACGGGACCGGATTGCAAGATGAGGTGGCCAGGCATCTGGTAGCCACCTATGGCACCGAAGTGTCCCATGTGTTGAGGCTGTTAGAGGAGGACCCGGCCCTGGCCGAGCGAATCACCCCCGACCTGCCGGTCATCAAAGCGCAAGCGGTCCACGCCGTCCGTCACGAGATGGCCCTCACCCTAGAGGATGTCCTGGAGCGCCGCACCCACGTCCTGACCCTGGCCACCGATCAGGGGCTAAGTGCGGCCGAGCCCGTCGCCGACCTCATGGCTGCCGAGTTGGGCTGGACGCCTGAAGAGCGCACAGCCCAGATAGCACGCTACCGACACGAGGTCGCTTTAAGCCGCCGCTGGCGGCCTGTACCGCAATCGTGGTGACTGGAGGAAGAGAGGAACAATGCGCCCTCAAACAACACCAGGGATCGAGTCAGCTCTCTTCGTAGTGAACAGGCCCTCTGGAAACGGCCGCACGACCGAGGACCTTGAACGTTTGCAAAGCACATTCCACGACTGCTTTGCCCCCATTGCCAACAGGGTCTTTGAGGTCACCGAAGGACACGATGAGGTCCTGGATCTTACGCGGGACTTTTTGGCCTCGTTTCGGAAACCGTGTTTCCTGCTCTCTGGAGGTGGCGGAGGGACAAACCGGGTGCTGGTCCAGGGCCTGCTGGAAAAAGTCGAAAAGGGGACAATCCGCCTGGGCGATGCACAGGTCAGCTCGTTGCGGCTGGGCTCAGGCAACCTGATTCCCAAGTATTTTGGCCTGCCCCAAGAGCCCCTGGAAGGAATGCGCCGCATCGCCGGGGACCTCTTCGCCGGACGGGCCCACCTCTGCTGTGTATACCGCTGTACCTTCTGTTATCCCAACGGCGAAGCAAAGCCAGAATATGGACTCACGATGGGGGGATTGGGGCAATTCGCGCGTGTCCCAGACGACATCAAACGTTGGAAGGACAAACACCCCAGGCTAATGCAATGGACATCGCGGCTGGCGCCCCTGGAAGCGATCAACACCTGGCAATACGTCGCCTTTAGCATAATACGAGCCGTAAGATGTATGGCCCAACCCAAACGAGCCGAGCTGGTCGAAGTAAGGTACGCTGATCGAAGCGAGCGATTTCGATTGTTGGCCGGGATGCTCCTCAACTTTGACTTCCCCCAACTTCCTATCCAGGGAGGATGTGATATCGGCGAACCACGCTTGATGCTCTGTCTCATCCCCCACGAGGGACGTGGGCACATCATCCGGGCTTTATTGGATTGGCGGGACCTGAACCACCGAGTCCGCAAGTACGAGATCACTCCCGAAAGGCCGATAGAGATCCTGTTTGCAGAGAACAGCTCGACCATCCTCGCCCTGGATGAAGACACCTTCACTGCCCCGGCCCAGATCAGGTTCGAAGTAGCTGAGCCGGTGAGGTTCGTAACGGGCACTTGCTTTGGTTAAGGGACCAGGGCCGCTCAACTGTCACTGGTCCTACGGAGAAAACATGGGCCTTTATATCAGCGTCATTGGAATTGACGGCAGTGGAAAGAGTACAGTGACACCGGCCCTTGCGGACTTGGCGGCAGCCGAATTGGGTGTAACGGCTGTAGCCATAGGCGATGACGTCTGGTGCAAGACTCCGGAGGAAGACCTGTTGCTGCCGGGTTTTGCTCCCGAAGGGGAAATACTGGCTGCCCGGCTGGGCCGGTTACTCCGGAAAGGAGCCAAGGCAGCCACGGACTATCGAAGGCTCTATCCCCCACTGAAGCTGGCTCACCTTGCCATGCAGGAACGGACGGCAAGATGGATAGATACCCACTACCGGCCTGACGTGATTTTCTGCGATGGGAACCTGCTTCTCTCATCGGCCGGGCGGGCTATCAACTACATGGATTCGAAAGCCGATCCGGCCACCTTCACGACCCCTATCGAAGCCCTTTACGACTATGTCATGGAAGGCAAGCCACTGCCCCCGGAAATGGCCCGGTCCATACCCTGCCTGAAATGGATGCGCTGGCTGCGCTGGTTCGATGAGCGGCTGAACCTGGGTATCATGGAACTCCCAGATGCCCTTGTCTTCCTGGACATCGCACCGGAAACAGCTTTGGCTCGCCTGATGGCTCACGGCAAAAAGCTCGACCGCCACGAAAACATCCACGACCTGACCCAGGCTCAAACCATGTACCGGCGCGTGATAGAGTTTTTCCGCCGCCGAAGGGGTGAAAGAAACACAGCCGTCATTGACGTCACCGGGCTTTCAGTGGGGCAGACCTTGCAGCAAATCCTCGATTTCGTCCGCAGGTTGCCGCTCCACTCTCCCCTCCTCCCCACAGGCGGGGGGAACAACGGGGAGAAGGAGCGGGGACGCTTGGGAACCACCAGCGAAGAACTGTCGAACGTGTCCGTAGTGGCGAAGAAGGTGCTCACCTACCAGTATCTCGCCCGTTACACCCTGCCCAATCTACACCGGGGCAGCGCTCACGAACTGACCTTCCCCCTGTCGCAACTTGGACAGCTCTTTTTCAGAGAAGGGTATTCGGCAGAAATCATGAAGGCCATCTACCTTCAGGACAGCCAGAGATACGGTCCCCTGGACCGAATCTTCCTGGACTATCCACTCCACAGGGCAGTATACCACCGACTGCGGATTCTGAAACGGCTGGTGGAAAAAGAGTTCTGGCACCGTCTGGAAAGGCTTCCCATAGGAGGCACCGTCAGGGTCATGACCGCCCCCAGCGGATACGCCTTTGACCTCCTCCGGCCCCTGGAGCGAATCGCCAGGTCAGGTCGGGAAAGAGTCAGGCCGATCCACATCCTCGCCTCAGATCTTGACCCCGATGGCCGCATTGAAAGGGGACTCGTCCAGGCAGCTAAAAGGACAGGCTTTGAGTTCGTGCAGGGGGACCTTACCTCGACAGAGATGCAGGAACGGTTCAAGCGATCGGGGCCGTACGATATGGTGGTGTTTGTGGGACTTTCCTGCTGGATCCCCAAGCCCCATCTGATCCACCATCTGAAACTCGTTCACAGGCACCTGTTGGCTCCTGATGGCGTGCTTTTTACCGACTGCTTCACCCCCCAGGCCTTCGCCCTTTCGGGCAAATGCGTGGGTTACAAAGCCAACTACTACAGTCCCCGCGAGTTCACCAGCATCCTCGCTTACTGCGGGTTCGAACCGGCGGACATCACCTGGGAGAGCGGCACCGAAGGGATCAACCACGTCTGTGTAGCACGAACTCGGCCACACCAAAAGATCGCATTCATCCCCCATCTGAGTGCCCTTCGTCCCTCATTCAACCAGGCCCCAGTGAATCGAAATATCACCACCCATCGCCTTTATCGGAGATGGAGAGGTGTTGCCTTACAGCCCGGTGCGTGATATCAAACGCAAGCGCTGAAGCCGGATCGCAAGAAATATCCTAGCACCCCAAAGCAGGGGGATAAGCCGCCGTAACCCTTGCGAAGGTTACAAAAGGCATCTGCCATAGGGCACTCTCTGGTTGTCGAAGGCGCGTTTGTCCAGAAATCTATCACCTAACCTTCGCAAGAGTTTCCCATCCCCTCGCTTTGGGTTGCTATGAGAAATATCAGCAAACCAAAAGAATAGGGAGGATTAAGGAGAGTGGGGAGAGAGCCAGACTACTTCTTGTGGGAGGGAGAGAAAGGTCCGATTCTCCTGGGTGGTTCTACCAGCAACCTTTATCACTGGCCACCTGGGGAAGGTTTTCAGCGTGGACAGGGATACACGATCCAGCCAGCGAGCTCGGCTTGCCCACGAAACATCTGCCGCGACGCTATCGCTGTGCTGGTCGGTGCCATCGAGGCGCACGACCCATCCATCTACGGACATCCCAGGCGAGTGGTCCACCTGGCCCAGGCCATAGGCTGGGCCTTGGGTTGGGAAGAAGAGAGGGTGTCCACCATCGAGATCGGCGCGCTCTTGCACGACCTGGGCAAAATCGTGGTCAGTGACGCCATCCTGAAAAAGCCTGGCCCCCTCACCGCAGAGGAATACAACGAGGTGAAGAGACATCCAGAAGCCGGGGCGCGGCTGCTGATGGCCGGCGGTCCTTCCCTTGAAACGGCTATACCCTATGCTCTGTACCACCACGAGCGCTACGATGGAGGAGGATATCCCTACGGCCTGGCCGGTGAAGAGATCCCTATTGAGGGGCGTATCCTGGCTGTAGCCGACGCTTTCGAGGCGATGACGAGCGACCGCCCATACCGTAAAAGGATGGAGCCAGAGCTGGGCCTGGAGGTCATCGAAAAGTCCGCCGGTTCGCACTTTGACCCGAAAGTAGCAGCAGCCTTTCTGAAAGCCTGGGAGCTTGGGTACATCCAGGCTCTTTCGGAAAGAAGCAGGAGAGATTTCGAAATCAAGCTCCCCTTCCCAACGGTTGCGTCCCGTAAGCACAAAGCAACCGTTGGGCAGCCGTAGGCTGGTCGTCCAGTAAAGCCTTAGCGGATGTGATATACTGTGTCTGCACTTTCAGGCACGGCTTCCCCGAATCGGGCGCATCCTGGCGCTGCCGGCCAGAGCACTCGGGCTATCTGGCCACCGGCGCAGGTCAGCGGGGGCCCGTGCCGTCTAAAAACTCTCCTCCTTACCTAAGGGCCGGGGTTCTTGACCCCGGTCCTTGCATTTAACCCAGTTGTTAGGATGAGCATTGCCACCTCCTTCATCTTCCAAGGCCGTTTGCAACAGGATGTTTTCGTGGGCTAGGAGTCGGCGGCATAAGCCAGCGAGGCCTGGATGTCTGCCTGGGGCAGGCGCGGAACAAGTTCCGCTACTCCAGAGCGAGAAATCGTTAGAAGAGGTATAGGGGATGGGTTCCGAGGCCGAACTGGAAGCGGAGGGTGAGGAGAAAGGAGAATATGGCAATTAGAAGGGCTGTGTAGGCATAGTCTGCGGGCCGAAAGCGGATGTCGCGCAGACAGGTGCGCTGTATCCCTGGCAAGCCCAGGGCGCGCGACTCCATGGCCCGGGCCAACTGCTCGCTGGTCCGCAGGGCACTGATGAGCATGGCTATCAGAATCGGCAGGTAGGACCTGACCCGGGTGAAAAAGTTACCTCTGGTGAGATCGAGGGCGCGGGCCTGCTGAGCCTCGGAGACTATGGTGTACAGCCCATAAAAGGTCGGGATGTAACGGAGGCCGATGGCCAGCACCAGCCCCCACTCGAAGGGTAGGCCCAGTTTGACCAGGCTGCGCACCAGGGAGGCCTGGTCAGTGGTGAACAGCCAGGTGAAACAGATGAAAGCGATGGCATCCAGACGGAGGGCCAGGGACACCCCCCGCAGGATGCTGAGAGCCGTGACTTTCAAGAACCAAAACTGGAACAGAACGGTCGGTCCCTCTGGATAAAAGATCACCCACAGAGTCGGGATCAGGATATTGATGGGCAGCATCGTCTTCCAGACCCACTTGACCTTGTGGCCGGGCACACCCGCAGAGAAGATGAGCAGATGGGTGACCACCAGGGAGAGAAGCATGACGAACAGGTTCTTGAAGGCCAGCATGAGAAGGGTGCCCAGGAAAACAAAGGCCAGCTTGACCCGGGGGTCCACAGCGTGCAACCACGATCGGCGTTGCACATAGAGGTCAAAACTAAAACTCATCGCTCACCTACTCCCTAACCACCCAACCGACAGTATGCAGCGTAGAACTCTTCCACACTCAGGACGTCGTCTGGCATCCCAAAGGGAACCATCCGTTTGGCCAATTGGGTGATCTGGGGCGGCTCGATCTGCGTGTCCCTGAGTACCTCCGAGTGCTTGAAAACGGTCCGTGTCTCGTCGTAAGCCAGGACCTGACCATCCCGAAGGACCAGGCTCTTCTGCGAGAACGCGGCGACCAGCTTCATGTCGTGGGTGACCAACAGGATGGTATGGCCACGGCGGTGCATCTCCCCGATCAGATCCATCAACTCCATGGTACTCCGCCAGTCCAGGCCGGTGGTGGGCTCATCGAGAATGAAAATGCGGGGCCGCATCGCATAGACGGCCGCCACCCCGATTTTGCGGCGCAGACCGTAGCCCAACACGGCGGGAGGCCGGTCGGCGTACTCTTTCAGGTCGAAACGGGCCAGCGCCTCCTCAACCCGCCCCCTCACCTCGGCCTCGGGCAGGCCCAGGTTGCGCGGGCCGAAAGCGAGCTCTTCGCGGGTGGTGTCGCAGAAAATCTGATGGTCAGGGTTCTGAAAAACATAGCCCACCGTCTGAGCCAGTTGCCCCACCGTCAGGTCCGCTGTATCCCTCAGCCCCGAACAAGTTCGGGAGTCCAGTCCCTTCACTAATACCCGGCCCCGCGCCGGCTTTAGCAGGCCGTTAAAGTGCTTGACCAGGGTGGTTTTGCCTGAACCGTTCTGGCCGATCACAGCCACGTAATCGCCGTCTTGGATCTCCAGGTCAATGCCCCGCAAGGCAGTCACTTCGCCACCATAGCTGTACCACAGGTCCTGCACCACGATTGCCGAGTTTGGAGTTTCGAGCTTTGAGCCTCGAGTTCTAAAGGGCTCATCGGCCATAAGCGGCCTCACTATGGCAAAAGACTTCCGAAGCCTGGCAGACTCTGGAAGTCTCAGAGGGCACAAGGGCCTGATAAGCGCCTTCCAGAGATGTGAAGGCGTAGCGGGTGCTGTGCCTGGTGTTGAACAGGTGGGCCAGTTGGCTGACCTGGGGCACGGCCAGCCCGATCTCGTGTATCCGCTCGACCTGGGCGAATACCCTGTCCGGGGTGCCCGCCAGGACGGCTTTCCCCTCGTGAAGGACTACCACCCGGTCGGAGAACTCGGCTATCTTTTCGCTCTCCTGCTCGACCATGACGATGGTCATCCCATCACGCTGCTTCAGCTCCCTGACCACGCGAAAGACCCCGGCCTTCCCTAGGGGGTCCAGCCCCGAAGTAGGTTCATCGAGGACGAGGATACGCGGGGTCATGGCCAGGATAGAAGCGATGGCCACCCGTTGCTTTTCTCCTCCCGACAGTTGGAAGGGCGACCTATGCCGATGCCGACTCATCCCCACCACCGTCAGCGCCCAATCCACTCGCTCCCGGATCTCCCGTGGATCGAGCCCCAGGCTCTCGGGGCCAAAGGCCACCTCGTCCTCGACCGTCATGTTGAAAAACTGGCTCTCAGGGTCCTGAAAGACGATCCCCACCCGGGAAGCCAGTTCAGGCACCGGATGCTGCCTGGTGTTGAGGCCAGCCACCACCACCTCACCCCGGATGATCCCCCCCGTGGACTGGGGCACGATGCCGTTCAGGGCCAGGCACAGCGTCGTCTTGCCCACCCCGGTGGGCCCCATGACGGAGACGAACTCACCCCGCTCCACCTCCAGGGTAATCCCTTTGAGGACAGGAACGGGTTCACCTTCGGAGTTCAGGGCAGGGTAGGAGAAATGGAGGTCATGGATGTTGATCTCCGAGGTCAACTTAGCCCTCTTCCCAGACCCGGCCCAGGCTGATCCGTTCGATGGGTGGGTAGGCCCGCCGGATGGCCAGCACCAAGGGAATGCCCACCAGGCCACCGACCACCTCCTGGATAAAATTGGGCCCCACCTCAGCCAGAGCACCGCCGTAGCCCAACCCATAAATGAACCACTCGCCCAGGAAATAGCTGGCGATCAGGACGATGGCCCCCACAGCCCAGGCCACGATCATCCCCACCGGGCCCTTGCCCTTGCCAAAGTAGCCGGCCACCAGGCCCTGAAGGCCGTGGGCCACCAGGGTCAGCGGAGCCCAACTGGCGTAGCCGCTGAGGATGTCAGCGATAGCGCAACCCACCCCGCCGCCGAACAGACCGATGATCGGACCAAAAACAAAGGCGGTGAAGAACACCCCCACGTCGCCAAAGTGGATGTAACCGCCCGTAGCGGGGATCGGAATCTGGACGGCAAAGGTGAGCACGGCCACCACGGCGATCATGACAGCGGCCACTGCCATCGTCTGGGCACTCGGTTTCTTGCTTTCGTTCATTTTGACACCTCCTTGTAATCCTTCCCCAAAAGCCTTCACTGCAAATTGAAGGGTCTGAAGGGACTTTAGCCTCCTCAGTCCCCTTTCCAAACCTACACAATGGGCTGGGTCGCAAACTCTACATCGGGCTGCTCTTCTACGCTCTTTCGCTTCTTCAGCAGTGCGGTCAGGGCCACGCCCAGCCGCTGAATCCCCTCTTCGATCAGAGCGACGGGAGGACAAAAGTTCAAACGCATCTCCTCCTGTCCGCCGCCGTCAGGATAAAAGACCTCACCCGGCACCAGGGCCACACCCTGGCGAGCAGCCTCGGCCATCAACTGGCGGGCCTTCAGCCCAGGTGGGAGCCGACACCAGAGGTTAAAGCCACCCTGGGGTTCGTCCCATTCCAGGCCGGTCGGACCTCGCTCGGCCAAAGCGGACAGCATGGCATCCCGCCGCTGGCGATAGAAACCCCGCACACGGTCCAGGTGTTCGTCCAACGCTCCCCTCTGGCAGAACTCGTGAACGGCCCCCTGGATCAACGTACTACAGTGGAGGTCGGCCAGTTGCTTGATCTGGCTCAGCCGTTCGATCACCGGTCGGGGCGCCGCCACCCAACCCAGCCGCAAGCCGGGGAAGAGGATCTTGGAAAAGGTGCTCAGGTAGATGACGTACCCGTCCTGATCCAGAGCCAACAATGGGGAAGGAGCTTGGTCGGTGTAATAGAGTTCACCGTAGGGGTCATCTTCGATGATGGGCACCCGATAGCGGTGGGCCAGTTCCAGCAACCGCAAGCGTCGCCCGGGGGCCATGGTGCGTCCCGAGGGGTTCTGGAAGGTGGGCAGAGTGTAGATCAGCTTGGGCCGATAGCGCATGAGGATGTTTTCCAGGACATCCAGCCGCATCCCTTCCTCGTCCAGCGGCACGCCCAGCAGCTTGGCTCCCGCCGCACCGAAAATTTGCAGGGCTCCCAGGTAACTGGGTGCTTCCATCACCACTTCATCACCCGCCTTCAGAAAGGTCCGGGCGATCAGGTCCAGGCCCTGCTGAGAGCCGGTGACGATCAGGATGTTTTCCGCTTTGACGGCGGCCCCCCGGCCAGCCATGCGTTGAGCGATAGTCTGGCGCAGGGGATAGTAGCCCTCGACAGGACAGGGTTGGAGAAGGGTCTGGCCCACAGCGGTCAGGACGTGAGCCGTAGACTGCTGAAAGTCATCCAGAGGGTAGAGCTCCGGGGAAGGGGTGCCCGCGGCGAAAGAGATGGTATCAGGGCGCGTCAAAAGAGCCATCAGTTCGCGCAGCAGCGGATCTCGGCCCCCTTCAGGCCGGGGCACAAAGTACTCACCCCAGACCAAGGGATGGGAGGGCAGGTGGTTAGGTGGTTGGGAGGGGAGAGGTAGCGGCGGTTCAACGGTGCTCACCACAGGCGGGCGGCAGACAGTCGTACCCTGCCCCACGCGGGCCTCCACCAGGCCATCGGCGGCCAGCTCACGGTAGGCGTTGACCACTGTGCCGCGGTTCACTCCCAGGTCAGCGGCCATCCTTCGTTCCGGCGGCAGGCGGCTGCCTTCACTCAGGGTGCCGTCCAGGATCATCTCACGCAACTGATTGCGAATCTGAAGGTAAAGAGGAGTACGGCTGTCCCGGTCCAGACGCAGTGTCATGAGCACCTCAACAACGAACCTCAAGCAATTGGACTATTCCAATATCATTATACAAGGGCTTTTGGAGCTTGTCAAGGGCCAATTGGATGGTAATAGACACCGTCCAATATTCCTCTCACCCCTCGAACAGCCGGGTGATCTCGTCGCGCTCAAAAACGGGCAGTGGCTCGGGTCTGCCGTGCCGGATCAACTGCATCCCTCCGGCCTGATCCACCACCTTGCCGATAACCGAGGCAGCGATCCCCGCCTGCCTCAGACATTGGACAACGCCCGACGAATCCTGCGGGGTCAGGGCCATGAGCAGGGAGCCGGAGGCGATGAGGCCCAATGGGTCGAGGCCGAACTCGGCGCAGAGCAGGGCGGTCTCGGGCAAGATGTCCAGCCGGTCCTCGTCTACGACCAAGCCCAACCCAGAGGCCAGGGCCAGCTCGCGCAGGCCGGTGGCCACTCCCCCCTCGGTGGGGTCGTGCATGGCATGGATGCAAGCCTGGGCGGTGGCCAGGCGGGCTTCGGCCACCACGCTGATGCCAGGGTCGTGCAGAAAGCCCTGACAGCGGGCGATGAACTCGGGCGGGAACTTGCTCGCCAAAGTATCCGCCTTCTCCCGGGCGATGATGGCCGTGCCCTCGATAGCGATCCCTTTGGTGAGGATAATGTCGTCGCCCACGCGCATCCCATCGGTGGTGACCAGCGCCTCCCGCTCCACCTCGCCCAGCATCTGGCCGACGACGATGGGCCGATCCAGGCCATAGGTGATCTCGGTGTGTCCCCCACACAGGGCCACATCCAGGGAACGGCAGGCCTGGGACAATTGAGCAAAGATGGTCTCCACCAGTTGCTCCGTAGTCCGTCCCTCCGGCAGCAAGAGGGTGGCCAGGAACCAGCGGCATGTGGCACCGGTGGTGGCGATGTCGTTGGCATTGACGTTGACGGCGTACCAGCCGATCTCATCGGTGGCAAAGGTGATGGGGTCCGTTTTGACCACCAGGAAACGGTCCCCGAAATCAAGGACCAGAGCATCCTCACCCACCCTGGGGCCGACCACCACCCGCTCGTCGTCGGCGCGGGCGTACTGCTCTAGCAGAGCCGCCAGGAATTCCATGTCCAACTTGCCTACGGCCAAAGTTCGTTGTTCAGTCACAGTCAAATCTCCTCCATTGGCAGGGATGTAGCAAGTAGCACCGGCCAGCATGATAGCACAGGATGACCCTGGTTGCAACTTTCCAGCCTTGCCATTTGACTCGACTCACACCGCACAAAAAGCCGCCCTGAGCACAAGGCGGCTTTTGATTTGGGCACAGCGTCCGTATGGCGATAGCAGATGTAGCCATGTTCGCTATCCGACATTCGTCTGGTAGCGTTCCTGGAGAGCCTTACGGGAGATCTTGCCAATGCCAGTCTTGGGGAGCGAGGGGAGGAACTCGACCGACCGCGGTTTCTTGTACCCTGACAGGTGTTCGCCACAGAAGCGGATCAGTTCCTCGGCTGCCGCCGTCGCCCCCGGCTTGAGGGCCACCACGGCGTGGATGGCTTCTCCCCAGTCTGGATCGGGCCGGCCAATCACTGCAGCCTCGGCCACAGCGGGGTGCCGGTAGAGAACCCCCTCCACCTCAGCCGGGACCACATTCATTCCCCCACTGATGATGATGTCTTTCTTGCGGCCCACCAGAGTGAGGTAGCCCTCCTCGTCCAGCTTTCCCAGGTCACCGGTGTACCTCCACCCATCGTGCACTGCCTGTTGAGTGAGCTCGGGCGCTTGCCAATACCCGCGCACAGCACAAGCGCTACGGCAGATTACCTCCCCTACAGCCCCAACGGGGACGTCTCGCCCCTCGTCGTCCACCACGCGGAGCTCGTTCCCCAGCATCGGTTTGCCCACCGTCCCCAGTCGGGAGAGCTGTTCCCACGGCTTCTGCACTGTCATACACAGGAACTCGATCATCCCATAAAACTGAACTGCCTCGACGTGGGGAAAAGTCTTCAGCCAGGTGGTGATCGTCGCCGCTGGCATCGGCTCTGAAGCGTAGGAGACCAGGCGCAGGGAGCTCGTATCATAGCTCTCCAGGTCTGGGCATTGGAGGAGAAGGCGCATCGTGGTGGGAACGGCGTCAAAGTGGGTCACTTGCTCCTGGAGCACCGTCTCCCACACAACGGGCGGATCGAACTTGCGCAGGACGACGTGAGTAGCGCCAATCAGACTGAGGGGCAGAAGATGTTCCAGATTGGAAGAGAACATGGGGAGGAAATGCAGAGTGATGTCTGTCTCCCGCAAGCCCAGTTCGATGGTCATAATGATAGCCGTGTGGAGCAGCCCGCGGTGAGTGTAGACCGCTCCCTTCGGCTTCCCCGTGCTCCCGCTGGTGTACAGGATGAGAATGTCCTCCTCCGCATCCAGGTCCGCCTCCGGTTCGCGGGTTGGATAGTCGTTGGCCAGGTGTTCGTGGGCGATCATGCCATCCGGCGCGTGGTCGTCCAGCACGATCAGGTGTTGCACGCTGAGCAGATGGGGCCGAATGGCTTCCACGGTGTCCCAAAATTCTGGCGCCACGATCAAGGCGCTCGCCTGGCACTGATTGAGGATCGAGACAAGATCCTTGGCAGTGGCCCAGAAATTCAGCGGGACAAAGATGGCCCCAATCTTGGGCAGGCCGAAGTAGAGCTCCACAAAGCGGTAGTCGTTCCGACTCAGCAGGGCGACCCGGTCCCCGTGCTGCACCCCTAACTGACGAAACCCATGAGCCAGACTGTTCGCTCGCTCATTCACCTGGCGATAGCTGAGCCGCACATCCCCCTGAATCACACCCGGCTTGTCTGCGAAAACCTGACCATTCCGTCGAAGAATATCACCAAGGAATTGCATTATGCGCCTCCTTCACGCATCACGAATCACGATGTTGCGCCATCCACTCGTGGATAAAGCGCACGATTTCAGAGGTATATGTCCCCGGGCCGAACACCCCAGTGATTCCCAGTTCCTGGAGGCGTGGGACGTCCGCCTTGGGGATCGTCCCTCCCATCAACAGCAGGACGTCGTCAACCCCTTGCTCACGCAGGAGGCGTGAGACCTCCTCTGCATAGTACATATGAGCGCCGGAAAGGATGCTGATGCCCAACACATCGGCATCCTCCTGAAGGACCGTGTTCACGATCTGTTCGGGAGTCTGAAAGACCCCGGTATAGATCACTTCCATCCCGGCATCCTTGAGAGACCGGGCAACCACCTTGGCTCCACGGTCGTGGCCATCCAGCCCCGGTTTCGCCACGACTATGCGGATAATTGGATCAGACATCTTACCCTCCTTAGAAAATGGGGATGGCCCGATATTCGCCAAAAACCTCGCGCAAGACGTCACAAATCTCACCAATAGAGGCAAAAGCCCGCACGGCATCGTACACGTGCGGCACGATGTTTCGTCTCTGCTGAGCCGCTTGGCGCAGCTCGCCGAGGGTTCTGCTCACCTCCCGGCTGCTCCGCTCGGCCCGCACCTGCCGCAAACGCGTGATCTGCCGTTCCACGGTCTCAGGGTCCACCTGGAAGAACAAATCATCAGTCAGTTCGCCACGCTCTTCTTCCGCATAGGCGTTTACCCCAACGATGATCTCCTCACCAGCCTCCACCGCCCGCTGGTAGGCAGCAGCGCTGTCAGCGATCTGCTTCTGGACGAACCCATCCTCAATGCAGACTACCATCCCCCCTCGTTCCTCTATCTCCTCCATCAAGGCCCAGGCCTCCCCTTCGAGTTGGTCCGTGAGGGACTCGACAAAGTATGAACCAGCCAGAGGGTCCACCACGTCGGCTATACGGCTCTCGTCGGCCAGGATTTGCTGAGTGCGCACAGCGACCTTGATAGCCTTCTCCGAAGGGATCTGATACGCTTCGTCCATCGAGTTGGTGTGTAACGACTGGGTACCTCCCAACACGGCCGCCATGGCTTGCACGGTCGTTCGGACAATGTTGTTCTCCACCTGCTGGGCAGTCAGGGAGACGCCGGCTGTCTGACAGTGGGTGCGTAACATCCAGGAACGGGGATCGCGCGCCCCCAGCCTCTCGCGCATCAGCCGGGCCCAGAGGCGACGGGCCGCCCGCAGTTTGGCGATCTCTTCGAAAAAGTCATTATGGACGTCGAAAAAGAAGGAGATACGTGGGGCGAGAGCATCCGCATCCACCCCTCGGTCCACAGCCTCCTTGAGGTAGGTGTAGCCATCGGCCAGGGTGAAAGCTATCTCTTGTACTGCCGTGGACCCCGCCTCGCGGATGTGATAGCCGCTCACGCTAATGGGGTTGAAACGGGGCAACTGTTGAGCACAATACTCCATCACATCCACGGCCAGACGAACAGAAGGCCCCGGCGGGAAGATGTAGGTATTCTGAGACGTATACTCTTTGAGAGTGTCGTTCTGGACCGTCCCAGTCACGCGGTCGCCAGTGACCCCCTGGGCAGCAGCCACCGCCTGGTACATGGTAGTCAAGACAAAGGCAGGGGAATTGATGGTCATGGAGGTGCTGACCTTGTTCAAAGGGATCCCATCCCAGAGGATCTGTGCATCGCGCAGGGTGTCTATCGCCACACCGATCTTTCCTATTTCAGCCATAGACAAGGGATGGTCCGAGTCACGCCCCAGCAGGGTGGGGAGGTCAAAGTCGGTTGAAAGGCCGGTCTCACCGTGGGCGAGCAGGTACTTGTAGCGCTGGTTGGTGTCCTCTGCCGTCCCAAATCCAGACACCTGGCGGATGGTCCACGGCCGGCCCCTGTACATCGTGGCGTGAACTCCTCTCGTGTAAGGGTATTGGCCGGGGAAACCGATATCACCCAGGTAATCCTCACTCCGGCGATCAGCCGGTGTGTACAGGTCGTTGAGAGATATGCCAGAGAGAGTCGTGAAACGCCGTTTGCGGTAAGGGAACCGCTCCAAGCTGGCTTGAAGAGCTGTACGTTTCCATTCTTCCCGCGCCTGCTCAACGGCCTCCAATGTAGAAGGTTTTTCCATCGCGGTAGGGTCCATTGCGATCTCCTTTCTTACGCTATTTAGGACCCTTGTGAAGGTCTGTTGAACCTTCGCAAGGGCTAAGGTTGCAACTCCTGCCACAAGAGGGCAACGGCAGTGTGAACGTCCAATCGTCCTGACGCAACCTCCTCGATAAGGCGCGCCAGGCTACCACTCCCATCCATCCGCTCCCGCAAGTAGCGATGCCAGCGACGTTCCAGCCCCTTGAGGAGCTCGGCTCGCGCCTGGCTCCGCAACCGGTCAGCCAGAGCCCCAGTCTCCTGGAGGTAAGCCTGGTGCCGACCGATCGCCCCCCAAAGATCCTCTACCCCCTGGCCAGAGACAGCCACCGTGGTCAGGATGGGAACCTCCCAGGCAGGGTGATCTGGATTCAACCGAAGCATGTCCTGCAAATTGAGGACTGCTTGCTGAGCCCCCGGGCGGTCGGCCATGTTCACCACAAAGACGTCGGCAATCTCCATGAGGCCCGCCTTGATCGCCTGGACAGAATCGCCCAGACCAGGGACACTCACCACGACGACGGTGTGGGCACCAGCCACAATGTCTGTCTCCAACTGGCCAGCCCCCACCGTCTCAATGAAAATGACATGCCGGCCTGAGGCATCCAGGATACGCACGGCATCCCAGGTGGCAGCCGAGAGCCCACCCACGTCGTCGCGAGAGGCCAGGCTGCGGATAAAGGTGCCTGGGTCGGTGCTGTGCCGCTGCATACGCAAACGGTCACCGAGGATAGCGCCATGGGTGAAGGGACTACTAGGGTCAATGGCCAGAACGCCAACGCGAAGCCCTTCGGCGCGGACCATGGCAATGAGTTGGTCCACGAGGGTACTCTTGCCACAGCCTGGGGCACCGGTGATCCCAACGACATGAGCACGGCCAGTATAAGGCTGGAGAAGCCGCAGTGCCTCGGCAGCGCTGGCATCGTCCCGCTCGGCCAGAGAGATAAGGCGTGCCGTGACCCGTACATCTCCCTGGCGTACACCTGCCGCCAGCGCCTGGGGATCATATCGCCGGGAGAAACGGGCTTCGGATGTAGCTGCGTTTCGTTGGTCAAGGGCCTGCCCTGAGCGTTGTCGAAGGGTCATGATTCTTCCTCCAGGCGTCGGGCTGTCTCCCTGGCTGCCGATTCAATAGCCTCCCGCAATGCCCGATTCGCCCCCTCCACATCCCGGGCGCGAATCGCTTCCAGGGCAGGAATGTGGAGACGAGCCACCGCCTCCCGATCGAGATACGCCTGGTTGACCATCATAAAATAGAGACGGGTCTGGGAGGCGAGGGTAGACCAAACAGCGAAAAGCCGACGGTTGCCAGAAAGGCGACAAATCTCCTCGTGAAAACTCAAGTCCTTTTCAATAAAAACTGCCAGATCGACGTCCTGCCGGGCAACTTCCAGCATTTCATCCATGATGGCAGTCAGGCACTCTATATCGCCTGGGGTGATCCGTTGAACGGCTTGGGCTACGGCATACCCTTCCAGGAGACTGCGGACAGCACACAGTTCGCGGATGTCCTCCGGGGTAAAAGTGGCGACAAAGGTGCCTTTGTAGGGAGAGTTGACAGCGAGGCCCTCCTGTTCCAATTGACGCAAGGCCTCGCGTATGGGCGCCCGGCTGATCCCCATCTGGGCAGCGATGTCCGCCTCGCGGAGGCGAGTGCCAGGCTGAAGCTGGCCCCGGAGAATGGCCTCCTTGAGGGTGGAGTAAACGTCTTGGTGAAGAGCGGAACGGTTGTGTCGCGCGAAGAGTCTCTTAGGCATAAAGCACCTTCTCACATTGTCGATTGTCGACTGCCGACAACAATATTATAATACCAAACATGTCTGCAGTCAAGCTTCACCAGTAGGTGTGTTCGAATCATCATCGTTGTCCTCCCCGAGCCTGAAATCCCATCGGAACCAGGGATCGTCAGGATGAGGGTCTGGTTGCACCAAAAACAAACCCCGTTCCAGGATCGGCTCTCGCCGATCACAGAGAACGGGGCTACCCATCAACCAGGAGGCCTCTGTCCGATTTCAAGCCGCTCCCCCCTTTTGCCCTGCCTGGATCTCAAAGTCATAATACAAAATACAACTGCCCAGGCAGAGATGATCACCCGGGTGCAAGGGGACCAGTTCCCCTATCTCCAGTAAAGAACCGTTCAGTTTGCTCCCATGGGTACTACCCAGATCTTCCACGAAATGCAGCCCGCCTTCCTCGATCACACGAGCGTGACGAGGGGACGTCCTCTCGACCACCCTATCCTCCTGGCTCAGGTCTATATCCACATTCACACCCCTCTCGGGATCTGAGCGGCCCACGATGATTTCGGACCCGGGAGGGAGGTAGTAGCGGTTACCACTAAACGTGACCAGGAAAAAGGCGCGGTAGGAACGTCCTCTGTAAATGCCAAGCCAACGGGGGGTTTGGCTGTAGGCAAGTTCGCAGAGGCCAAGGGTAATATGATCCCCAGGCTTCAAGGGGACTCGCTGGCCCTGGTTCAGGGGACGGCCATTGACCGCCGTGCCATTGGTGCTGCCCAGGTCCTCAATCAAATGCCGACCTCTAAAGGCGGCGACTTTGGCGTGGCGACGTGAGATGCTTTGCGTCCCTTGGATATCGGACGTCAAATCCACGTCCGGCGTAAAGCTGAGATCAAGGTCAATCCGCCCCAGGGTCAATTCCCCCTCAGTCGGCAGGGAGATGCGGTGGCCAGTGGAAACCACAACCAGCGAGCAGGGAAGAGCTTCCGAAGGCTCTGCTTGCTCTTCCACCTCCGGCAGTTCCTGGAGGAAAGTCGTCGCAGTAGGCCGGCTGGGCATGAGGTCTGCCTGACCGATGGTAAGCGGCCTGGTAAGATGACGAGGGTCCGGCCTTTTGACTTCAGCGAGATCCTCTTCTATTTCCACGCCCACACTAATTTCTGCCTCATGCAATGGAGAGAGAAGCCTTTCACGAAGGGCCCTCTCTTCGTCCTCCTGCCTGCGCATACAGCGTTCTTGCAAAAACTGCCTGATTGCCTCCGTGTCCTGGCCAGCAGCAAAAGCTTTCCAGATCTCTATTTTCTCCTCAGGCAAGCAGGGGCTATGGTCTATACAGCGGATCATCGTTTTTCTTGGACATTGGCGGCAATCGTACACTTTCATTTCTTCTCAAGGCCTCACTTATAACTCGCCTGTTCCGCCCCCGACATCAATTCCTCATCGGGCACATTATACCAAAGGTTTTGTTCGAGGTAAAGAGCCCGCAGCCCATGGATTCCATCAAGGCAAGTTGGTGAATAACCCAAGCCACTCGCCTGGCTCCCCCACTCGTAATTGGATTTCATGGTGGATAAAGATGGCCATCTTTGATCTGGCTTTCCTGCTCTGAGAGAGGCAAAGTGAAATGAACGATGCTGCCCTGACCTGGCTCACTTTCTATCCACATCCGCCCACCGTGGGCCTGGACCAATGACCTGGCGATGGTCAGCCCCACCCCCACCCCACCAGCCTCCACCTCCAAGGGATTCTCAGCACAATAAAAAGGCTCGAAAATCTTGTCCTGCTCATCGGGGGCAATCCCTATCCCGGTGTCGGCGATGGAAACGAGCAAAAAGCCCGATGCATCCCCTTCTGCTCCATTGCCCTCATGGAGTTGAACCCCGACTTTGATCCGACCCCTAGGGTAAGTAAACTTGCAGGCATTGGAAAGCAGGTTATCCAGGACCTGCCGGAGGCGGGTAGGATCGGCCCTGACAAGGGGCAGGTCGTCAGCTACCTCCAATGATAGAGACAGGTCTCTGACCTCAAGCTGCTCCTGAATTGCAGCCACCGCGTCGTGAATCTGTTCAGCCACGTCGGTAGGTCTCACATTGAGTTGGAGAGGAGCCCCATCCAAATCCGAAATGTAGATCATATTGTTGATGATGTTGATCATACGATCGGCGTTGATTTTGATGGTGCTCAAGAACCTCCTCTGAACATCGTTGATTTCACCAGCCATGCCTCCGATCAACAGGTCCAGGTAACCTTTGACAGAGGTCATAGGGGTCCGTAGCTCGTGAGAGACAGTGGCGATAAATCTGCTTTTGGCGCGCTCAGACGCGGCCTCCTTGGTGATGTCGCGGAAGACGGCCACAGTGCCCAGTAGATCCCGCCCTGCCTGCCCCGAGCGTAGTCGAGGGGAGCCTGTCGAAGGAGCCTGCTCAGGCAGATAGACAGGAGCGAGGCTGGCCCTGACAGTCTTTTCCCCCAGCTCGAAAGTAGATTGCAGAAAGCCGGCCCCGAAGGGCAGTATCACGCCTGGCAAGGACCTGTCCTGAGTCCCTCGGCTTCGCTCGGGATAAACTCCTTCGAAGGGACCCTCTTCCTGAAAAAATCCCCTATAGACCTGGTTGATACTACGTCTGACGAGCTCAGCCCGAGGGGTCTCGAAAATACGCTCGGCGGCGGCATTGGCCATGATCACCTGTCCCTGAGCATCGGCTACCACCACCCCATCGGCGATGGATTCCAGGATAGCCTGTCGTTGGCTGGCCTCCTCCTGACGGGTGCGTAAGAGCTCGCTTACGTGCTGGTAAAGACGGGCATTAGCTATGGCTGTCGTCACTTGAGAGGCCAGAGCCTCACACAAGCGGCCATCATCCTGGGTGAAACGCCGCTTGGTGCGAGAGTTGCTGAGAACGATGACCCCCAGGCTTTCGTCCTTGTGCACCAACGGCTGGACAACGAGGGGGCCCATCTCCACACTGCCCAGCAAGGCGTGCAGAGCCAGCAGTTGCGAACTCTGCTCCATTTCTTGAAAAATGATTTGCCGCCGTCGTCGGATAGCGTGCTCAATGAGATGATGACGGTTCAGGGAGAAACGGATACCACTGGCCTCCCAGTCTGGGCGCCCCAGAGGATCATAACCGGCGAGGACGCGCATCTGGTCGCCCGACGATGGTTCCAACAAGGCAATGACCCCATAATCAGCATTAGCCCCCAGAGCAATGCTGTCAACGGCCTGCCGCAGTACCTCAGCCAGATCGAGGGAAGCATTGACCATCCGGCCAGTCTCCAGGAGAGTGCTAAACTCCTGCCTTTGACGCAGTGTCTCCTTGCTGATGATCAGCAGGTCTTGCACATGAGAGC
>Ga0180437_10004045_pt1 | contig 21222 bp, 25 predicted proteins | sample SS_ome_4_FD_132410 | JGI IMG/M metagenome (GOLD analysis project Ga0180437, IMG submission 132410) | Hypersaline lake sediment archaeal communities from the Salton Sea, California, USA - SS_3_D_1 metaG | ecosystem: Environmental > Aquatic > Non-marine Saline and Alkaline > Hypersaline >...
CACGGACATGGCCGGCGAGTGCGAACATCTGTGTTGCGATGCCGACTGCTGCCCGGAGTCAGGCCAGTGCTGGAGCTATCCTGACTGGTGGTATGACTGTGATGGGCCTGGAAATTATTGTGGAAGTTATGGTTGTGGTCTAGAGTATCCCCAATGTTGTGGTGACTGCGATGAGTTCTGTTGTGAAGAAGACGTAGCCTGCGACAGCGTCTGGCTCATGGCCGATGAGCTTCCCGAGGCCGAAGAGTACAGCGGCACCTGGCTCAGAACCTGGTGCGGCGTGCTTGAAAACGACTACGGTCTGCTCAGACTGGTTCCCGGGGAGGAAAACGGGGATAACGTGTACCTGGTGGACTGGATGACCGATACCGTCTACTGGAATAACATGGAAACCCTGGCCTGCTGGGAAGTCGGAAACTCCCTTGTTGATGAGATACACGACCTGGCAGTGAAAGACGAGGCTACTATCTATGCCCTGGACCACAACGGCGATGTCTCTGTGTCTGATGACCACGGGGCTACCGCCAGCTGGGACGACACGGTGGACAGTAAGCTCGACGTCGGACACACCATCGCAGTCAAGGGCGACTGGGTCCTTGTCGGCGGTGAGGCTGCCGATGTGTCCGTCTCCGATGATGCCGGCGAGTCCTTCACCGAACTGGACCGCGTCGATTGCTGCGGGGACGTTCATGTGGCCTTCGACTCTCACTCCGAGGACAACAGCACCATCTACGTCGCCATAGCCGATGGTGCCAATGGCGTTTACAGGTGGGTCCTTGGCGAAAGCAGCAGGTGGAAGGACCTCGGTGCTGACGACGACTTCAGCTACTACGGCATAGTCGTCGATAATCCCGACGGCAATCCCATGACCGATGCCTCAACTGGCTGCGTTCTCTACGCTTCCTACGTTAACTGGGATGGCGACGACACCGATGACAACTGGTATGGTCGCACCGGTGTTGCCCGTGTTCTCAACCCGGCCGAGGAAGTATGCTGCGGCGAGCAGGACTGGAGTTACCTGCACATGTCCGAGTCCTGCGACGAGTGGTTTGAGTACGATGCCGAGTTCGATCTCGAGCCCTCTTCACTGAAGATATGCGGCTGTCTCACCGAGGACAGCAACACCAGGCTGTGGGCCATTGATTACAATGGCTACTACGACCGCTGGTGTTGCGACGAGAGCGACTACGGTTGCTGCGACTGCTGGGGGGACCCCTACTGGGAGGACTGCGACTGTGCTTGTATTGGTCGTATCTGGACCTACGAGGACTGCTTCTCCAAGGGTGCTCCTGACCTGGTAAGCCCGGCTGACAACGCCATGATGCCTGCCGACGATTGCTACTGCTGGAATGAGGACGTTACCCTGCAGTGGGAGCGCATGTGCAACGCCTGCTCCTATGACGTCCAGGTAGCCATGGATGAGGACTTCGACGAGGTCATATGGCAGTGGACAAACTACGACCCGTGGGAAGACGCCAGAGCTTCAGCGTCCTCGCCCAATGTGCTGGTACCAGAGGGTGCGCTTGACTGCGCCTCGACCTTCTACTGGAGGGTCAGGGTTAGCGATGCCGAGACCGGTGAGTACATCTACAGCTGGTGGTCTGAAGCAAGGAGCTTCACCGTTGAGGTGGGACCTCTTGCTGCCATTGGCCTGACCTCCCCGGATAACGGTGTCACCAACGTGCCCGTAACCGGCATCAGCTTCACCTGGACAACCGTTAGTGACGCTACTGGCTATGACTGGGTGTTGTCGGCTAACGCCGATTTGTCCAGCCCCGTGGAGAGCAAGACCGGCCTGACCGGCACTGCCCACACCTTCACAGGCACGCTGGATAAGAACAAGGCCTACTACTGGCGGGTAACTGCCCTGAAGGATGGCGTTGTAATAAGCGTTAGCGACATCAGCACCTTTACCACGGCACCTGAGAAGCCGGCGCCACCACCTGAACCCGAGCCAATGGGAACTCCTACTTGGGTATGGGTAATTATCGCTATTGGCGCTGTTCTGGTGATTGTGGTCATAGTGCTCATCTTCAGAACGCGGCGGGTGTAACCCACCTCGCTAGCCTTCTACGAAGGGGCGGCTAAAAGCCGCCCCTTCTTCTTTCTCCAGCACAACCGCCACCCAGTCACCTGTTCCCCCTCACCTTAGTCCTCTCCCCCGAGGTGAGAACATAGGGAAAATACTAAGCACTAAATACGAAAGTCTAGACAATACCGAAATTCAAAATTTTTCAACTTTTGCTCTGTCATTTTGCACTTTTATTTCTGCTTTTGGCATTTTGAAAGGATTTATCTAGAGGTTAACATTTAGGATTTTCAAAATGGTGGCGGTGCCGGGTGAGTCCTCTCTCCCTTGACGGGAGAGAGGCAGGGTGAGGATGCAACAGGACAAAACTGGAAAACACCATGGTAATTTGCTATACTTCCCGCAAATTTACGCCGATAAAGGCAATTTCCCTAGTTCCTTTTGCTGGTTTTTTCGTTTATAATAGTAAAATGGAGGATTGTCGAATGCCCTTGCTGTCCAGACTGGCGATTACCTTCATCGCCTGCCTGATAGCCATTACCCTGCTGGCTGTGCCTGCACAAGCTCAGGAAGGACCTTCTATCTGGCTCTCCGACTATTCGGGGATGCCGGGAACAGATGTCACCATCCGCGGCTATGATTTCGAGGAGGACGAGGAGGTTGAAATTTACTTTTATTTTAACGGTGAGAGAGAGATCATAGCCGACGATGACACCGATGATGACGGATATTTCCGGACCACTTTCGAAGTTCCCGAAAGCTACAAAGGCGACCACGATATACGCGTCTATGTGGGTAATGAATATGAAAAGGTGGAATTCGAGGTGGAACCGGGACTGACAGTGAACCCTGAAGATGGGCCTGTGGGCACTACGGTTACGGTAAAAGGCATGGGATTCGGGGAGGAAGAGGAAGACATCGAGATAAGGTACTATATAAACGGCGATGATGTGATCGTAGAGGAAGACATCACCGCTGACGAGTATGGCAGCTGGGAGAAGAGTTTCAAGATTCCTACTTCCAGTAGCGGAAGCCATAAGATAGACGCCAGAGGTGACGATAGTAGCTTCTCTGAGGTTGAGGATGCGACCTTTGAAGTAATGCCCGGCATAAGCCTGGATAAATCATCGGGCAGCGCCGGCGATACTTTGACGGTGAACGGCAGCGGATTTCAAGACGAAGAAAGGCGCATAAGGATACTCTTCGACAGCACGGTGGTAGCCGAGGATATCAGAGCCGATGAAGACGGTGCCTGGGAAGAGACCTTTAACCTGCCTGAGATGCCCAGCGGTGAGTATGAGGTGACGGCCGAGGGAGCTGAGACTGATAAAGAGGACATCAGAGCGGCCAGCTTTGAGGTGGAGGCGGGGCTGGTGCTATCCCCCCCCACGGGGCATGTAGGCACGGAGTTAACGGTCAGCGGCAGCGGATTTGCCGCCAACAAAGCGGTAGTCATCAGGTATGATGAGAGCCAGGAGGCAACAACCACTACCGATGACAAGGGCAGTTTCTCAATGATAAGTTTCCCCGCGCCGGAGAGCATACATGGCGAGCATAGCGTGACAGCGGAAGATGCCCTGGGCACCGGAGTAACAGCTATCTTTACGATGGAATCACAACCACCGGCCAAGCCTGTGCTCATCTCACCGTTCGATGGAAGCCGGATCGGACTGGCAGGCAGTGTGACGCCGACCTTTGAATGGTCTGAGGTGACAGACGACAGCGGAGTCACTTACAGCCTGCAAATAGCAAGCGCTGTGGATTGCACTGACCCCATGCTTTCCCTTACAGGCTTAACCGAGGCCAGCTATACCCTGTCCGACACGGAAGCTTTGAGCCAGGGCACTTATTACTGGAGGATACAGGCGGTAGATGGTGCCCAGAATGACAGCGGCTGGACCGTGATTTATTCCTTCAAGGCCGGACTCTTGCCCCTGTGGGCATTCATCGCCGCTATAGCCGGAATAGTGGTGATTATCGGCCTGGTGGTCTATTTCTTGTTCATGAGGGGGAGGAGAGTTTACTATTAAGCAAGAATATGTTTATAATTCAGCAAAAGGAGGATTAAGAAATGAAATTCACAGTTATCGGACTAGGGCAATGTGGCTGCAGGATTGCTGACCAGTTTGCCAGACTAAATCTCAAGGCACATAGTGAGCGTAAGGCGCGGATAGCGCCCACCGTCATCGCGGTGAATACCGACCAGGCTGACCTGACCGGGCTGAGGTTTATCAAGAACGATTACATGCACCGGGTGCTCATGGGCTTGCGCCAGACCCTGGGACATGGCGTAGGCAAGATAAACGAGCTGGGAGCCCAATTGGCCAAGGAAGACGCCGACAAGGTGCTGGAGGCTGTCAAAGCCAGTCCGGAGTTTTACGAGACACATGCCATTCTTCTTGTGGCCGGCGCTGCCGGCGGCACGGGCTCAGGATCTCTGCCAGTACTGGCCAAGGCAGTTAAGGATAGATACATCAGCAAGCCGGTCTATGCCCTGGCAGTTCTGCCCTTTGACCATGAGCAGAGCTCCGAGGCCAGAGGCGTATATAACACCGCCACTTGCCTGAAATCCACTTATGATGTAGTGGACGCCGTTTTTCTCGCCGACAACGAGAGGTACGTGAGAAAAGATATGAGCCTGATTAATAACATGGATAGAATAAACCGGATGATTGTCGAGCCTTTCTATGACTTAATGTGTGCCGGTGAGGTAACCAAGTCCAAATATGTGGGTTCGAGGACAATAGATGCTGGAGACATAATTGCCACCTTGGAGGGCTGGACCACTATCGGCCTGGGGAGAACCGAGCTTCCCTCATTCCGCTTCCCCTGGGAGATGAGGAAGAAGAGTTTCCGCGACAAAGCTCTGGAAAGCTTCAGGGGGACACAGGCCTTAGACGCCACCTTCTCAGACCTTTCCCTCAGTTGTAGCCCCAAAGATGCTGGCCTGGCCATATACATTATGTCTGGCCCGGAAAGAGAGATGAATATGGATATGGTCAAGAGCGTCAGCGATTACATCAGAGAGCTGGCACCCAATGCCCTGATTCGGGGCGGCGATTTCCCCGGGGAAGACCGCTTTGTTGACGTTACCTTGATATTGTCACAGTTGTCCTATGTGCCCAAGATAAAAGACTTTTACGAGGGAGCTACACAGTACGCTCAGGAACATAAGGGGCTGATAGAGCAAACTAAGAAGAGAATCGAGGCCCTGACTGATATTGGCAAGGACTTGCCCATCTTGGGATAAAGAATAGCCTTTCCCCTTTATTACCCTAAGGCTAAACCCTTCGCTGGCTCAGGAGCTACCTAGCTGTCCCTGAGCCAGCCCTTTGCTCCCCTCAGGCTAAGATTTTTTCCTGCCTGGACCACAAGAGCCAGGCTCATGAGAAAATCGTCATGCCCCTCCTGAGGTTCAACATAGAAGTTCACAGTTTGGTTAGGACGGTATTGCGCCCTGGCCCTTTCCAATTCAAACAGGGTTTCTTTGTACTCCCTGGAGCCATCCTGCCCATAAAGCTTTAGCCTCCCCGAGTTGACCAACGATAATAGCTCAAAGCCCATATCGGATTTGCTTCTCGAGGTAATCACGAATGGGATAACCCTGTTTCCCAGTTCTTTTCGGAGAAAGCTAGCCACGGGCTGACCGATGCCGGTAGCGTCCACCACTATCCTGCGGCAGTACCAAACATTTTTGAGGATATCTGTCATCTGCTGATAAAGCTGGCTATGGGGCGTTCCCGTCCACTGGTATTGTTCCACAATTTTCAGAACTGGCTGGGAGGGGCTGGCGGCATCCACCTCGGCAATGGTGATTACCGTGGAATCCCTCCCCCCACCCCCTCCATTAAAGGGAGAATAAAAAGATGAGAGTTCCCCGGCCAAATCTACGCCGGCAATATAGGTCCGCCTCCCTTCAGGCTGCGATTGCCTCTGATGTTCTCCCAGCACCAGAGCTATCTGCTGCCGCGATAGAAAACCCCCACTGTTGGCGACAGGTGACAGAGCATATTGAGTTCTGAACAGGGGATGTTCTTCGCCCAGCCTTTGCCGTTCTGACTGGACGAACATGACATAAGCAGGGTTGTACTTGCCTACCTCCTGCCAATCATATCTGAAGTGGCGTTTAATGCCGTCCGCCCTTTCCAATTCGAGATTGCTCTGCTTTACCTCCTCCAGCAAGGTGCTATCATCCCAGCTAGTGCCATAGAGAACCGTGGTCACGTTGGTAGCTGAACCCATAGGGCGGAATTCCTTCCTATTATTTTGTCAACTGGGGCCGAATTTGGCATTTTGCCAGGTATTTTATTTTCAACTGGGATATTTATCTCAATATCCCAACTACCATCAGCAAAAGCCATGATTTTAGCACCAATCGACTCAAGGATAAATCGCCAGTCTTCGTTACTTGCCCTGTCAAGATTAGCCTGTAAGCTCTTCCTCATCTGCTGAACCATTTCCTTTTTGGCATCGTATTTCTTCAAATTGCTGAGCTTGGTTGTTAATCTCTCGTTCTCCTCTTTAAGCCAATTCCTCTTAGCAGTGAGCAAGATTTGCTCTTGTTCGAAAGCCTCTGGGGTAAGCTTCTTGAAGGCATCCCGCTCGTCAACTAGCGTCTTTTGATATTGCTTGTCGTTATCTCTAATCTGTTGCTCAATGCCAGCGATGGTATCTTTTCCCAAACGATTGTTAGCTTCCCTAAACCAAATGCCAGGGCCCTCTAAAAAGCTCCTAACCTTTGCCTTAACCTCCTCCTCAATCTTTGAGCAAGGGATTGCCTTCGATGGACATTTCTTACCGAAAGTTTGTGCCCACATTGCTGAGCAGACATACGCCTTATCCCTACTTAAACCATAATAATGCCTGTCAATTCCTTGAGCATAGCATTCCTGGCATTGAATTAAGCCTCTCAGTAAGAAATCATGGTGAGCATTCCTAGTGGCATATTGCCTATTTAGCTTTAGCCTCTCTTGAACTGCTAAGTATTGCTCCCAGGTTACTATCGGCTTTTCAACCAGTCCATCTAGGAAATGACACTCTTCCATCTGCTTAACCCTGTGGCTGGTTTTACCACTCTTATTCTTTCTGCGCTTCTTAGGTTCAACTACCTCATACTTCAAAGTTGCAACCCTTCCAGCGTAAATAGGGTTGTTTAAGATTGCCCTTATGGTGGCTGGCTGCCAATAGACCTTGCTTTTTGACGTTGCTATACCTCTAATGAAAAGTTCCTTGCAGATTGCCTTTAGTCTCATTCCAGATAGGGCTAACTGCCAGATAAGGCAAGCGTTGTCAAAGTTGTCGTTGGGAATAAACCTACCGTTTGACTTGTCACCTTTCCAATTGTAGCCATAGGTGTCTCTCCTTGTTGGTGGAAGTCCCAATAACTTAGCTCTATCGCTCAGACCTTGCTTAGCCCCACTCTGCGCTCTCTCGACTTGCTTCTCCTTCGCCAAGGCAAGCGCTAACTCAACTAACTGCCCTTCTCCTCCTTCAAGAAACGGAACTCCCTGATACACAATAGGCATAACTCCATTTTCCTTACAATCCGCTAGGAAATTGAGCCTCTGCAATCCGTTGGCTTCAATTCTGTCCCTATCCAGCATGCCCACAGCTTCTATTTGCCTATTTTGTATTAGCCTTCTAAGCTCCTGAAACTCGGGGCAAGGCTTCAAATCTGTTGATGTCCAAACCACCTTGAAGATATATTGTGGGATACATCCCAGGCTATTGAGCTTAGCTTTTACCCGCTCGACTTGGCTCTCGGGAGATAAGTCTTGTTGCTTAGGGTCGCTTACTCTAGCCCAGATTGCTGCTACCTTCATCATTCTCCTCTAGTAGCCGGTCCCATAGCTTGGAATATTGGTGATTATCTTCATCTAGCAATACGATTGGCCACTTCCTTGGTGTCTCCAGTTCTTGTCGTAACTCTACTAGCTCTTCCTTTCTCATTTTCCCTCCGTGCTGTCTTCCAAGCTTAATCGCTTGCCCTCAGGTCTCCTCTCAAGCTCCACTGTTAGCTTCAGATTGGGATATTTTTTGTCGAAAGATAGGATGAAGTTCTTCACTTTGGTCATAGCCCTGTTTTCCTCCCTATGATAGAGTTTTAGCTGGTTGCTTGGGATGCCCTTCCTCAAGGTTACGTAAAAGACAATCTGATGTTCACGCCCATCTATTTCTAATCCAAGTACTATCCTTCTATCTTTCTTTTTCATTTCTCCTCCTTTGTTTTGCTTTCATCTTCTCTAGTTTTGCCAGCAGTTCAGTTGCTTTGTCCCTAATCACTTTGTATACGCTTTTTTAACCATTTCTTTGCCTCCCTCCGGGAAGCTAACCCCATGCCTATCAGGCTGGCAAATGTTCGTCTATTACAAAGTCCAGCAACCTTTCTGTTAGGCGAATGATTGCTGCTCTTTGGTGAGAAATCTTGGCAGCCTCATTCCACTTCGGGTTTTGCTCATAGCCAGAAACAGTGAGAATTCGTATTAGCTTTCTCAGTCTTTCGCCCTCTAACTTGAGCATGATGGCCGGAGTTTTAGCTCCCTTTTCTGCCTCCCTGTACGTGACTTTGCCTTCCCTTACTTCAAACTCCATCCTGGTTTCCTCCTTTCTTGTAACTATGCTGTGCTTCCTTTATAATTAAAAATGAGTAAGGGTTAGCTCCCCGGCTACTTTTACTCATCGCCTCCTTGTCGACCACAGGGAGGCATTTCTATTTTACTTATCTGCTATTTTCCCAACTCCGATTTTTACTTGATTCTCGTCTTCAGCATAGGGACAACCCTCGCAAGTGTCCCTGATACCACAGTCAATGAAACCTTCAACAACGTCGGAGGTATTGGTCAGGTTGTTCTTTGCCATCCATGCCTTCAAATCAGTTAACACTCTGTGGTCAAGGCTGATGCTGATTGTTACCCTGCGTTGAGCCTTATTTCTCATTGAGCATTTTGTCATATTATTTATCTCCTTTTATATTAAATATTTTAATATGTTATTTGCTAATAAATCAAGGGGTTTTGGGAGAAAATTTGAGAAAATTTAAAATTTTCCTGCATTTTGCCCTATAAATGGGTAGCATCCCTAATTAACCTACCCGTCTAAGCCATGACAACCGGTGTGATGACAAGCATGAATATAATTAATGGGATGATATAGCATCACAGTTACAAAAGAGATGCCCCCCACTCACTGGTACCTTGAGTGGAGGGCTTTCAGGTTCCACCTACCAAAGGTTATCGACTATCCCTTTGGTAAGCCTGGTCCAAACTGGGGCATTTGGAGCACAAGCCTAGCTGCCAATCTTCGTCTTCGTCTTCAAGCCAATCGAAAATATCCTCAAACATGATTAGTCACCATCTTTGATTCTATCTACCATGCCTGTCATTCTAGTCTTTCGTGCTAGTCGCTGGGTTTCGCTCTCCATGTATTGAGCGATAGTTCTCTTATCAGGTGGTAGACTAGCACTGTTTACTACTTCGAGATACTCACCGATGGGGTCATACAATTTGCCACCTCTGCTGACAGGCTCATTTAGATATGCTCTCATTGTTTACCTCCTTATTGTCTTCTCCCCAAGCTCCTCTGACTTGGACATCCAGACTTATGTTTTTTGCATTCAACCATCTTAGTTTCCTGCTAATTTCCCTTTGAAGCTTTGCCACTTTTACATCTGGAATTATTCTTTCATCCATGCTGGTGTCCATTGTTCTTCCTCGTCTTCTGTTTCCTCTTTTGCTTTAAAAGTTCCGGATTTCACTAGCCTCTCCAATTTTGGTCGGCATTCCTCACAACTGCCCCAGACTTGTAGCAATTGTTCCGAAGGGATTGGATGGCCACCAACCACATCCTCAATTCTTTCCACTCTTTTACAAAGGTCAGGAAACCTTTGACAGAAATCTGAATTTGCAAGCTCTCTTCTGATTATCTCCTCAACCTCTCCCTTTGTCAGTTCTGGCATACCGTGTACCTCCTCAACTAATTCGTTTAATCTCTGCTCTAAGCTCTTTTTGGCAAATCGACCATCTTTGCCATGAATGTATTTCCTGTGACTGCCTAGAGCACCAATGTTGTCTGTTGTGAAATCACATTCATCACAGTAATACTCTTTGTCCATAAAAATATAATAGGGTACTTACTACACTTAATCCAATGAAGTTTGTATTAGGACTTCATGGGTGTGCTACAAAATATGCCGACTATTTGCTCACTTTATTTTGCCAAGTCCCGTTGCATAGCCATGCAGATATAGCTTCAATTTACGGAATCTGTATTTGGACTTTAATTTATACCAGGAATAAAGAGTGTATTTGGCTAAATACAGGATTAGCAGGAACTGTATCTGGGCAATAATTGGAAAGTTAAAGTGGGGTTTGATACCCCAATTGATAGCGGTTCAGTGAAGTTTGAGGATAGCTCAATCATTCAATGGATGGGAGAGTTTGAACACGAGCTGCTGGGATATCTGACTGCAATGTATGTGATTCTTAGCCACTTTCACGCCGATTACGAGAAAAAAGCGTGAGCTTGTTCCTTCACGGTCCTAAGGACAGAGTCGTCAAGATTTGTCCAACCGCTGGGAGTTTGAACCTGTTGTGTATATCCGAGAACAGCAATTTTCGACAGCGAGCCAACGTCTACCTTAGCAAATCGTTCGAGGCACCATCTATAGTATCGTGCTTCTGTAAATAGATTCCATTTGCCTGTTCTGAAAGCATAGTTACATGGCACCACCAACAGCCCAAAGTCTGCTACGTTTATATCGATAAGCATCAGAAGTTTTATGAAATCAAACCAAACTGTCTTTTCATTCGACTTCTCAATTTCAACTGTGATATTCAACCCATATTGTGTTAAGAGAGCATCGGGCTTGATATTAGGGATGTCACCCAGTTCCTGTGGCTTGGGAAGAGTTTTTTCGTTCCAACCAACCGCACTTGCCTTCCTAACCAATTGAGAATCGAAGTCGCTGATATCGATTTGATAGTTATTAGCAGGGGACTTTATTACCCCGTCGAACAACATTCCCTTAGTTGCTCCAACAATGTCCGTGATACACTCGCTGAGTCTAGCTGGATGCCGTGGTTCATCGTCATTACCGTGACGGCAAGAATGTTCAACATCTTTTACACGACACTTGAATCGGAATGGACGCATTTTCACACTCATTCGTCGGTTACACCAGTCATCGTAATCCTAATGCCGGCAGTCTCAGAGGAATTGCTTGCTTTACTTACGCTGCTAGTTACCTCATTATCAGGAACGGTGGTATCAGCAATAGAAATTAGAGTATCACTTGACACGAAGACGAGTAAGCCTACGATTATGATTGCAAGGGTGACTAGATACAATGGCCTCTTCACTTCCAACCCCTCTTGATTCTATTGTACCACTGGCAACCAGTAAATAGAACACCTTATATATCGAGCACCGAATGCTCGAAGCCCCTATTTATAAAGAGGATGCATTAGGTTGCACACTGCAAACAGTAAACATATACTGTTTGTCTAGGTGAGAAACTAAGAGGAGGTAGATGCTATGCAAATAAGAAAGTCGTCTATTGCTGTCGCAGTTGTCATAGTAGTACTACTTGGGATTTGGCTCTATCCATTCATCGTAATCTGGGAAGGGATTTGGGCATTTCCGCTAATGCTGGCCACGATTCTATCATTTGTACTCATAATTATCGGATTGGTGGGATTGCTGAGAAAGGGCCCTGACTCCATATGGCTTGGTACGTTTGCAGGAGGTTTAGGCTACCTTTTGCTTATATATTTGACATATAACATATATAGGATAGAGCCGGCAGATTGGGCACAGATTATCCTAATGGGTGGCTTGGTTGTGGCTACATTTGTCTATGCCCTTATGGCAATTAGACAAGCAAATAGCAGCACGAAAATGGCTCACGAAATGATGGAGCAAAGATACTCCGAATCTTTGCCACTTCTGGTACCCACCATCCCCCGGATATTTAGCACCGATGAACTTCCTTACGAATGTCTACAGAGCGGAGCTTGGATTCAAGTCATATGGCGGAATATAGGTAAGGGGGCAGCCATCAACTCGAAATTATACTTTTATCCCATACCCACTTCTTCAGGGAAAGCCGAACTCTTTCCACCCTACGAGTTAGGAACGTTAGAGATTGGTGGCAAAAAGGAAATTGATTTCAACAAAATATTTGAAAGCTACAAGCGGGAAACAAAATTACTGAATGATAAACGTTGGCAACAAATATCGGACGAATACCAACCCCGACTCGAAGCCGAATATCTCGACATCTATGAAAGAACAATTACCACCGTTCAAGAATTTCGCATTGACGAACAAAATAAGAAAGCATTCGTGGGTGAGCTGTATTTTAAGGTCAATGATAAAAGGCTTGGCGAAGTTAGTTCACCATGACTGGTGAAGCCATTGACTTGCTAGTCTTGTGGCAATCCCTTAGCTCCAGACAAGTAAGTTAGTAGTCTAATTAAATGTCTTTTGGGAACTTGCCCTCAACTATTACACTTCATAGTTTTGAACTGTTGGAGGTTCATGAACTTCACAGCTATATTTGGCAGTTGGACTTCAGGACTTCACAGCTTGTATTTAGCTATGAACTTCCACTGGGAAGCTGAGCGTTTGACCTTCAAAGCTTAACCCACAAGTTTGACCACAACAGTCTAGTCTCAAGTCTTACCAAAATAAATTAATTAAGGGATATATAAATTTCATTATGTCCATTAATTTTTTTTGGTAACTCAAGGTAGTTTGACCTGCAATACTGCCTTGTCTCCCTCCTTCCTTATTATCTTGAGTAGCCTCAAGTCATTTAAATGGTAGTTGATGGTAGTTTGACTCAGCCCCGTTATGCTTTGTATCTCCTTTTCAGTGTGAGAGGCAATTAAACTACGTAGTATTGTAGCTCTCACTGAAGGAATACAGTCCCAAGCTAGCCTTTGAAGGTAAGGTTGCCATTCTTCTATGCCTATCAGCTTGAGACCTAGAGCAATACGTTGAAAATCTTGAGCCATGCTAGTAGGAGATTCAGGCTTTGGCATTGATTGTATGTGCCCAAACCTGTCTTTATCCACTGGGGAACGACACAAGGTAGTTGAGTCCGCCCATTTGGCGATAAGCCTAATTTCATCTTCATTCAAGGTGGGCATTTTGTCCTTAGCTACCTTTTTAGCTCTAGACAGTAGAGAGCAAACACTAGCAGATAATTCCTCTCTTATGCTCTTTAGATGTGGGTTATTTTGTGCTGCTCGATATGCCATCTCCTCTCTGTTACCAGCTATCCACTGAAGGTCAATAAACCTTTCACCTAGCAAGCTTTCAACTTGTCGGATGGATTCTATGAGTGGCGTAACAGCTAGTATCCAATCAAATGTTCCCTCTTGCTGAATATGACCTTCCGCTGTACCAAAGTCTGAGGATAGTGAGCCATCTTTTACGCTACGAAGTAACCCAAAGATTTCTAGCCTGATGTCCTTCCTAGTTGTTATCAAGGGAACTAAATCTTTGGTGATAACTCGTTTTTCATTGACCCTGTCAAGGACTTTAGCTCCACCTCTCAATCCACCTCGAATTGAAGCTGGAGTCAGAGCCTCCATTTCAGTGGAATCTTCGTCTTTAATGAGTGCTCTCAGTAGTTCGGTTCTCCCTGACCTACTTCCACCTACTATTCTCACCCATAGCGGCTCGCCTGGTATGTAGTGCGCAGCAGAAATGGCTAGTATGATTCTTATTCCCTCCCAATCCTTAATCTCAAAGTGAGCCTTCAAGGTACTTTCTACCATGCCAACAGTTTCAAGCATGGAGGGGACTTTTGGCGGTGCTTGAGGTTTTGGTATTAAGCCTTCGACTAGGCTTGGGATGTTGAAGTCAAGTGGCTTTTGCTCTTCCATAGACGTTACCTCCTGTTTCGTAGTTGGAACTTTTAGCGAGGTAACCGTCTCGTAAGTTTGATGGGCTTTCTCCCATTTGATTTGGCATGCTCAGTACCCTATAATTAACATAAGGGTGGTTAGATAGACAGCTTCTAATTACCGCAAAAGTCTCCGAACATAAACAGTGGCCGGGGACTTTTTCATTGTTCATGTCTTGCCTGCTAGCTCCTCTTCTTCATACATCTCTATTTCACCACGTAAACATTTGGGACACCAAGTTACCCTACTGATTCTAGGAACCCATACGTGACCGCAGTATTTACATCTAACCTTTGCTAACTTGACGGTAACCATGTCCATACCTCCTTATACTTAATTATAATATGCTGCTAGCTTTAACCAAAGTCTTATCCCTGAGCCATTTTTCTCCAGCAATCGGGGCAGTATAGCTGTTTCGCCCTTGTCCTATCGTCGGAGAGGTCAATTGCCTGCCAATCCTGCTCCAACCGGAATCCCTTATGCACTTTCCAGCAGATAAAGCAATGGTAGTTTCTCACGTTAGTAGAGTAGCGATATGCGGGGAATAAAATATCTCTTTTGACCTCCCAATCCCGCAAGGACGGTGGCTCATCCTCCGGCAATTTCTCAAGCTCCTCTATGAGTCTGGCAGTTTCCTTGAGCAAAACTCGTAGGATTCGTAATGTCAGGTCCCTCACATATGGATTACGTCTAGGTATATAGACAGTCTCCCCAGCTATAAAGGCAGTTCCCAAATGGCGCAGAAATCTGAAAATCAGTCTCCAGACAGTTGATACCGGATAGGTGTGCAAGTTTTTGGGCACAGGAAGAAATACCTTCCTCTCTTCGTCCCTGCGGACGTTCCCCCACAGGAGTTCCCTGTCTATATTCATCGTTAACGACGAATTTGAAGCTAATTCTTTGAAAGCTAGAATGAGACTGACAGTTTTCTGCTTCCTCTCTAAGCGGTTTTCTTTGATAAATATATTTGCTACCTTCATATATCGTTGAGCAGTTGTGGGATTAATTTCAACCTCATCAAGGAAGGCAAGCCAATATCCATGACCGATGTGGTGTTTCACCCATAATAGCTCCAGTCCCACTGCAATTAGATACCTGTCGCCCTCCTTCTTTAGCTCGATAATCCTTCGCCTCGAGTCCTCAATATCGAAGAGCCTCTGGTCCGTCATTGGCCTGAGGAAATTTTCCTCAATGTCCATCAAGTATGGCGTTGACATTTTTATCTCCTATAGCATAGCCCTTGACTAGTAACCTATCTGCTTACTCCTAACCGTATTGGCAATTTCTCTCGATAATTACATTTTAAATTGGTTGCTGTATTTCTCCTTACCAACATCTTGGGATTCGTCAACCTCGAGAACTATGTCAGCACTGTGTCCCACCACCGAAGACGTTCCCTCGGCAGACAAAAAGATAGCCCTGGCGTTGCCCAGTTGAAGAATATAGCCCATCTGAGTTTGATAAATGCCCTCAAAACCGAACTCGTCCAGCCTCTCCTTCAATCTTTCTATAGATATAATGGTTTGAGGCTTAAAGGTTGGGGAGCATTTTACGATGTTGCCTCCCCTGGCCATATACAGCGTCAATAACAGAACTTCCAAATGGGCTGAAAGCTCATTCTTGCCTCCCTGCCTGGCAATCTCCACGGAAAAGGTCAGCCCCCTCCCCTTCTGGATGGAGTCCATAACCGCCCGGGCCACTTCCAACTGGTAAGGTCTTAACTTCATAGCCATCAGTTTTCAGCTAGAACAAATCCCGAATTCTAATTCACAACCTCTAAACGAATCCTTTCAAAATGTAAAAATAGGAGTGCAAATGGCAGAGCAAAGGTTAAAAAGTTTTGCGTTTTAAGCTGTCACTTTGCTTTTTGACCTTTGATTTTTGAATTTCAGTCTTGTTCAGTATTTCGTATGTAGTGCTTAGGATTTTTCTTCATCCTGCCCACGACCCCGATTTCAGTCATTTTATAGCTGTAAGTTTCCAGCCGGTCGATTACCAAATGCTCGCCTCTTATTGGCCTGCCATCTTTATGCCCACCCCAACCCCCAGGGGCATAGCAAGTTCAGTCAAGACTTTTTGGATGGCTTCCTTGAGAGACCTCTTCTGCCGCTTGTTAATCTGATATCGGGTTTTAACCAGCCTGGCTATGATATTAGCCGTCTCGAAGTGCAGGTCAATTCGCTCTGGCTGCCTCTCCAAAAGCTTCCGCAGCTCTACTCTGAGAAGGGCGATCTCCTCATCGATTCCTTCGACATGAGAGGCTTCCTCTAGCTCAACTTTCTCCGCCTCCTCCAGAGCCCGGCTATAGAAACCCCGCGGGCTACTCTTTCTCTTGTTTTTCCCTTTTTCTGCCATGACACTGGTGGGCCATCCAAAGATTCGCAGAATCTTTGGGGTATGAGTTATGGGGGCGCCGAAAATTCGCAGAATTTCTGGGATATGTTGCCCAAGCTCTGACCAAGCCGAAGACGAGAACATGAGCTGCCAGATTGTAATCCTGCCTCTGAAGAGCTAGCTGCAATAGCTTCATACTCAATCTGCCTTATTGGCAAGCCTTCGATTACTCCCTATGTCACCCTGAGCGAAGCGAAGGGTCTCAGGGATTCTTGGCCGCTTCGCTCATCAGAATAACAGCGGAATGAAGTGTTACCTTATTTGCTACGTCATTATCCAATGGCCTGCCCGAGTATAGCACAGGTGTTCTAAGGAGGCAACCGAGTTTTGTCGTTTCAGAAGCTCATCTTAAGAAGTGATGCTATTATCCAGCCCAGGATGCCACAGGCGGGAAAAGTCAAAATCCAGGTCAACACGATATTTCTGGCTATCCCCCATCTCACTGCGGAAAGGCGTCTCGTGGCACCCACACCCATAATCGCAGTGCTTGTACAATGTGTGGTGCTTACCGGAATACCAAAGTGTGAGGCGACCTCAATGACAGTAGCTGCCGAGGCATTGGCAGCGAATCCTTGGGCAGGACGCAAAGCAGTCACCTCTAAACCTAGTGTTCTGATGACCCGCCACCCTCCCATAGCAGTACCAAGGCTAATCGAGACTGCCGATGCAACTACTATCCACCACGTGTCGGGATCCAACAAGGAAAGACGGTCCCACAAAGCAGCATCGTAATAAGGAGAAGCCACCAGCGCCATAGTGATTAAGCCAATCGGCATCTGTCCATCGTTCTTGCCATGACTGTAGGCCAGGAAGGCTGCCGAAAGTATCTGCAGGTTGCTGAAGACGCCCCGTACTTTATTTGGCGTAGTTCTTCGGAAAAGCCACAGTATGGCCAACATTACCAAGAACCCACCCCCAAATCCCAAGAGAGGAGCAATACCGACAGCAGAGACCACCCTCCCCAGCACACCCCAAACGATGACTCCGCTGCCAGAGGTGGCGATGCCAGCCCCCACCAAGCCCGCTACCAGGCCATGGGTCAGACTTATGGGCATGCCATAGCGCGTGGCGGTAACAGCCCAGATAATAATTGCTCCCGTCCCAGCGAGCACGATGCTCATGCTCAAGGCTTCAGAAGACACAATCCCCTTGCCGATGGTTATAGCTACGGCAGTGCCCGTAGCTGCCCCGAGGAAATTGAAAATGGCCGCCATACCCACGGCAGCCTGAGGAGAGAGGGTCCGGGTACCAACTACGGTGGCAATAGCATTGGCGGCATCATTAAAGCCATTTGCGATACCGAAACCAATAGCCGCTGCAATTACCAGAATCAGCAGAGCGAGAGGCTCAGACATGTTTCAATACTATGCCTTCAAGGACATTGGCTACATCTTCCCCTCTGTCGGTGGCGCTTTCCAAATGCTCATAGATTTCGCGCCACTTGATTACCTCGCATGTGTCAGTCTGGCAAACCTCGAACAACTCGGCCAGGGCAGCATGTTGCACATCATCAGCCTCATTTTCCAGAGTATTGATCTCCACACACTGCTTCAGAATCCATCTGAACTGGTCACGGTGGCGCAAACGAGGCAGAACTTCGTTCAACTTGTAAGCCATCTTGGCTACGATTCGGGCCAGCTCTCGAGCCCTTTCTGTGGGTTGAATAATATGATAAAGACAGGCTGTTCTGCCCGCAGCCTCGATGAAATCCATTACATCATCCAAGGCATTAGCCAGGAAAGCAATGTCCTCCCTGTCGATGGGAGTCACAAAGGTGCGATGCAACCTCTGTATTATCTCATGGGTTATTGCATCACCTTTGTGCTCTAAATCCTTGAGTTCCTTTGCTTTCGCTTCAACATCTTCATAGTTGTCAAAGAGGTCAACCAGCTTGTCTGCGGCAACGACCAAGTTGCTCGTATCTTGTTCGAACAGATCATAAAACCCCATGTCCCTGGGGAAAAATGGGAACCTAGGCATTATAAACCCCCTCAGCCTTGCCAGATATAGAGATAGGGCAGTAATATCCCTCCGTCTTCCATTTGCTATAAGAAAAACATGACGGTGAAATCAGACTATTTGCGTTGAGAGCAATACCGAAAGTCAAAATATAGGGATACAAAACTAAGCCCCGCCTCTTTCACGCACTAGATAATGCACACTCCACATCCCAAAATTTTCTTAGGCTACATCGCTTATTATAACACAGCATAGAAAATCTTACAGTTTACCATTCCATCCCTACCCCATAATGACATAAATCAGGCTCATAACCCCAGCTGTCACCAAGGGGATAGACAGGTTATCATTGACCGCCAAGGAAAGATACTCCACAACGGTGGCAAATACCGCCCCGACCACAACCAGCCACAAATCTACATGAGTAACAGCAGCTAAAACAACGCCGACCACTAGACAGGCCACAAAACAGGCAGCACTACCTTCCAAGCTCCTACCCCCCCAGACCATACCCGGACCGCTTCCCAGAACTTGCTCTTAGCCTTCCCCATCTTTCGCCTACCATGCCAGCTACAGGGTCACCGACAACGACAAAAGCTAAAGCTATAGCAGCAATAGATTTATCGCACAAAACAAAAACGATTGAGGAGGCTATAAAAAGGTAGGTGCTGCCGGTAAGCGTTGAAACCTCTCCTTCCCCGAGCAACGACCGAAAGACAGTCACAAAGCGCCGATTCACCCGTGGAGACCTGAGCCTGACAATCTCAATAATGAGAGCCGCTACAGTGATGGAGATAAGCGCCGGAAGGAATATGCTTTCAGCCACCAGCAAGCCGCTAATGGGAATGCACAATCCCCCGAAAATATGCCACAGCCGCCGTGGTAGCTCTTCCATTTCTTCAAATTACCGGAATTTTGGGGAACTCCTTATTTTAATCCTGAGTTTAGCACTCCTTTCGACAGCCCCTTGTATTTTACTTTTTTGTTTAGCATTATTATAATATTGATAATATTGCTCTGATCTATTTGGATGTTTCAAGCTTTCGGCCTTAGCTTATCAAGAAGCAAAAGAGGAAGGTGACATGAGATTAAGCTCAATAAAGTGGCAAGCCTTAGTTCTACTGAGCATTATGTCTATCCTCGTAGTTGGCTGCGCCAGCGAAGCCCTGCCCGCTAGACTAGAAGCAACTAAATCAGTGCTGTCTCTCGGTGAACACATAAACATCGAATGCATCATCTCAAACGTCACGGTCAATTCTACTGGCAATTTTACTTATGAATGGTCAAACGATGGTGGCAGTATAGAGGGAGAAGGGGAAGCCATAGACTGGGTTGCCCCTGACAGCCCTGGCACCTATACCATCAAGGCTGAGGTGACGGGAGATAATGGCAGCAGGGGCACGGCTTCCATAACTATCACAGTAACGGACAACCATGCGCCAGTGGTTCAGGACTTAGCTGTCACCGCGGAGCATAAGTACCTGAAGAAACGGAAGACCGATTATCTGGTTGGGAAAGACCAAACTTATAATATTTCGTGCCAGGCTGAGGATGAAGACAACGATGATTTATCATACATCTGGTCAAGTGAGAAAGGAAAGATATCAGGAACTGGCGCCCAAGTTACCTGGAAGGCACCTAATGTTGACGGCAAGTTCAACATTACTGTAACCGTATCAGATAGCAGGAATGGAACGTCTACCCAAGAACTGCTGTTCAGCGTAGTGCGTTGCTCCGCTTGTACCTTTAAGTAAGCTAGCCTTTGTCTTCTCCCCACCACCTCTTTAGCTTGGCGGCAATCTCTTTTTCATAACCCTGGTCACCGGGGATGTAATAGCGTTTCCCCTGGAGTGAAGAGGGCAGGTTCTGTTGTTTGACGAAATGGTCAGGGTAATCATGGGCATATTTATAGCCTTTTCCATATCCTGTTTGACGCATCAAGCCAGTTACCGGGTTACGCAAGTGGAGTGGCACAGGCTCATTCCGGCCATGCTTTATATCCTGTTGAACTCGGGAATAAGCCCGGTACAACGAGTTGCTTTTGGGAGCGGCTGCCAGGTAGACCACTGCTTCCGCTAAAGCCAGGCTGCCTTCGGGTAAGCCCACGAAGTGTACCGCTTGCTGAGCAGCTACCGCTATCACCAGTGCTTGAGGGTCAGCCACACCAACATCCTCAGAAGCAAATCGCACGAGGCGACGGGCTATGTAGAGGGGATCTTCACCAGCTTCAAGCATACGTCCCAGCCAGTACAAAGCAGCATCTGGATCGGAGCCGCGCAGGGATTTATGAAGTGCCGAAATCAGGTCATAATGCTGGTCACCACTCTTGTCATAGAGCAAGGCGCGATGCTGCAACGCCTCCTCAATAGCAGACAGGTCTATTGACCGCCGCCCATCACCATCAGGCAAGGTAGCAAATGCCGCCATCTCCAAAGCATTCAATGCCACCCGAGCATCCCCATTGGACACGGTCACCACATGGCCCTTAGCCTCCGCACTTATGCTAATCTGGGATTTTCCCAGCCCTCTTTCTTCATCCTTAATGGCTCGCTCCACAATGAGCCTGACCTCCTCGTCGCTCAGCAGATTCAATCGAAAAACCCGGCACCGGGAAAGAAGCGGAGCGATAACTTCAAAGGAAGGGTTTTCCGTAGTTGCTCCAATGAAAGTCACTGTGCCATTCTCCACAAAAGGCAATATGGCATCCTGTTGTGCCTTATTAAAACGGTGGATCTCATCAATAAAAAGAATGGTTCTCTGTCCTGATAGTTTTAGCCTATTCTCGGCTTCACCGATGACACGCCGCAAATCAGCCACCCCAGCACTCACGGCACTAAGAGGGCTGAACTGCGATCTGGTGATATTGGCTATAATGTGAGCCAGAGTTGTCTTGCCACTACCCGGCGGTCCCCAGAAGATCATAGAGGG
>Ga0180437_10004046_pt1 | contig 21218 bp, 15 predicted proteins | sample SS_ome_4_FD_132410 | JGI IMG/M metagenome (GOLD analysis project Ga0180437, IMG submission 132410) | Hypersaline lake sediment archaeal communities from the Salton Sea, California, USA - SS_3_D_1 metaG | ecosystem: Environmental > Aquatic > Non-marine Saline and Alkaline > Hypersaline >...
GCAGGGATCCATGGACAGGAAATCGTGCCAGGAAGCCATAGGCAGCATGCTGGAAGAGACAGAACGGCTCACTCACCTTGTGGATAACCTCTTGACTTTGGCCCGGGGAGATACAGAAAAGGCCAGTCTAACTCTTCAATATATGGATCTCAGCGTCTTAGTCGGCGAGGTTGTCGAGGAGCTGCGTATACTTGCAGAAGAAAAAAATCAGTTCCTATCTTCAGACCTCCAGTCCTCGGTCGTGGTGACTGCCGATGAGAGCACACTCCGGCAAGCGGTTTCCAACGTCCTCCATAATGCCATCAGGCACACCCAGATGGAAGGGCATATTGAGGTTCATACGGTGAAGACAGAAGACGGAAACGCCGTCATCGATATCCTCGACAACGGTCCGGGGATTCCTGAATCTGAGCGCACGAAAGTGTTTGAGCGATTTTACAGGATCAGCGGAGCCCGATCCAGTGAGGGAGGAGGCGTGGGACTCGGCCTGGCCATTGCCCGCTGGGCGGTTGAGGCCAACGGGGGAGCGATTTCATTCCTCGATAAAGAAGGCCCGGGAACGCACTGCCGAATCACTCTGCTTGCCGGTGAGGGGGAACGACGTTGACTGATAAGAGAAAGATAGGATTTTCAGGCAACTGGAATAAATCCAAGAGGATGCAGACCGGGACCAAGTGATGAAAGCCATACAGGGGAGGAAGCCATGAAAAGATATTCAATGAGAAATTTTGCGGGCAAAGGGATTCAAACAGGAATGGTGATTATTGTGTTGCTCTGGATTTCATCAGGTTGTGGCAGTTCTAATCATAAATCCGCGGAAAATATCGGACAGGGCAGCGCCGTGATGACACAAGGAGAGGAAATTTTCTACGATGATGGCTTACCCGAAGCCCAACATTCTCCATGGGTTTCTCAAACAGGCGGGCAGCTTGGGGTTGTTTTCACTCCAACATTTTACCCGGCGGTCCTGACTAAAGTGCGGTTTCTGGTCGGCATTAACGGGATTCCCACCACCGAATTTCGTGTGAGGGTGTTTGGAGGTACGGTTTCTGACGGTCCGGATGAAAGCCACGATCTTTTGATATCTGAGGTGAGAGCAGCCGCAGAATATGGAAACAAATGGGTGGAAGTGGATCTTTCTGACCAAAATATTCTTCTCACCAGCGGAGATTTTTGTGTTTCCATGGAATGGCTCATACCGCCCGGAGACCACGGCATGGACGCACAATTTATCGGAGTGGACTATTCAAATCCCGATGGACGGAGTTGGTGGAAGACCGATTCCCTTTCAACATGGGAAAGAATTGAGGAAATCGCTAATGTGGGTGACCGGGATGTGATGATCAGGGCCACAATTGAAAAGAGATAGCACCGTCGACAGCCCTAAAATAGGATTTTTATAATCGAAGAACAATTTTCGTGTGATTTTTTTCCTTCAGGATGTTACCGAGTGAAAGCTCCGAAAAATTGACAATTGATCGACGGATTCACAAGCAGCAAATTCCTATCCTTAAAATGACGGGGGATGATTTACATCCTGTGCATTCGTTTTTGACTGAGATTCGAGAGTTGTGATAAAAACACAATATTGGGGGAGACGACAAGGAGTAGATTGAGCTGGTATTATGTTTATTAGTTTCGGCGACCTTATAAAGATAGCTATTCTCGTGTTCGGGATATTATGGTGTAAAGAGATATTTGGCCGTTTTCGAAGTGATTTGGCCGAGTTCAAAGAACCAAGGGAGAGTACCACAAGATCGGTCATTCTTTTTTTTTGGGCTGTAACACTTGGCTTTATCCTTTTTGCCCTCAATTTTGTTTGGGGCCTTGTCAAGCGCTTTATTTGGCCGATGGGTCGATAATCATTATTCTTTGAACACGTCCATAAATTGATTAGAGAGTCAAATCCTCAAGAATCTCTCTTTTGCTCTGCGTATAATAGATATTTTATTCAATCCAAATCTTGAAATTACTACCACATATAGTGTAGAATTCAACTATACCTAAATAAGCAATAATCCAAGGAACGTTTATGTGCGGGGCGATTATTAATTTTATTCTTCCTTTTTGCCAATCACCTATGGGCCACTATCAGATCGGTATAATTCCAGATTTGAGCCTCATCGAATTCAATAAGAGGAGCTCGCTTCATGTATGTTGGTTCTTTTCTCCCCCCAATAGACATTTTATCATGACAGGTTGACTTCGAGTACAGAGTGAAAAGCGAGTACCAAAAAGGGTCTTGGAATTTTGACAAGGAGTTGGTAATCGCACCAAGAAAAGCATAAAATATATGTCTAACGTGTGTGTCTAGTGGTTCGCTCTGTTCATTGCGACACAATGAACAGAATAGCTAAAATGAAGAGGGTTGGAGAAGAGAGCTGAAACGATTTCTTCAAGTTGTCAGTTATCTCCAGTAAAAGATATTCGCTTTTCACGACGATGCGTCAGGGAACTGGGTGCGACAGCACTGGATTTGAGCTTTGAACAATAGAGTTTAAGGAGTCAATGATGAAAAAAGATAAGAATGTGGCGTTCTTGGTTATAGTCATATTGGCAGGAGTATTATTAATGACGGATTGTGACGGTGGCAGTGGAGAGGATGAGGTGCCTGGAGCGCCTACGATTAATTTGTATTATGTAGCGAATAGAGAAGTGGGAATTATCTGGGATGCGGTGGACAATGCAGCTTCATACAACCTGTATTGGAACAATTCAGGGGATGTGACCACTTCGGATAACGCCATAACGGGCCTTCTTTCTTCATTCACCGGGATACTTTATAGACATACCGGTGTGAGTTTGTTTAAGACCTATCACTATATGGTGACTGCCGTGAATGCAGCGGGCGAGAGCTCTCCCTCGAATGAATTGAGCGCGGTACCTGTTGCTGTGCCGCAGGAATATCAGAAATTGATTGATTTGGATTTTGCGGAAATGGACCATTATGGCTTTTCCACTTCCATGAGTGGTGAATACATCCTCGTCGGTGCTCCGAACAAAGATGATGGGGGAGCTGACAGCGGAGCGGCCTTTATTTATATCCGATACGAGGATGATTTCTACTGGGCGACATTAGTGACGCTCACGGCCTCGGATGCTCAAGCCGGGGATGAGTTTGGCCGTTCTGTCGCCATTAGCAGTGACTATGCCATAGTCGGTGCGCATTATCAAGACAGTGGAGGATCAGACCGTGGAGCCGCCTATATATATGGACGGGATCAGGGGGGGGATGATGCCTGGGGAGAAGTCGCAAAGCTGACGGCCTCGGATGCCCAAGACTGGGATGAGTTTGGCAGCTCTGTCAGCATCAGTGGTGACACTGCCATCGTCGGTGCTCAGTATGAGGACAGTGGAGGATTAAGCAGTGGCGCCGCTTATATATTTTACAGTGACCAAGGTGGAGCTGACAACTGGGGAGAGGTGGTCAAGCTGACAGCCTCGGATGCCGCGGCTGGAGATCTGTTTGGCTATTCTGTGGCCCTAGACGGTGATTATGCTGTGGTCGGTGCGTATTCTGCAGATGACGGAGGAGCTGATAGCGGAGCGGTTTATATTTATGGGCGGAATCAGGGAGGGGATAATGCCTGGGGTCAAGTCATAAAGCTGACAGCCTCGGACGCCGCAGCTGGAGATATGTTTGGCACTTCTGTAGCTATTGACGGTGATTATGTCGTGGTTGGAGCTTCTTCTGAGGACGGAACAGGGACTGATCGCGGAGCGGCCTATGTTTTCTACCGGAATCAAGGTGGGGCAGACAACTGGGGAGAGGTGGTGAGGCTCACTGCCTCAGATGCTGAGGATCTGGATATGTTTGGCGGTTCTGTGGCCCTAGACGGTGATTTTGTTATTGTCGGAGCGTTTTATGAAGATGGTAATGGGACCAATCGCGGGGCGGCCTACATCTACGGTCGGAACTATGGCGGCCAGGACGTCTGGGGACAGGTGATGAAGATCCTCGCTTCGGATGCCGATTATGGGGATGGAGATAATTTTGGTTTTTCTGTCGCTATTCAAGGCAATTTTGTTGTTATCACTGCACCTTATGAAGAATATGAAGAAATTACAGACAATACTGATCGGGGAGCGATCTATATTTTTTAATACTTTTCATTTTGCTCTGAAAGGACATCGGTTCCACTTCTTTGAATTTAATCCATTCCTGAATATTTTTTTATCTTTTCCTCTTCCCATTCAGAGTAGCCAAATCTCAAAGCTGTTTCATACAATATGGATACAATGCTCTTCTTTTCATCCTCTGAGAAATATTCTGCCCAACGGGAAGTTCTATTTTGTTTGACGACCTCACCCACTTTTATTCTCTCTTTATGGGAAGAGTTCGAGCTTGCCGGAATAGAGTGGACAGTCGGAATGCATAAGGAATCCGAAAAATTGATTTCCAGAAAATCACAGATTGTCTTCAGATTCTCTAATAGATTATTGATGAGACTTTCGTAATGAATCATCAGATAACGTCCTTGTCCTAATATGCTCCTGTTCTTCCATCCAAGATCGATTAAAGATTTTATATGGGAGGCTCCTTCTTTAGCGTTAAAACGTGATTTTCTTGATAGAGAAAACTTTTTCAAAGAGACTAAGTTTTCCAACGGGTCGCGGATAATTTGGATGAATTTCGCATTGGGAAATCTTTCTAAAATGGAATCGACATATTCTTCATTACCCGGGGTTTTTTCTACCCAGTATCTGGTTTGGCTCTCCTTGACAGCCGTTGCGTGCAGGGCTGAAACAACAGCCATAAACGGTTCCATTTCCTGTTCCATAAAGTGTTTTAAGGCCAGTATAAATCTTTTATAGTTTTCAGGATCTTTGCCCAAGAGCCAAAAAGGTTTCTGTCCCAGCGGATTTACAAATCGTTTTGTCCAGTAGAGAGCCAGAGGAAGGAATTTCCATTTTTTGCCGTAGAATCTTCCCATGTAGTTAGAGTCACCCGGCATGACAAATAAATTCGGATGGCCATCCAGCAGTTGTGCCAATAAGGTCGTTCCAGACCTGCCGGGTCCGCAAATAAATATTGGAAAGTCTATGAATGCCTGGATTTCTTCAGTTCTTAGATGATCAGGAGCCCAATCTATATCCACTTTCTTTAGCAGTAAATTGAAGAAATGTCTCAGCTCTTTGTCTAATTGACGCCACGCCGAGCCCCTTGCTGGATACTCTTCGTCCCTTTTTTCCAGTAGCTTGTCAATTTGCTCTATCTTTTCATCCATAGCGCCCATTGAGGCACCTCTATGTTATGGATTTTTCAATTCTACGATTGTTCTTATCTCTGTGAATTACCGTGAATGATTCGCATAAAAAATTGGGGACTGTCCCCAATTTTTACAAATTTTCAAAGATATTGTATCAGGCTAAAGAAAGCTGGTTGTGCGCGAGAAGAAGCAAACCCTGTATGCTGACATTGTAGGGGCAGGCCTTCTCGCAGTATCCAGGACATTCGCCGCAGACATCGGCCCTGTTACCGGGGATGGCGGAGTAATTCAGCATGGATTCTCTTTCCCGGCCCTGCGCCACAAAATAATGGAAATAGCGCATGATCGTGTTCACCGGAACGCCGTGCGGACATTGAGGCTCGCACACGCCGCAGGCGTGGCGGCAGTAGAACTCACCGCAGCCCTCCTTGTAGGCGGCTAACTTTGCCTTATCCTGCCCGCTCAACTTTGAGCCGGACAGGGGAATAATCCTCTCCATCTCGTCGAAAGTTTGCAGAGAACAGCAGACTGTGTTGACTCTGTGATTAGAGAGAGCGAACTTGATCGCCGCGGCCCTGATTTCTTCCGGATTATTGAGGTCATACTTGGAGATGAAATGTTCAGCTTTGTCGAACTTTTCCTTGAACCGAGTCAAGCCTTCTTTATAAAGCGGATGGATATCCTTGCCTTCCTTTTCAAGCTGCTCAACTCGTGACTTGAGGATGTAATACTTGGTCACCGGAGTGGATTTCATCAGAGTCGTTCCGATGTTTTTTTTCTCACAGGCTTCGAGTACGCGCTCTGATTGGTCCATCTGCAGGAAGTTGTAGGCGAAGAGGAAAACATCGAACCGTCCGTCTTCGGCTGCGGCCAGGAGCACCTTCCCCATTGCCTCTTCCGGGTCTCTGAACCAGAATGAACCATGGTGGGAGGTTCCCACGAAATGTATCCGACCTTCGGCCTTGAGTTCCTTCATTGCCGCATGGAATCCTTCATGTTTGAGAGTTTCTGTCGTATCCGGCATGTGCAACATCATGCAGTCGATGTATTCTGTATCCAGCTCTTTAAGAGCTTTATGCACTCTTTTGATCAATCCCTCCTTTGTGGTATCCCCTTCCATCAGCATCTTGGAGGTGATGAAGATAGACTTTCTTTCACGTTCCTTGATGACTTTGCCGATTTTCTGATGGGCACCAGGGTAACTCTCCCCGGTGTCGATATAATTCATTCCCGCATCCAGCATGGCTGCCATCAGACTTTCGTCTCCGACATAGCCAACTGCCAGGTCTGAGACCTTGAAGCCGGTGCGGCCGAGTGTGCGATAACCTTTGATCCTTGGCTGAGCCGTGCCCTCTTCTTGCCTTCCGTGTGATCGACGGCTTTCTTTTTCTCGTGCCCATCCGCTTTGAGTCACCATGCCGGTGCCGATCAATCCCAGGACAGAATTTTTTAGAAAATGCCTGCGGCCGAGATGCATTTTTTTCCTCATGTTTCCTCCCTTGGTCATATTGCTTTCCTTTTTTTCCAAGTTAATCAGTTCTGTCAATTCTCAATACAGACACTCTATTATTAAGAATCAGCCAGCAAAACAACAGGAAATATATTGGGGAATGATACGAATGTCAATACACTCAGGATTTTCATTTGTCGGCTGGGAGTCTTTTCTGACATTTTCAGGAGAAAGAAGGTACAGAGAAGGATACAGATTTGAGATAAGCGCTGAACACAAATCCTTTTACTGAATCCGCAGCAAAATTTTAAAATTGAGGGAAATCCCGACGTTTAGACTTTGAATTTCTCAGCTATTCATAGCGGAGTGAGTCGACTGGATTGGCACGAGATGCTTTGAACACTCGAAAACTGATAGAGGCAAAGACGATCAGAAATGTCACTGCAGAGCCGAGAATGAAAAAGCTCAAACCGAGGTCTATCCGGTAAGCAAAATCCTGGAGCCAACCACGGAGAAGGATAAACGCCAAAGGCCAGGCCATTCCGTTGGCAAGGAGTATTAACTTAAAAAAGTCCCTGGAGAGGAGAACCACAATACTGATTTCGGACGCGCCCAGAACCCTCCGGATACCAACCTCTTTAGTGCGGCGGGCCACAGTCAAAGAAATCAAGCCGAACGCACCCAAACAGGCGATAAGAATAGCGAAAAATGCTGAATACCTTGCGATTTCCGCCCACCGTTCATCCTCCTTGAACACACGGTCAACATCCTCATCCAGGAAAGAATAAAGAAACGGACGGCCGGAAACAGTCTGTTTCCAGATACCTTCCAAAAGCTCTTTCGTGGCCGGCAGATCTTCGGCTGTGATGCGGATAAAGAAATACCGGAAGGAGCCGTTGATGCTTTGCAAGTGAAAGACGGCAGGAATGACCTCATAATGAAGGGAACGAAGATGAGAATCCTGCAAGACGCCAATGATTTTTCCAGGAAGCATATCATTATCTACAGGGAGTGTCTTCCCGATAGGATCATCCCAGCCGAAAATCTTAACCAGGCTCTCATTCACCATCACAGATTCTTCCGGATCGCTGGGGTATGTTCGTGAAAACTCCCTCCCTTTCACCAGACTCATTCCCATTGTCTCAATATAGTCGTAATCGATCGAGTACATCCGGCAAGGGATTTCCCGGCCATCATATTCAAAGCCTGTCCCCCAGAGGTCTTCTCGGCCAAAGGACATGCTTGACATGGTGGCACTGAGCACATCCTGGCGCTGACTGGCTGCCTGCCTGTAGACTCCCAAAACTCGTTTCATTTCTGTTTCGTTAAGACCGGTTGATGATCCACCGGCATCGATGACAACGACCTGGTCCGCGTCGAAACCCAGGTTCACCTTGCGCATGTGCTGCATCTGACGGGCCATGATGAAAGTCGTTATGATCAGGATGGCGGACAGCGCGAACTGGAGCACGACAAGACCGCTGCTCAGTCTTTTTTTCCCTGAGATCTGAAATCTCCCTTTCAGAATCTCAATAGGATGGAAGCCTGAAAGCACCAGTGCAGGATAGAATCCAGCCAGAATTCCCACAAGAACAGCCAGACCAAAAAGCGGAACCCATAATGTCTGAATGTTGAAATTCAGATCTCTGTCAATTAAACGGCTGAAGATGGGCAGGGTCAACAGAGTGAGAATTATTCCGGCCAGAAGAGACAGGAAGCTCAAAAGGATGGATTCGCTCAGGAACTGCTTTATGAGTTGAGGGCGGCTGGCGCCGACAACTTTTCGCATGCCCACTTCTTTGAACCGGTGGAAGGAAAGTCCCAATGACAGATTGACGAAATTGACGCAGGCAATCAGCAATACGGCCAGCGCGATTCCAGAAAGGACATATGAATAAAGGGGATCACTCTGTAAAGTCAGCCATTTGCGGATAATTGTGTTCAAATAAAGCTTTTTCAGGGGAAGGAGTCGCAGAGGTCTCTCCGGGCTGCCAAAATAATCCTGATTCTCACGGTTCTGGCTGAAGTAGTTGGCAAAAAAAACGCGGAATTTATCTTCCATATCCCTGACCTCAACACCCGGAGCTAATTGGACGAAGGTGTAGACATTGTTGGAGCCCCATCCTCCGAGCCTATCTCCTCTAAGGACATGAGGTATCAGAAAATCGAACCGGAAGCTTGAATTGGGCGGAAGGTCGACTACTCCTTTCACCACCATCACTTCTTCTCCGCTTCGGAGGCGAATAGTCAGCGTTTGTCCCAAAGGATCTTCATTTCCAAAATATTTTTCAGCCATTGTTGGGGTAATGACCACTGACTGCCTGTCTTCAAGGGCTGTTTCGGGCTGGCCGGCAACTTTGGGGAAGGAAAACATCCGCATGAACTCGGGATCCACATAGAAGCCTCGCATTAAAAAGACTTTTTCAGCACGGCGGACTGGCGTGCCGTCCTTGATATTCCAGCCGTAGACGCGGGCGATGGATTCGATCTCAGGGAGTGAATCTTTTATTGTCGGAGCCAGAATAGGTGGGGTGGATCCGGAAGGGCGGCGTCCTCCGAATGTTCCCCGCTGAACAAGAGTGAGATAGATCCTGTTGCCGTTTTCATGGAAATTGTCATAGGAATGTTCATGTTGGACAAAAAGAGTGGTTAGAATACAGAAAGCAATGCCTATTGCCAGGCCAACGATATTGATCAGGGAGTGGGCCTTGAATTTTATTAAATTTCTCCAGGCGACTTTAATATAATTGAATAGCATGGCAACCTCCATCAATTTAAACTCTTAATATCTAATGAGTGTTGCAAGAAAATCCCGATTCGGATGAAGAGCCTGGTAAGTCTTCTGTTCATCAGTCTGTGGCTTTTCGAATCTTCTCTGACACGTCCCGCATGACTTATGCGCTTCATCTGGACGAAAAGCACTTTCAAGCCAAAAAAAGCCTTTTTAGTACTTTCAGTACGTTAGACTCCGTTTTCGGGGATTTGGTTTACTTAGATCTTCTGAAGGCCAGAAATCATGTGGGAGTTGTAAAATCCCTGACAAGATGCTATAAACGTCCTTTCGAGGATTCGAGCTACACGATAATAATTTCCATAAAAGAAGGAATTCAATGGAAGAAAAATCATTGACCTTAAGAGGATTGAACAAGCTTGCCATTTTTCACCTGGTCACATCCCTGCTGGTGATTGTCTCAGCCTTTTTAGCTCTCCGCCATTTCTTTATTGCCAATTTTCCGACTTCGATTTTTGAAGGATCGTTCTGCGATATCTCCCCTTTTTTTAACTGTGACAGCTCCGCCTATTCTTTCATCGCCCAAATATTTGGGATTCCCATCGGCTACTTTGGAATCGCCATCGGCCTGGCGTCCCTGATGGGAATTATCTTTCCATCCAAAGCCTTCGAGAGGACGAATAAATTTCTCAATTTTTTCAATGTCCTGGGGATTATCGGCTTGATATTCATCTCAATATTCATCTTGCGAAGCGTTTGCCTTCTCTGTGTGGCCTACTATATCTTCTCTTTCCTCAATTTCTGGCTTTACGCAAGGTACGGGGTCGATGCAGAGAAAGGATTGTTCAAACCGCATTTCCAGCCCAGCATCCGGTTTCTTTTCGGGATCGGACTCCTCACTCTGGTCGGGGCTGTGAATATCTACGCCTATCACCAGGCGAAGATCGAAGCCCAGGGTGGAGGGGTGGCCAACAGGATCGTTCAGCAGTATTTCAGCCTGCCCACAGTGAACAATCCGAGTATCATTTCACCCTACTACACGATACAGGCTACAGAAAAATTTGAAGATGCACCCATCAGGATCATCCAATACGGAGATTTTCAGTGTCCGGACTGTCTCAAATTGAGGAATGACCTGGAGGATTTAAAAAAAGATTTTGGGAAAGAAATGAATGTGGTCTTCCAGTTTTTTCCGCTCGATGCAAAATGCAACAGTGTTGTGGACAAGGATAAACATCCTCAGGCCTGTGCGTTATCCTATATTGCGGCCCATGACCCGAGCCGGTTCTTGGCGATTCATGATGAGATTTTCGATAATCAACGCCAAACAAGAAGCGATGAATGGGTGAAAAACCTTGCCCAAAAATACGGAGTCGAAGACGCGCTCACAGATGAAAAGACGAAACAGATCGTCCATGACCTCATCAACACCGGGAAAGAATACAAGCCGACATCCGACCGCTATACATACGGGATCCGCTCGACTCCGACCATGATCCTCAACGAAAGAATGGTCATCGGGACTCTCCCCAAAGTCCAACTCCGGGCCATATTCAAGGCCATTCTCGATAAGGAGAAAAAGGGCAAAGACGAAGCTCTACGGTTCATAGAGGACTGGAGATAAGTACTCAGGGGTCGAACTGGCCATTTCATTAGCTCTAAGATGAATAGAGCAGTGATTCATTATTATTGATTAATTCACGCCATTTTCATGAAACTCTTATTCCAATTAAAAATATACGGGCTTTTTATTTCATAAAGAAAAAAGATGATTTCTCTGAAAGCTTCAGTCAACATGGTTTTGTGTCCGAATTTGAATCGAAGTCTATTCAATCTCGGTTAACTTAATTCTCTTGGGCGTTCTCTTCATATCTTACTGTAGTTGACAAGCTTATTTTCCCTTTGATATGTTTTTCCCCAATGTCAGCTGAATAAGATTGTGTAACCGGAATACAGTCGGCCGTGCCAGAAAAAAAGAAACTAAAAGTTAATGAAAAAAGAAAGCAATAGAAAAACAATTTGGTTTATTTTTTCTGTTCTCCTATTCTCTTGGATGTTATCCCTGGGTTTAGCAATTTTAGACCTTAGCCGTAGCCCGCTCACTGCTGTGATGATCTTCCCCATGATTGCAGCTGTTGTTTTCATGGTGATCTCAAAGGAAAAATTTTCTGCGATCGGCTGGAAATGGCCACAGCTACGCTACATGCTTCTTGGCCTTTTCCTTCCTTTACTCCAGATGGCGGCTGTAGTCGCTATCGGATATGCCTTGGACCTCCTCTCTTTCAACAACCAGCATTATTTATCCCAAAATCCCACTCCCTATACCTGGATGAATGTGATCCTTTGTATTCCCGCCATTTTCATCCCTTTTGTCCTTCTGTCACTTCCTCGATTTTTCGTTGGCTGGGTGAGTCATTTGGGCGAAGAATTCGCGTGGAGAGGATATCTTCTCCGGAGGCTTATGGAGAGGGATGGGATAGTGAAGGCAGTCTTGGTTTCAGGTATTGTGTGGTGGGCCTGGCATCTGCCGATGTTTTGGCTTAGCCCTGTTATCAGCAGATTGCCCGTTGAACGATTAGCCCTGACGGGATTACTTTCTCTTCCTTCCCTGGTGGGGACAGCATGTGTTTTTTCTTGGGTTTACGTGAAAAGTGGCTCGATCTGGGCCCCGACGATTATGCATCTATCGTGGAATTTATTCCGGGGTGTCTTGACAGGAAGATTATCTGATGGAGAGTTGGGATTGTTCGCTGGAGATCTCTGGCTTGTCAATGGCGAAGGTGTTATCGGGATGATAGTGACGGCCCTAACCGGCATCATATTTTTTTACTTCTGCTTCAATCAGCCAGAGAAAAAATTAAAAGGTAATTTGAGTTAGATTATTCCAAGCTGCACATTCAGATCATTAGAAGTGGAAAAGAGGAAGAATCTGAGTACATCAGATCTATCTACCAGGTGAAATGGAATTTTCACAATTCGGGATAAACACTTCAAGGTTTCCAGTCGTAATAGGTATACAAGAATAATCAATAGCGCGTGGAAATTTATTGGAGGGAGACTGAAAATGAAGATACTCAGATTTTTTCTTCTCTTTGTGTGTACGGCGCCTCTTTTCCCAGAAAAAGTCGCTGAGCTTCCCGGAGTCGATCACCCCGCTGCCATGGCTATAGCCGATTCAATCCTTTACATTTGCGATAGAGAATCCATTCATCTTTTCCAACTGAAACCTTTCCGCTTTGTTGAGAAATTCGGACGTCGCGGCGAAGGACCCGGGGAGTTGAATTCCCCACCCCATTTGGCTGTCTATCCCAACCATCTTTTTATCAACACCATGGGCAAGATTATGAAGTTCTCGAAGAAAGGAGAGTTTCTGGAACAGAACAAAATTCCGTTTACCTATTTTTATGTTTATTTTCCGCTGATGCAAACAGGGCCGAATTATGTCGGCCTGCCGCTCAAAAGGGTAGAGGGCACAGTCCCGTTTATTCACACTGTGAATATTTACGATTCCCAGCTCAAGCTCATTAAAGAAATCTATCAAGGCATTCCACCGCAGCTTCTGCCTCCATCCCGTCCTGGCTCTAAAATCATCAAACAGGATTTTGAAGTCATTCCGGACTGTCTGGAGGTAGCTGTCCAGGATAATAAGATATATGTGGGCGATACGCGGAGAGGATTTTTTATCGCAGTTTTTTCTAACACCGGAGTACATCTTTTCGATATCGAAAAGAAATATCGCAAAGTGAAGGTCCCGGACGAATTCAAGAAGGAATTCTGGCAGGAATTGCGGGCATCTGAAAGATGGGAAGAGCAGAAGCAGAGGTTCAACTACCTTATCAAGGATTATTACCCGGCTTTCTACAGCATGAAAATCCAGCAAAAAAAAATATATGTGACCACCTATGACCAGAAAAATTCTCTTTATGAATTAGTGGTCCTTGATCTCCAGGGGAATATTGTGAAACAAGACTTCTCTTTTCCACTGGATCCGGAGTTCAGGGTGCTGACAGGCACGGCATCCTTTAGCAATCAATACGCGGTCTATGACGATATTATTTACTATGTTGTTTTGAATGAAGATTCTATGCTTTACGAGCTGCATGCCAGTTCAAAAGTGCAGTAATTCAGGCTGAAAATTCAAGGCTCCATAATTCTTTGTCTGTTCGGATATGAACATTTTTTATCCGATTTCGGACATTGAAATTCCTTTTTTTCCTTATTTCTCGAGCTTCCTTTCCAGTCCCTCGAATTGGCATGAAATTTGCCTATTAATAGATTAAAAATCATATTGAATTATTGGATAATCGGAAACAGGAGCTGCCATGTTAAAAAATTACATCAAGACAGCCTTGAGGAATATCAGGAGATATAAAGGCTATTCCCTTATCAATATAGCGGGCCTGACTGTGGGAATGGCTTGTTTCATCCTCATCTTCCTCTGGGTCTATGACGAACTGAACTATGATACGTTCCACACCCACAGCGACCGGCTCTACCGCATCATCCTCAAAAAAGCTGATGATCCGAATGACCAGGGAATACCCAGTTCCCCTTATATTCTGCCCAGGATTCTCAAGGAAGAGTATCCAGAAATTGTGGAAGTAACCCGGGTCAGAACCCGTGGCTACCCCAGCGCTGTCCGCTACGGTGACATCGCTTTCTATGAACAACGGTTCTTCTTGACCGACCCCTCTTTTTTCTCGATGTTCTCCTATGATTTTGCCGCAGGGAATCCGGAGACAGCCTTGAATAATCCGAATTCTGTGGTCGTGACAAAGGAGGCGGCTCTAAAATATTTTGGTGACGAAGATCCGATGGGAAAGATCCTCCACTGGAACAACTCACAAGATCTTGAGGTGACCGGCATCATAGAAAAAGTCCCCTATAACTCCCACCTTCAGTTTGACTTCATGGCCTCACTCCAGCTTTATGACAGCGAGCGGCTCTCTTCCTGGTGGCGCGAGGCTGATGCCTATGTTCAGCTTCAGGAAGATGTTTCTGTGGAGGATCTTAACCGCAAGATCGCCGGCGTCATCCAGAGATACCAGCCAGAAGATGAGTACAAAATTGCTCTTCAGCCAGTGAGAGAGGCCCACTTGAATATCATGCAGGGAGGTCGCAGTGACAGGAGATTTGTTCTTATCTTTGGCGTGATTGCGGTCATGATACTGGCCATCGCCTGCGTCAACTTTATGAATATCACAACGGCCCGCTCCAGCATCCGGGCTCTGGAAGTGGGAATGCGAAAAGTGGTCGGTGCCGGACGGTCGGATATCATCAAGCAGTTCCTGGGAGAATCCATACTTCTCTCATTGATATCATTCTGTCTGGCAGTCGGGCTGGTTGATCTTTTCCTTCCGGTATTCAACAGGCTTCAAGGTAAAGAGATGTCTCTTCTGGGCTCCGGGAATGTGCTTGTCTACCTTTTGCTTGTTGGCGCGGCTCTTGTCACTGGCTTTGTTGCGGGAAGTTATCCAGCATTTTTTCTCTCTGCCTTCCAGCCTGCTAGGGTCTTGAAGAAGGATACCGGCAGTGGACGGAAGGCCTCTGTTCTGCGAACTGTCCTGGTTGTCAGCCAGTTTTCAGTGTCCATTCTGTTGATCATCATGACGATAGTCGCCCACAAACAAATGCAATTTATTCGAAACAGTGAGCTCGGTTTCTCGCGCGAGCATATTGTGCATATGCTGATGAACGATCAATTAAGAGACTCCCATAAAACCTTCAAAGAGAGACTGCTTCAGGACCCGCGTATTCTCAATGTGACTTTCGCCTCGGCTCCTCCTCACCTGCTGCTCAATGTCAATAATTTCGAGTGGGAGGGCATGAACACGGATAAAGAGGTCGAACTGGATTTTCTGTATGTCGACCATGATTACGCAAAGACATTTGACTTGGAGATCGTGCATGGTCGGGATTTTTCCGAAGAATACCCGACAGACGCTTCCGAGGCTTATATAGTCAATGAATCGGCAGTCCGTTTTATGGGAATGACGAACCCGATCGGAAAACGTGTCGTTCTGGCCGGCAGGGAGGGAAGGATCATCGGTGTGGTCAAGGATTTCAACCACAAGCCGCTTATCTTTGATATCTCTCCGATGGTAATGGGTATTCGGCCCAGCTGGTATTACGACCTTCTGATCAAAGTCAGTCCCAGGGATGTAGAGGGAAGCCTGGCTTACATTGAGAAGGTTTTCAAGGAGACATCGCCGGGATTCCCGTTCTGGTATCAATTCCTCGATGATTGGTTTGAAATGATCTATCTTCCTTTGAAGATTATGAATACAATCTTTAACAGCTTTGCCTTCTTGGCTGTCTTCATCTCCTGTCTGGGCTTATTCGGTCTGGCCTCGCTCCTTTTGGAACAGAGGAGAAAAGAGATCGGCGTCCGTAGGGTCCTGGGTGCCTCAGTCCCTGGAGTTGTATTCCTGCTGTCTCGGAGGTTCCTCAAGATCATTCTGATAGCCAACCTGATCGCGGTCCCTGCAGCCTATCTTACCACCAGGATGTTCCTGAATCTCTTTGTGCTGCGGACAAAGTTTAATGCGGGAGTGGTTGTGGCAACGGTGACGTTTACTTTTGTGGTGGCGCTGATGACGATAAGCTATCAGGTGATCAAGACTGCCCTGGCCAATCCGGTCGACTCCATCCGTTACGAATAATTTGGAGCACCATACCAATTCCGGATTATCCTGGGAATTAAAAAAGATATTTGACCTGTCCCCCTTACTTTATCACCTCCAAAATTGAAGCGGTGTGCTTATAGTCGGTCGGAAGACTTGAATGTCTCATATCAATAACTTTGCATTTGAGCTCTTTACAACAGGTCTAATGCGGCACGGACCAAAGCAAAGAAGTTCTCATCTGGCACATATTCCGGGACACTGTTGCCTGTGCCCAAAGCGAATCCCCCTCGCTCTGCGGCACGTTCCAGCATGGCCTTGGACCGGTCATAAACCTTCTCAGGCGTAGAGCCGCACATAAAATTGACATCGATACCACCTATGATGGCTATTCGGTCATGATACTCTTCGTAGGCGTGTTCAACGGACATGATGTTATCCTCGTAGGAATGACGGCCGTCGAAACGAATATCCTCAATTATATCTTCAATGATATTTTTAAAGTATCCGCACGAATGCAGAATAACCGGTTTGCCTGCAGCATGAAAGATTTCAACAATTTGTCTATACCAGGGGAAAACATAGCGGCGCAAGGCATCGGTTGAGATAAGTGTGTTGGTGTTGAATCCCCAATCGTCATTGGCCAGACCGGCACCCACACATTCATAGGAGACGACCCTCTTGTAATAGCGAACGAGACGCGAACCGACCTGCTCGAAAACATCTTCGACCAATTGTGGATCATCAGATAGCTTGTAACACAATTCATCGAAACCCATCAGTCTGATCACATTCTCAAGAACGCCATCAGGAGAATAGGGGATGAGCTTCATTCCCTTCGGTAGATCTTTGGAGAGTTGATTCAGGAGTTCATAATCCGCCTCTTCAGGATCTGGCCATTCGAAGGATTCGAATTCCTTTTGACTGCGGATCACAGCGCCTTCGTTTAAGGAGAAAGTCTCTTTGGTCTCGCGAAGGTCAGGATTGGTGAATTGAAAGCCCGGAAGCAGGATCGTGGCGAAGTCATACCCGAGTCTGTAGAATGTTTGAATGGTGCGTCTCTGCCATGCCGCTTGATCGGCCGGAATAGGGCCGGGGACCAGGCGGCTATACAGCCTCTCATTAAAATAGAATTCAAACAAGGTGGGTTTGTCAGGAGCTTCACGCCGGAGAACGGCTAACAAGTTTTCGAAGTTCGGTTCGCCTTTTCTTTCAGGGATTTCATCCCAGTTCATCGCTGTTTACTCCGTTTTATCAGCAGCGAGAAGCTCGTTTAAAGCTTGGTTCAAGTTTGAGAGTCCAGTTTCGATTTCTTCTGCATCTCCTCCAAATCCGATCCTGAAGTGGCTCTCATCCATCTCGAAACAGCGTCCAGGGACAACAAAAGTCCTGTATTTTTCTGCCAGCAGGCGGTAAAGTTTTTCGGGCTCCACCTTTACATCTTTCTTGATTCTCGGGAAACTGACGACGCCCGCTTCAGGGTATATCCACTCAAAATCCGCCTGTTTGGACATCCAGTTGGCGACAAGCTTGCGATTTCGTTCGATTCGGCTTCTGGCACTCCCTAAAAATTTTTCCTTGCGCTTCAATACAGAGAGGGCGATTTCTTCACTCAGGGCATTATTGGATATGCTCAATTGCTCCCTGATGGCAACGGCAGAATCCAGAATGAATTGGCTTTTTGTGGCCAGCCAGCCGGTTCGGATTCCTGGAAGACCGTAACATTTGGACATGCTGGCGATGCTGATGACTTTCGGACTGAGTGAGGCGGCAGGAGGCAGAAGGCCTTCATCGAAAGCCATGTGGCGATAGGTTTCATCAAACAAGAGAAAGGTATCGTGTGATTCGACAAGTTTTATGATTTCGTGCAGGCCTTCTTCAGAAATCATTGAGCCTGTTGGATTATTGGGGTGAGTCAGGCTCACAAGCTTTGTCTGAGAAGTGATCATTCTCTTCAACTCTTCTAAATCAGGCCTGAAATGATTTTCAAATTTTAAAGTGAAGAGGCTCACATTACAGCCCAGAGAGCGGGGAACTTCATACAGGGATGGATAGTTAGGATGCTCGATGATGACATGGTCTCCCGGTTTAATCAGGGCCGCCACGACAGCGAAATTGGCTTCGCTGGCTCCTGTGGTGACGACTATATGATCAGCAGATAGCCCGGGATACTGTTCGGCAATAGTCTTCCTCAAAGCCGGATTCCCTGTGTGGTATCCATACCGCAGCAGTACTTTTTCAAGGTCAATCTCGATATCCTTCACAGAGAGAGTTTTGACTGCGCTCTCTCCAATGTCATAGTCAATCTCATATTGGTATCTATCAAACCATATTTCAAGCTCCATGCGATTGAACCACATAGCATCTTTCTCCTTTCAGTCAGGTTGAGAATGATTGCATCCACTCAAGTTGTATAAAATTTATGAACATCGAGTCAAATGAAAGTAGGTTCATTGACAGTCAGCGTTTTATCCTGAATAATTAAGATAACAAGTATGCAAGAAGTTTTTCCCACCAAAGAAGAAATCACCAAAGAATACAGGGGCCTGGTTTCCGCAATAAGTCATCGGATGATTCAAGATCCTGAGATGGCTAAAGATGCCGCTCAGGAAGCCTGGATGGAGATCTTAAAAAGTCTGAAAACATTCAAAGGGGAATCAAAAATATCGACATGGATATACGCTGTCGCTTCGAGAGTGATCCTTAAACAGGCGAAGAACGAAAAGGTCTATTCAACTCGCTATCTGAGTGAATATTTCAGAAATGGAGAGAGAGAATCACCGTTTGAGCAGGAAGCGGACAAGAGGAGATGGGTCAGAGAGATGTGCGATAAATGCTTAACAGGCATTCTTCACTGCCTGTCCAACCAGGACCGTCTTCTCTACATCCTGTATGATATCGCCGGACTATCATACAGAGAAATCTCTATGATAGTGGCTGAGCAGGAAAGCACGGTGAGAAAAAAAGTCTCTCGGAGTCGAAAAAAGTTGCAGAATTTCCTAAACGAGGAATGTGTGCTCTTTAAACCTGATGGGAATTGCTCATGTCGAATGAAGAAACATGTCATGGCTATTGACCTTCCCTCAGAGTATCAAAAATTAAAGAAAACGCTGAAGGATATCCGTTTCTTCCGTGAAAGCCGGCAGATTCTGGCGATCAAGGATCATCTGGCCTAAATAATTCGAGTTTTTTGTCACATTTTTTCATTTTTTCTCACTCATTAAGTGAAAGCCAATGAAATTTCATATTTTTTTAACATCATCATTAAGGCTAAGAATTTGAAAAAAGAGGAGAAAAAATGAGTAACACAATGAACCGAAGACATTTTGTTATAAAAAGCAGCCTCATTTTTTTAGGTGCCGGAGCATCTTTAAAGTCAAGTCTGATTTTCGCATCAAAACCAGATAAAGGTCTCAAAGAAAAGGAGGAAAAAATGAATTCTGCTGCAAAAAGGAGTTTGACCGCTCCCTGTGGCTTGGATTGTTTCAATTGCGAAATTTATGAAAAAAACATCACGGAAGAAATGAAAGAGCAATTCGCATCAAAAATCCAGAAAGATCCGGAAGAAGTCGCCTGTAAGGGATGCCGGCGCGAGAAAGGATGCAAACATCTGGGGCAACCCTGTGAAACGCTTAGGTGTATCGAGGATAAGGGATTGGAATTCTGTTTCGAGTGTGAGGAGTTTCCTTGCGAAAAGCTTCAACCTGCAAAAGAAGGAGCGGACAGATATCCCCATAACCTCAAACTTTTTAATCTGTGCCGGATGAAAACGGTTGGCGTGGAAAAATGGGCTGAAGAAGAAGCCAAACTCATCCGTCAGCGATATTTTTTAGGAAAGTTCATCCCCGGAAGCGGCCCGATCCTGAAGAGATCATAGGAATAATGTTTAAGGATTAGATGGAATAAGATTTTGAGAATGAAGACAATGAAACAGGAAATCAAGGCCCATAGCTGCACAATGATAGATACCGATTCCAGTATTGACTGGCATCAAGATCCAAAAAATGTAGAAAATAACGGAAATCGATTGGATTTATGTCTGGCTTCGGCTTTAAAAGAGTTTGGTCTTGTTGATCAGAGTGTATGGATTGAGAAACCTTGACTAAATGATCATATTATGAAAAATCAATCTGTTTACACCAATGAAATTAAAAAGAGGTAAGCTCTGAGTTTGATGGATAGTCTATTCCAAGCCGTGAAGGATCGAGCGCCGTGTTTGAGGAGGATGACAAAATGAAAAATAAAAAACTCTTCGCGCTTTCTGGAATTTTAGCTCCAATTCTTTTTTTTGGAATCGTGATTATTCTTGGTTTATTAGAACCTGGTTATAATCACGCGACTCGAATGATGAGTGTTTTGGGCGGTGTTGGAGGAATGAGAGGATTACTTTTCAACTTGGGAATAAGTCTTATCGGAGCTCTAGTCATTCTATTTGCTTTCGGATTGCATAAGAACACAAATAACGGAAAAGGTTCTAAAATCGGTCCAATTTTATTGGCAATCGGAGGCTTTGGTTTGATTTTATCAGGAATTTTTCATTGTGATTTAGATTGCGCCAATGTTATGGTCGATAGGAATTTTGTTGGGATTATGCATATGCTATCTGCGTTTATTGCGGGGTTGTGCCTTTCCATATCTCCCTTTTTCATTTTTGCCAGATTTAGGAAAGATGATTATTGGAAAAAATATGCGGTTCCCACTTTGATGACAGGAATTCTGGCAAACATCCCCGGAATAATTCTCTGGATAACTGTTTTTACCTCCCTAACTATTGAAATGGACGGAATCCTTCAAAGATTGGGTATAGTCTTTGTTCTCATCTGGATGGAGGTAGTTTCATGGAAATTATTGCTTACGGAGCGAGAACGATGAAAAAAATTGACGTTCAACGATATTCGATGAATGAGATAACGGCAAAGGCATGCGCGCGCCAGACCTGCGAAGGTTGCGAAATTAAGGGGAAGCTGCTCTGTGTTCACACCCGTCAAGATCTGGCAAATTTCTGGGTGATTTTCATGGGATTTGCCATTCCCTTCTTTGCGGGAATGATCCTTGGTAAACATTGGGCAGGACTTATCATCTGGATCGGGTTGGCCATTCTATTCTTTGGATATGTGGAAGCGTTCTTCCTGTGTCGTCATTGCCCCCACTATGCCGAGGATGGCTTCCTGCTCAGGTGTCATGCCAATTGGGGGCTCCCCAAA
>Ga0180437_10004050_pt1 | contig 21206 bp, 19 predicted proteins | sample SS_ome_4_FD_132410 | JGI IMG/M metagenome (GOLD analysis project Ga0180437, IMG submission 132410) | Hypersaline lake sediment archaeal communities from the Salton Sea, California, USA - SS_3_D_1 metaG | ecosystem: Environmental > Aquatic > Non-marine Saline and Alkaline > Hypersaline >...
CGACGAAGGCGAACAACCCGGCCACCGAAGCGGCCGGCCTTCGCGGGTGCGGGAGGTGGCTGGCGGTCATGGTGCGTACTCCTTGTGTGGGGACGCTGCGGGGTCCATCGTACCGTTGGACGCTTGAGAGTCGAGCCGGTTCAGGGAAAACCGCGGGGCTGCGGCGAACGGATGGCAGGGGGGGACGGGCGGCAAACGATTGTGAAACAAGTGATTGGGGCATGGGGGGGCATGGGGGACTGCGAAGGCGCCAGCGCCGCGACGTGAGCGACATTGTAAGTCGTTGCGGCCCGGGGGTCCGATGGCGTAAGGTTCTGCTTCGTCGTGGTAGGCCCAGGTGACCACCGAGAAGGAACAGACCTTGATCGAACTGTATTGGCGGAATGCGACCGACCGGGTCGTCGGTCCGGACCATGGGGTCAGCGAAGAGGACCTGACATCCGTTTCCGAGGCGATCCAACAGGCTCTTGCGACAGTGGTGGGGCAGTGCCGCCGCGGCGAGTTGGGCTATGCGGCCCTGCCAACGCACGGGGAGTATGCCGAGCGGGTCTCGCAGTTGAGGGCCAAGCTGGTCGGCGGCACGACCGACCTGGTGGTGCTGGGCATCGGCGGCAGCGCGCTGGGCAACATCGCGCTTCAGACGGCACTGAATCCGGCCACGCATAACCTGCTGCCCGCCGCCCAGCGCAACGGCCCTCGCCTTTTCGTTCTCGACAACGTGGATCCTGCGTGGATCGACGATGTGCTGTGCTTCCTGGACGCCACCGACCCGGAGACCGGCCGGGCGCGCTGGCAGACCGCGTTGTTCAACGTCATCAGCAAGAGTGGCGAGACGGCCGAGACCGCCAGCCAGTTCATGATCTTCCGGGAGAAGCTCCGCGAGAAGCTCGGGGCCCGTTTTGCTGAACGCGTCGTGGTCACCACCGACGCCGAAGAGGGCACGCTGCGCGACATTGCCGAAGCGGACGGCTATGAGACGCTCGCCATCCCGGACGGCGTCGGCGGGCGATTCAGTGTGCTGTCGCCGGTGGGGCTGTTCAGCGCGGCCATGTGCGGCATCGACATCCGAGATCTGCTGAAGGGCGCTGCCGCCATGCAGCAGCGCGTGGAGGCACAGCGTTGGCCGGACAACCCAGCCGCGATGCTGGCAGCCATCAAGTACTTGATGTACAGCGAGAAAGGTAAGGGCCTGCACGTGATGATGCCCTACAGCAACCGCCTTTCGGCTCTGGCGGACTGGTACCGGCAGCTTTGGGCCGAGTCGCTTGGCAAGGGCATGACCCGTGACAAGAAGCAGAAGTTCGTCGGCCCGACCCCGATCAAGGCGCTGGGGGCCACAGACCAGCACAGCCAGGTCCAACTCTATCGCGAGGGCGAGAACGATCGGCTGGTCGTTTTCCTCCAGGTCGACAGGCATCCTTGCGCGGTGAGCGTGCCGGACGTTTTCGGTGACGTTTCCGGGATGACCTACCTTCGCGGCGCCGATCTCGGCCAGTTGCTGAACGCGGAGAAGAAGGCGACCGAGTATGCCCTTGCCTTCTCCGAGCGCCCCAGCGTGACGATTCACTTCGACGAGATCTCACCGGCGACGGTGGGCGAGTTCATCTACCTCTATGAGTTCACCACGAGCCTGATGGGCGAGCTTCTGGACGTCGATGCCTACGACCAGCCGGCCGTCGAGCTGGGCAAACAGGCCACCTTCGCCCTGATGGGCCGGGAACACTACGAGGAGTTCGCCAGGAGCATACGGCGTCTTGTCGAGGAAGACGGCGCGTTCCGGATCTGATCGTCTTTCCTCAGGAGCCTACGCTCGTGCAGGGCGGACCGGCGTGGCCTGATACGTTGCGCATTGTGCCGACCGCACAGTCTCGGAAAGGGAGACCCTCCATGGGCAAGAGGAAGCCGAGGAAGAAGGCCGACAAACAGGACACCCCGCCCGACAATGGACAGCCCCCCCCAACCGATGACCGACAGGACGCCCCAAGCGACGACACGCAGGACAAGCTCACCCATCACAGGAAGGGCTCCCCAACCGATCCAAGGGTCGTCGAGCTGATTCAGGCGCTTCTGAAGAAGATGGGGGACAGTGACGAGAAGACGCCCTGGCTCGGACCCTCTGAGGTCGAGCGACTCCTTCATGTGGGGACTCCCGAGGCCAAGAAGCTGCTGGCAGTTCTGCACGAGACGTTGTTCCTGTTGGCTCGGCCGATTGCGCTGCAGTTCACGGACCAATCGACAAAGGGCACGCCCGGGAAGCTCGCGGATCGATGGCGCAGATTGCAGGCTCTGGAGGTGGCTCTCGAGAAGCTTGAGGGTAGTGATAAGCAGCTGGAGGCCCAGCCGACGATCCTCACCGAGGAGATGCTGAAGGAGAAACTGGACCTCAAGCCAGAGGCAGCCTCGGGAGTACTGAACGATATCCGCAGCTATGCCCGACGACTGGCCGTCGGCGTCGGCAAGCCCTATTACAGACGTCAGCGTGAGACCAACCCGAAACTCAAGGAACGCATCGCCGAGAAGGTCAAGGACCTGATTCCGGCAGGTGTGGGGGTCGCGATCAGTGCGGGATCGACTGTCGAGGAGTGCCTGAAGGTCCTTACCCGGGAAGGCCGGTACGTGCGGGTGATGACCAACAGCCTCGCCATCGCCAACAACCGATCGCTCGATTTCGTCCCGGGCATCGAGTTCAGCGGGGGCGTCTTCGAGCCGGAGGTGTACGCCTTCGTCGGAGATCGGGCGATCAGCGCCTTCAAGAAGGCAGGCTTCTCCTACGCCTTGGTCGGTGTGAGCGGCATATCGGGGCCTGACGAGGGCCGCCTCTACGTACGGCACGCCAGTGAGCTGGCCGTCCTCTGGCAGATGGTGACGTCGGCGGCCGATGGTGTGATCATCGTGGCCGACGCCCACAAGCTGGGCCGCACGGACGAGTGGCACTTCTCGAGCATCAAGCAGCTTCTTGAGGACAGCAGCCGCAATCACCTGAAGGTCGTCCTGGTCACCAACGATCCGAGCGTGATCCCGGACAAGGATGCGGAACGAGACGCTCAAGAGGTCTACGACGGCCTGCAGAACCTCAGAAACAACAGCGACTACGCGGCTCGCTTCGACATCGTACACGCCTAGCCGGATTGCCCGCGGCCGAGGCGGACGCTACAATCCCGGCTTCACAGGGACCCGACAGACCAAGGACGGACGGATCATGGTTCATCGCATCGAGATCAGGGCGAAGGGCGGGTTCGGCGACCCGCACGCCGAGGCGGTTCACGGGCACATCAGGGAGCTGGGCATCGACGCGGTGGCCGGCGTGCGGTCGGCGCGGCTGTTCTTCCTGGCGGGGGATCTGACGGCCGAGCAGGCGGAGGCGATCGCGGGTGATCTGCTGACCGACCCGGTGGTCGAGGAGTGTCGGTTGGGGCCCAACGGCGACGCCGGGGCCGCGGTGATCGAGGTTCACCTCAAGCCGGGCGTGATGGATCCGGTGGCGGCGTCGGCGGAGCAGGCGATCCGGGACATGGGCGTGGCGATCGACTCGGTGCGGACGGCGCGGCGGTACGAGCTGTCGGGCGAGGTCGACGACGACGTTCGCGAGACGGTCGCCCGCAAGCTGCTGGCCAACCCGGTCATCGAGGACATTCACTTCGCCTCCTTCACCCCGCCGGAGGTCCAGGGGGCGGCCTACGAGCTGAAGATCGTCGACGTGCCGATCCGCGATCTGGACGAGGAGGCCCTTCAGAAGCTCTCCGACGACAACGAGATGTTCCTGAACGTCACGGAGATGAAGGGCATCCAGGACTACTACCGCCGCATCGGTCGCGAGCCGCGCGACGTCGAGCTGGAGATGATCGCGCAGACGTGGTCGGAACACTGCGTGCACAAGACGTTCCGCAGCGACGTGCGGGTCACCGACCGGTCGGGCAACGAGGTCGAGCGGATCGACAACCTGATCCAGTCGACGATCTTCGGCGTCACGAAGCAGCTCGACCGGCCGTGGTGCATCAGCGTCTTCGAGGACAACGCGGGCGTGATCGAATTCGACGAGGCCCACGCGGTGTGCTTCAAGGTCGAGACGCACAACCACCCGTCGGCGATCGAGCCGTACGGCGGGGCGGCGACGGGGATCGGCGGGGTCATCCGCGACCCCCTGGGCACGGGGCTGGGCGCGGCGCCGGTGGCGAACACGGACATCTTCTGCTTCGGCCCGCCGGAGATGCCGCTGGCGGACGTGCCGACCGGCGTGCTGCATCCGCGGCGGGTGATGCGGGGCGTGGTCAGCGGCGTGCGGGACTACGGCAACCGGATGGGCATCCCGACGCTGAACGGGGCGGTCTACTTCGACGAGAAGTACCTGGGCAACCCGCTGGTCTACTGCGGGACGGTCGGGCTGATGGACCGCGCGAAGTGCTTCAAGGAGCCCCGGGCGGGCGACGCGATCCTCGCCGTCGGCGGGCGGACGGGGCGAGACGGCATCCACGGGGCGACGTTCAGCAGCGGCGAGCTGACGCACGTCCACGAGACGGAGTTCTCCCACGCGGTGCAGATCGGCAACCCGATCACTGAGAAGAAGATGCTCGACACGATCCTCCAGGCCCGCGAGGAGGGGCTGTACACGGCGATCACCGACTGCGGGGCCGGCGGGTTGTCCAGCGCGGTCGGCGAGATGGGCGAGCAGCTCGGCGCGGAGGTCCACCTCGACCGCGTGCCGCTGAAGTACGAGGGGCTCAGCTACGCCGAGGCGTGGATCTCGGAGGCCCAGGAGCGGATGGTGCTGGCCGTGCCGCAGGAGAACGTCGAGCGGATCCTGGCGATCTTCGCCGGCGAGGGCGTCGAGGCGACGGTGATCGGCCACTACGGCACGGAGGGTCAGATCCTGCGGCTGTTCTACGACGGGCAGGTCGTCGGCGAGCTGGAGATGGCGTTCCTCCACGGCGGCTGCCCGCGCCCGCTGAAGGAGGCGGTCTACGAGAAGATCGACCGCCCGAGCCCGGCCCCGCCGGCGCGGGACGACTACAGCCGAACGCTGCTGAAGATCCTCGCCGCGCCGAACGTGGCGAGCAAGGAGTGGATCATTCGGCAGTACGACCACGAGGTGCAGGGCGGCAGCGTGACCAAGCCGCTGGTGGGCGTGGCGGACGACGGGGCGGGCGATGCGGCGGTGATCCGCCCGGTGCTCGACAGCTACAAGGGCCTGGCGATCTCGTGCGGGATGAACCCGAAGCTGGGCGAGCTGGACCCGTACCAGAGCGCGCTGCACGCCGTCGACGAGGCGCTGCGGAACAGCGTGGCGGTGGGGGGCAACCTCGAGCAGACGGCGATCCTGGACAACTTCTGCTGGGGCAACTGCAACAAGCCCGACCGGATGGGGACGCTGGTGCAGTCGGCCAAGGGCTGCCGCGACGCGGCGCTGGCGTACGGCACGCCGTTCGTCTCGGGCAAGGATTCGCTGAACAACGAGTTTCAGACGGACACGGGCGAGACGATCGCGATCCCGCCGACGCTGCTGATCTCGGCGATCAGCGTGATCGACGACGCCCGCCGTTGCGTGACGGCCGACGCGAAGGAGGCGGGCAACTACGTCTTCCTGCTGGGCCGGACCGGCGGGCAGCTCGGCGGGAGCCACTTCCTGATCGCGGAAGACCTCGAGACGGGCAACGACGTGCCGCCGGTGGACCTCGAGACGAACTACCGCGTGATGCGGGCGCTCCAGCAGGCGATCGAGTCCGGCTGCGCGCGAGCCTGCCACGACCTGTCGGAGGGCGGGCTGGCGGTGGCGGCGGCGGAGACGGCCTTCGCCGGCGGGCTGGGCGTCGAGCTGGACCTGTCGGCGATGGCGACCGAAGGGCAGGGAGTCACACCGGCGGCGAGGCTGTTCGCCGAATCGGCCGGGCGGTTCCTCGTCGAGGTCGCGCCCGACCAGTACGACGGCTTCCTGCGGATCGTGAAGGACTGCCCGCTGGCCGAGCTGGGGCGCGTGACCGACAGCGGGCGGGTCGTCATCGGCTGCGACGGCAAGAAGCTGATCGACGTGTCGATCGACGAGGCGAAGGCGGCCTGGCAGGGGACGTTCGCCTGGTAGGCGGCTGGGCTTGCCGATCAACTTCAGCACCAAGATGCTCAGACAAGGCATCCGAAGAGTGGTGAACTGACATGCAGACGATCTCTTGTCTTACTGCCTTGGTTCTTGGCAATCTTCCTCTTTGTGGTCTTTGTGATCTTCGTGGTCTTCGTGGTCTTCGTGGCATCTTCAGGGGCCGCGAACAACGCTGATGCCCAAGCCAGCCGTGACAATCCGGCCCGCCGAAGCGCGTGACGCGGACGCGTTGGCGGCGATGTGGGAGGCCATGACCGGCCAGCATATCGCCTACGACGCGGAGCGCTGGGACTGGTCGGCGGATCACGCGGCGGCGTGGCGGAAGGAGTTCCACGAGACGCTGGACGATCCGGACACGATCTGCCTGGTGGCCGAGGACGAGGCCGGGGAGGTGTCGGGCTATGCCCTGGCGGCGATCACGGCGCCGCCGTCGATCTGGGCGACGCGGCGGCGGGGGGAGATCGGCGACCTGTTCGTTCGCGAGGACAGGCGGCGGCGGGGGGTCGGCACGGCGCTGATGGGGGCGGCGCTGGCGGCGATGAAGGCCCGCGGGGCCGAGGACGTCCTGCTCCGCGTTTCGAAGGACAATGAAGCGGCGATCCGCCACTACGAGCATCACGGGCTGCGGGTCGTCGTCCACGAGATGTACAGGCGGCTGTAGACGCGGGGCTCGAGCGGCCCGCGCGGGAAGGAACAGACACAGCGATGGCCACACCGAAGGCGTTGGTACTGAGAGCGGCGGGGACGAACTGCGACCGCGAGACGGAGTACGCGCTTCAGCAGGCGGGCTTCGAGGCCGCCCGCATCCACGTCTTCCGCCTGATGGAGGACGCGGCGCCGCTGGCGGAGGCGCAGTTCCTCGTCATCCCGGGCGGTTTCAGCTACGGCGACGACGTGGCGGCCGGGAAGATCCTCGCCCATCAGATGCTGCACCGCCTGGCCGAGCCGCTGAACGAATTCGTGGCGGCCGGGAAGCTCGTGCTGGGCATCTGCAACGGCTTCCAGGTGCTGATCAAGTCGGGCCTGCTGCCGTGGGCGACGGTCTCGACCGACCAGGCCCACCGCGACGCGACGCTGGGATGGAACGACTCGGGGATGTTCCAGGACCGGTGGGTCCACCTCCGCTGCGACAGCGGCAAGTGCGTGTACCTGCCCAGAGACGAGGTGATCACCCTGCCGATCGCCCATGCCGAGGGCAAGTTCATGCCGCGCGGCGACGACGTGCTGAAGGCGCTGGCCGACGGCGACCAGATCGCCCTCCGCTACGTGGACGAGCGGGGCGAGGCCGGGCCGTTCCCGATCAACCCCAACGGCAGCATCGACGACGTGGCCGGCATCACCGACCCCAGCGGCCGGATCATGGGCCTGATGCCCCACCCCGAGCGGTTCGTCGACGTCACCCACCACCCGCGATGGACCCGCGGGGGCGTCCGGCGCGCCGACGGGCGGCTGTTCTTCGATCGGGCCCACTCGTATCTGGCCTGAGCCGGCCGTTCGTACCGTCGCCGCCCATGCCGGTGCCCCCGTCGGCCCGGTCAAGGAGAGCCACATGATACACCGCGCGAAGACAGCCCGAATCCTGTTGCTGACCGTGGCGATTCTCACAGTTCGGCTGACTTCCTCTGCCTCCGCGCAGGGGCCGCCTCAGCCGCGCGGGCCCGCCAGGCTGTTCCGCGCCGGCGCGTCGGCGGTCAACATCACGCCCCCGCTGGGCCAGCCGATCATCGGGGGTTGGAGCCCCATTCCCGCCACGCACGTCCACGATGAGCTTCACGCACGGTGCCTGGCGCTCGACGACGGCAAGACGCGGGTGGCCTTCGTGGTATGCGACAATCTCGGCATCGCTCGCGAGGTCTTCGACCAGGCGCGGCAATGGATCGGCAAGGAGACCGACCTCCCGCCGGGCAACGTGCTGATGTGCTCGACGCACACGCACTCGGCCACGCCCGCACGCGGCACGGCGCCGATGGGCGGCGAGACGTTGTTCGAATACCAACGTTTCCTCGCCCGGCGCATCGCCGACGGGGTCCGCCGGGCAATCAACAACATCGAACCGGCAAGGGTCGGATGGGGTTCGGTCAGCGCGGCCGAGCACGTCAACAACCGCCGCTGGTTCATGAAGGGCGGGCCGGAGCTGGCCAACCCGTTCGGCGGCATGGACCAGGTCCGCATGAATCCCCCTCGCGGCCACAAGAACCTGGTCAAACCGGCGGGCCCGACCGACCCGGAGGTCGCCTTCCTGTCGGTCAGGGCGGCCGGTGGCCGACCGATCGCACTGCTGGCGAACTACTCGTTGCACTACGTCGGTGGTGTGAAGCGCGGCGACGTGTCGGCGGACTACTTCGGCCTCTTTGCCGACCGGGTCCAGCAGCTGCTCAAAGCCGACCGGCAGGATCCGCCGTTCGTCGGCATCATGACCAACGGGACGAGCGGCGACGTCAACAACATCGACTTCACCGCGAAGGCGCCCCGTCGGCAGCCCTACGAACAGATGACCTTCGTCGCGCATGACTTGGCCGCCAAGGTCGTCGAGGCGGAGAAGAAAGTAACCTGCCGCGACTGGGTGCCGCTGGGCGTCCGCTGGAAGGACCTGACGCTCAAGACCCGGAAGCCGGGCCCGGAACTGCTCCAGTGGGCCCGGGCCGTACAGCAGCGCGACAAGGACGCCCCGCCGCGCCACCGGCGAGAGGAGACCTACGCCCGCCGGACGGTCGCGTTGAGCAAGGCCCCCGACCAGGTTGTGATCCCGCTCCAGGCCATCCGCATCGGCGAGTTGGGCATCGTCGCGATCCCCTTCGAGGTGTTCGCGGAGATCGGCCTCGAGATCAAACGGCGCACGCCGCTGAAGCAGTCCTTCACGATTTCGTTCGGCAATGGTTCCTACGGCTACCTGCCCACGCCCGAGCAGCACAAGCTGGGAGGCTACGAGACCTGGCTGGGCACGAACCGCGTCGAACTGGAGGCGTCGCGTAAGATCACCCGTCAGTTGCTCGCCATGCTGGCCGAACTCAAGGAAGACGGCGGCGTCTGATCCGCCCTGTTCTGCTCACGAGGCTGCTGCTGGTCTGCTCGCCTCGACGGGCGGACTGCACGGGCCTGCCGCGAAGCAGCCCGCGTCGGTGCTAATCGACCAGCACGCGCCGGGCACGGCGGCCGAGGGCGCAGGTGATCTCGTAGGGGATCGTCCCGGCCAGGCGGGCGAGATTCTCGGCGCTGTGGGGTGCGGCGGGGTCGTCGCAGATGACCTCGACCTCGTCGCCGACGCCCGCCTCGGGCACGTCGGTCAGCTCGACGATCACCTGGTCCATGGACACGCGTCCGCGTACGGGCACGTCTCGGCCGGCGATGCGCATCGTCGAGCGGTTCGACAGGCACCGCGGATACCCGTCGCCGTAGCCGACCGGCACGAGGCCGATCCGCGCGGCCTGCGGGAAGGTGTGGGTCAGCCCGTATCCGCACCGGCCGCCGGCGGGGACCGTCTTGGTCAGCATCAGCGGCGCCGTCAGCCGAAGCGCCGGGCGAAGCGGCAGATGGCTGGCCAACTCCGCTGACGGCTGGCAGCCGTAGACCGCGATGCCCGGGCGGATCATGTCCAGGTGCGTTTCGGGCAGGTCGATGGCGGCGGCGGAGTTGGCGGCGTGGAGGGTCAGCCCGCTTCGGCCGCCGGCGGCCTCGACGACCTCGACGAAACACTGAAGCTGCCGGCGGGTGAACGTCTTGTCGGCCTCGTCGGCGGCGGCGAAGTGGGTGTACAGCCCGGCCAGCCGCACGCCGGCCCGCTCCCGCGCCAGGGCGATCAACTCGACGGCGGCACCGGCCTCCACGCCGCCGCGGTGCATGCCCGTGTCGATCTTGACGTGGACCTCTCCCATCCCACCGGCGTGCCCGGCGCCCCGGGCGATCGCCTCGATCTCCGCCCGGCGGCAGACGGTCAGCGTGACGTTCGCGGCGATCAGCTCGACCAGCATGTCGCGAAGCTGCTGTCGATCGCCGCAGCCGCACGGGGGCAGGAGCATCAGGATCGGACCCTCGTAGCCGAGACGGCGGAGCTGGATCGCCTCGTCGGCCGTCGCGACGGCCAGCGAGTCGGCCAGCTCCTCCAGCAGGCCCATCAGCGGCGGCAGGCCGTGGCCGTAGCAGTCGGCCTTGACGACGGCGCAGAGCTTGACGGCCGGGCCGGTCCGCTCGCGCAAGAGGCGGACGTTGTGGCGGATCGCTGCGGCCGAGATGGCGGCGGTCAGGTCGGGCGACATTGGGCGTCCGGTTGGGTCGTCTCACTGGTCAGAGCCTGGTTCGAGAGCATAGCAGGTTGGCGGTTCCTTTGCGAATCCGCAAGCGGCCGCGCGGAGCGGCGGCGCCGACAACTGGACGGGCAAGGGCCGTTTGCCGATGTGGACTCTTGGCGACAGTGTGGCGACTTGCTAGAATCGTTGGTTTCCCCGCCGGTAGCGGATCGGTGGGGGCGATTGTCAGAGCCCCTTGCGGATGGTGGAACGATGGGTTGGAACGCAGCCATCATGGGCGCCACCGGCGCCGTCGGAACCGAGTTTCTCAGGCTTCTCGAGGAGCGGAGCTTCCCGCTGGAGAGCCTGAAGCTGTTGGCCTCGCACAGGTCGGCCGGCAAGAAGCTCACGTTCGCCGGCGAGAAGCTGACGGTCGAGGAACTGACCGGCGAGAGCTTCGGCGGGGTCGATCTGGTGCTGGCTTCGGCCGGCGGGAGCCTTTCGAAGCAGTTCGCCCCCGACGCCGTGGCGGCCGGGGCGGTCGTCGTGGACAACACGTCCGCCTTCCGCATGGACCCCGACGTGCCCCTCGTCGTGCCGGAAGTCAACCCCGAGGACATCCCGACGCACAAGGGCGTCATCGCGAACCCGAACTGCTCGACGATCATCATGAACGTGCCCGTCTGGCCCCTGCACAGGGCCAACCCGATCCGCCGGATCGTGATGAGCACCTACCAGGCCGTCAGCGGCGCGGGGGCGAAGGCGATGGCCGAGCTGGAGGCTTCCACGCGGGCCTACCTGGCCGGCGAGAGTTTCCAGCCGGCCGAGCTGCCTCACCCCAGCGCGTTCAACGTCTGGAGCCACGGCAGCCAGATCGGGCCCGACGGATACAACCTCGAGGAGCGCAAGACCCTCCTCGAGACGCGGAAGATCTTCCACTGCGATGAGATTCGCGTGACGGCCACCTGTGTCCGCGTGCCCGTCTTCCGCGCCCACAGCGAGGCGATCAACATCGAGTTCACCGATCCCGTAACGCCCGAGGAGGTGCGTCAGATCCTCGCCGAAGCCCCGGGCGTGAAGATCGTCGACGACCGCGAGGCGAACCACTTCCCCATGCCGATCGAGGCGGCCGGGACCGACGACGTGCTCGTTGGGCGCATCCGCCAGGACGTGTCGCAGGCGGACGGACGGGGCATCGACCTGTTCATCTGCGGCGACCAGATCCGAAAGGGCGCGGCCCTCAACGCCGTCCAGATCGCCGAACTGCTGTAGGGCGGATCAGGAAGCGAACCCCGCGTGCGTCAAGTCGATCCGGATCGCCGCGGGCATGGCCTCTTCCCGCTCGAAGCGGGAGGCAGCCATGCTGGGGCAGCGAGGGTTCACCTGCCTCGCTTCGCTGCGCGCCCGAACACGGCGCCCGAGGGCTCAATGTTGATGGAGCGCTAGGATCTGATCCGAATGCGGTGCGCTTCGACGACCATGAGCTTCCCTCGGTAGTGGTTCCGGCCGGGCTGGGCAGATGTCTGCCGAGTCAACGTGCCGATCAGTTGTGGGATGCTCTCGGGATGGTCGCGAACCTGGAATGCCACGATCCCCGCGTACGCTGCCGGGGGATAGGCCACGATGTCCGCGAAGTCCCCGTTCAGCGACAGGAGGATGGCGTCAAGTTCCTGTGCTTTGGCAATCACCTCCGGGTCAGGCGCGTCCGCGGGCAGATGGTCTCGGAGGAGCAGTACTTCGTGCCCGGCCTCGCGGAGTGCCCGGACCACCGAGTTCGGAACACAGTGGTCGGCGAAGAACCTGAGGCTCACAGGCTCGGAACCTCGAACGTCGCGAGGTCTCGCGCATAATCAAGGCAGGCGGCGATCCGCTCGGCGTTCAAGTCGGGATACTCCTCGATGACCTCGTCGGCTGTCCTCCCCGCTGCCAAGTACCCCAGGATCAGGCCGACAGGGATGCGTGTACCGGCAATCCTCGGCTTGCCCCTGAGGATCTCGGGGGAGCTGACGATATGGTCTTGCCATCGCGCCTGCATCTTCTTCTCCAGCGAACGTCGCCCTGGCCGCATCGTTTGGCCGCCCGTCCACAGACCATTATCACGGCAGACTACCGAGTACGCAAGGTGTTGTCGTGCCTTTGCAGGGCGGCTGTCAGACGGTATGGTTGCCCGTGCGATGAACGACCTGCCGCCCCGGCGGAACATCAAGCTGGTGATCGCGTACAACGGTGCGGCCTATCACGGGTGGCAGCGGCAGGCGGACGGGATCGACACGGTCCAGCAGCGCATTGAGGAGGCCGCGGCCGACGTGCTCCGCCAGAAGGTGGTCGTCTTCGGGGCCGGGCGGACGGACGCGGGGGTCCACGCAACCGGGCAGGTGGCCAACCTCTACACGCCGAACTTCTCCGTGCCGCTTCGGGGCCTGCGCCGCGCGATGAACTCGCGGCTGCCGCGTGACATCGTGGTCGTCTCGGCCGACCGCGTGCCGGACGGCTTCCACGCGTCGCGGTCGGCGAGGGGCAAGACGTATCGCTATCGCATTCACGTCTCGCCGGTCCGGCCGGTCGAGCTGAGCGGGCAGGTGTATCACTACTGGCGGTCGCTGGACGTTGAGCGGATGCGGGCGGCGGGGGGGCGGCTGATCGGGAGGCACGACTTCGTCGGCTTCGCCACGTCGGCCGACCAGCGAGACAACACGGTTCGGACGGTGTGGCGGTGCGACGTGGCCCAGACGGGCCCTGACGTCATCGTCACAGTTCGCGGCGACGGGTTCCTCTACAACATGGTGCGGAACATCGTCGGCACGCTGATCGAGATCGGCCGCGGGCGGTGGGGGCCCGACCGGATCGACACGGTGCTTTCGACGCTCGACCGCCGTCAGGCGGGCCCCACCGCGCCGCCGGACGGACTGACTCTGGTCTGCGTGCACTACCGCGATGAGGATCTGCGGGTCGAAGGCCCCCGGGAATCCTGATCGGCGGGATTCGGGTCGGCCTGTGGGGGGGCTACTTCTCCATTCGGGATTTCGTCTGCCACATGTCGGCGTTGGGGCCGATGAGCTCCTTGACCTTCTCGGTGACCGCGGCCAACTCGGCGATCACGTCGTCGGTCAGCCTCAACTCGGCGGCGAGGGCGTTGTCGCGGGCCTGTCCGGCGTTGCGGGCGCCGGCAATCGCGGCCGTGACGCCCGGCCGGCCCAGCAGCCACGCCAGCGCGACGTGCCCCATCGGCCGGCCGATCGACTCGGCAATCCGGCGGAGATCGGCGATGGCCTCGAACGCCTCGGCCTCGCAGCCGCCCTCGTCGTGCCGGGCCTCGGGTCGGTCCTTCGAGAACAGCCGCGACCGGGCCCGACCGGCCGGGACGTCGTCGGCCGAGGCGAACTTGCCCGTCAGAAGCCCCTGGCACAGCGGGCTGTAGCAGAGGATGCCGATCTCGTGGGCCAGGCAGATCGGTAGGATCTCGTGCTCGATGGCCCGGAAGAGCAGGCTGTAGCAGAGCTGGTTGGTCTGGACCCGGCCGAGGCCGACCTGCTCGTTCAGGTAGCCGGCGCCGAAGTTGGACACGCCGATCGCGCGGATCTTCCCGGCCTCTCTGAGGCGGAGCAGCGCCCCATACGTTTCGGCCAGCGGCACGTCCCGGGGGGGCCAGTGGACCTGGAGCAGGTCGATCACGTCGGTCCGCAGCAGCCGCAGGCTCTTGTCGCACGACTTGACGACGTTGTCGGGCGCGAGCTGACCGCCGCTGACCTTCGTGGCGATGACCACGTCCTTCCGCACGCCTTCGAGCGCCTCGCCGAGCAGTTGCTCCGACTCGCCGCCCCCGTAGCCCGCTGCCGTGTCGAAGAAGTTCACCCCCGCGTCGAGGGCGGCATGGACGGCGGCGGCCGACTCGTCGCGGTCCTGCTCGCCCCACGTCGGCCCGCCGATCAACGCCCAGCAGCCGAGGCAGATCGTCGAGACGTGCATGTCGGTCTGCCCGAGCCTGCGGTAGTCCATCGCCGGTTCCTTTCCGTTCGCCCGTGTCGCTGCGGCGATGGTATCGCGGGGGCCGGCGGATGGCAACGGGTACAGAAATGGCGTCCCCGACCCCTTGCATCACCGCGGCGGGGGTCGTATAAGGTCGGCGTGCCAAACGGCGCTTCCCGTCCGGGCCGAGCCGCCCGGGGCGCGGCATGGCTGCATTCCTCTCGGTCGGGGCGCCGTCGGCCCGGTTCTGGTTCTCGACAAGGAAGGTGCGCTATGAAAGTGATCGCACAGACGGCGGCGCTTCAGGAGGCGCTGGCGCTGACGGGCAGCATCGTGATGGCCCGTACGCCGAAGCCTGTGCTCCAGTGTGTCAAGCTGATCGCCTCGAAGGAGGACCAGGCCTCCTCGCTGACGCTGCTGGCGACGGACATGGAGGCCGGCTGCCGCTTCCACATCACGGCCGTCCAGGTCGATGAGGAAGGCGAGGCCCTCGTCCCGGCCGAGCGGCTCAACGGCATCGTCCGAGAGTCCGGCGAGGAGGAGAGCCTCTCGCTGGAGACGGAGAAGGACGCCTGTCACGTGCGCGGCTCGGGCAGCCATTTCAAGATCTTCGGCTACGATCCGGGGGAGTACCCGGCCGTGGCGGACTTCGAGTCCGAGCCGGACTTCGAGGTCGCTGCCGAGACGGTCTCGACGATGATCGGCCGGACGCTGTTCGCGGCCGCCAAGGCCCACAGCCACTACGCCATGAGCGGCGTGCTGTGGGAGGCGTCGGGCAAGAAGCTCCAGATGGTGGCCACCGACGGACATCGGTTGGCGCAGGCGAAGGGCTCGCTGGCCAAGCCGGCCGCCCGGGAGGTCCAGGCCATCGTGCCGGCGAAGCTGATGGGCCTGATCCAGCGGGTCGCCGAGGGCGAGGAGGTCCTGGCGGTCCGGGTCGAGGAAAGCCAGATTCTCGTGCGGACGGCGCGGACGGTGTTGATCAGCTCGCTGGTGACGGGCAACTTCCCGAAGTACGGCGACGTGATCCCGCAGCAGTGCGAGCGGAAGGTGACGATCAAGACCGGCGAGTTCGAGCACAGCGTCCGCCTGGCGGCCCTGCTGGCCAACGAGGAGTCCCGCGGCGTCCGCGTCAGCTTCCAGCAGAAGCAGGCGGTTCTGTCCAGCCGCTCTCCGGATGCCGGCGAGGCCGAGGTCACCTGCCCGATCAGCCTCGACGGCGAGCCGTTGGACATGGCCTACAACCCGGCGTTTTTGATCGACGTGCTGCGAGTGGTCGAGACCGACGAGATCACGCTGGAGATGAACGCCTCGCTGAAGCCGGCCGTCCTCAAGAGCGGGCCCGACTTCCTCTACGTCGTCATGCCCGTCGAGCTGAGCTGAACCAACGAATCGCCGGCTTTTGTGAAGTTTTCTGTTTGATCCGGGCGATGGAATCGATAGGCTGCGCGCCGCCTGGTTCCGCCCGTGCGCTCCGGAGCGATTCGCGCGTGGAATAAGGAGATTCCGGGAACCGCGCCATGGACGACGCTCAACTACAGGCCGTCTGGCAGAACCGCCGGTTGGTGGACAGCTTCACCCACGTGGGCCATCCGGTGGCGATGCTGATGAAGCACACCCTCGAGAAGCGCGTCCGCCAGTTGTCCAAGCTCGCGTCGGCCTGGGACGAGGTGATCCCGCCGGAGATCCGCGAGCACACGGCCCTGGAGGGCTTCCACGCCGGGGTGCTGAGGGTGACGGTCGACTCGGCGGCCCACCGGTTCCAGCTCCAGACGATGCTGACGGGGGGCCTGCTGAAAGAGCTCCGCTCGCGGTTCTCCGGCACGCTGAGCAAGGTCCGTCTCCTGCCGGGCCAGTTCTACTCGGTGGACCTGGCGGGGCAGAAGCGCTACGGCTGGCCGGGCCCCGGGGGGCGGTGAGAGCGACAAACCGGAGAACCGTCGGGCCGGAGGACGTTGGACGAGGGGATCTCGGCGCGTTTTTCTCTGATTCTCCCGGGCGGCGGGGGCGATCTGGCTTGCATGCCGGCAGGGGCGGCTCGATAATGCCCGGGCGTCACTTCCCGACTCGCAGGCGGAGCACCTGCGGCGCGGCGACGGAAAGGGAGCTTCCTGATGCCAGCGACGGTTGCCTGTATTGCAGGCGAGGAGATCCATCGTCAGTGGGACGCCGGACGGATCGAGGGCGAGCGGGTCGGCAGCCGAACCACGCCCTTCGGGCCCAGCGGAGAGGCCTTCCTCGTCCGGGACGACGATGTCAGCTACTACCTGATGCCGCGCTACGGCAGCGGCCTGGCCAAGACCGCCCCCTGCCGCATCAGCGACCGCGCGAACCTCTACGCCCTGAAGGACCTCGGGGCCGAGTACGTGCTCGCCTGGGGGGCCGGCGGGGCGATCACGCACAATATCGCCGTCGGCGACCTGGTGATCCTCAGCGACCTGATCGACATGACGTATCTGCGGGAGAAGACGTTCTTCACCGACAGCCCGCTGGGCTACCTGAGGCAGTTTCCGGTCTTCTGCCCCACGCTGCGGCGAGCGGCGGGCCAGACACTGCACGAGATGAAGCTGGTCTACCACGGCAGCGGGACGGCCGTCGTCTGCGAGGGGCCGCGCCTCGAGACACCCGCCGAGATCCGCATGTTCGGCACGGTCGGCGGCGAGGTCGTCACCCACAGCTTCGTGCCCGAGGCCTTCCTCGCCAAGGAGCTGGAGCTCTGCTACGCGGCGATCTGCTATGTGGTCAACTACGCCGAGATGGGCAGCCGTCAAAGGCCGTTCCGGCCCGGGTCGCTGTTCGGGCCGCTGGGGGAGCAGTCCGACACCGAGCGCCTGGCCGGCGTCGTCGGGGCCGTCAGCCAGATCGTCCGCCACCTCGCCGCCACCCTCGGCCAGGCCGAGCGGACCTGCGACTGCGCGAAGACGATGGCCGACCACGTCCGCCGCTACGGCCTGTCGGCCGACTGGCACGAGTGGTTTGACGGGACCTCGCCGTGACCGCCGAGAGGACATGGAGCATCTCGGCCGAGTGGGTCGTGCCCGGCGACGGCAGGACGCTGCATCACGGCATCGTCCGCGGGCGCGGGGCGCAGATCGAGCAGGTGGGGCTCGAGTCGCAGGTCCCCCCGGCCGCCAACCACCGCGAACTGGGCCAGGTCGCCGTCCTGCCCGGGCTGGTCAACGCCCACACGCACCTCGAGCTGACCCACCTCCGCGGGCAGTTGCCCGCCCGACGCCCGATGAGCCAGTGGCTCTACGCGCTGCAATCGCGTTGGCCGGCCACCGACGACCTGGACGCCGCCGTGGAGGACGGCTCGGCCGAGGCGCTGGCCACCGGCACGACCGCGATCGCCGACGTCTGCCACAACAACCGCGCCTGGCGGACGCTGAAGGCCTCCCCGCTGCGGAAGGTCTGTTTCGCCGAAGTCACGGGCATCGGCCCGCTGGAGGAGGCGGCCCTGCCTCGGCTGGAGCGGAACCTCAAGGGCGTCCGCGGCAGCCGCAAGCTGCGGTTCGGGCTGACCCCCCACGCGCCGTATTCGGTCGGCGAGCAGCTCTACCGCCAGGTCGTGGCGATGGCGCGGAAGCGGAAGTGGCTGGTCTCGACGCACCTGGCCGAGACGGAGGCGGAGCGGCAGTTTCTGCTCCGCGGGTCGGGCAGGCTGTTCGATTTCCTGATGCACATGGGGCTGATGAACTCGTCGGTCAAGATCGCCGGCTGCACCCCCGTCGCCTTCGCCCAGCGCGTGGGGATGTTCGAGGGCCCGTGCGTCCTGGCGCACGTGAACTACGTCGACGATGCCGAGATGAAGATCCTCGCCGCCGGCGGCGCGTCGGTGGTCTGCTGCCCGCGGAGCAACGACTTCTTCGGGCGAAGCGGACACCGCTACGCCGAGATGCTCGCCGCCGGCGTCAACGTCGCGCTCGGCACGGACAGCCTTGCCAGCAACTCCTCGCTCGACATGATCGACGAGATGCGCCGCCTCCGCAGCGAGGCGAAAGTGGACAACCAGACGATCCTCCGAATGGCCGCGCTGAACGGGGCGAAGGCGCTGGGCTGGTCCGACCGCATCGGCAGCCTCGAGCCCGGCAAGCAGGCCGACTGGATCGCCGTCGAGCTGCCCCTCGAGACCGCCTCCCCGTTGGAGACGATCCTCACCAGCGCCCGCCGCGTCCTCGAAGTCGTCGTCGCGGGCAAGACACAGCGAACGGAACGAATATGAAGACTTACGCAGAGATCAACGCGAAGATCGAGTCGGGCAAGGCCGTCGTGTTGACGGCCGAGGAGATCATCGGCTACGTCGAACAGAAGGGCCTCGACCAGGCGGCCGACGAGGTCGACGTGGTCACCACGGCGACGTTCGGCCCGATGTGCTCGAGCGGGTGCGTGCTGAACTTCGGGCACTCGAAGCCGAAGATGCGATTCAGCGAGGCGTGGATCGAGGACGTCCGCGTCTACACGGGCCTGGGGGCGGTGGACGTGTACCTCGGCGCGACGGAGCTTCGGGACAAGGACCCGGCGAACATGTACCCCCCGGGCGAGTTCCGCTACGGCGGCGGGCACGTGATGGCGGACCTCGTCGCCGGCAAGGAACTCCAGCTGTTCGCCCTGTCCTACGGCACCGACGAGTACCCGCGGCGCGAGCTGCGAACCTGGTTCAGCATCCACGACCTCAACCAGGCCTCCATGGTCAACCCCCGCAACTGCTACCAGAACTACAACGTCGCGATCAACGACTCCGAACGGACGATCTACACGTATCTCGGCGTCCTCGAGCCGAGGCGGCGGAACGCCACGTACTGCTCGGCCGGCCAGCTCTCGCCGCTGCTGAACGACCCGCTGTACGAGACCATCGGCGTGGGCACGCGGGTCTGGCTGGCCGGGGCGCACGGACACGTCTACGCCGAGGGCACGCAGCACAGCGGGACCGGCCGGCGCAACGAGCATGACGTCCCCGTCAGCGGGGCGGGCACGCTGGCGATCACGGGCGACATGAAGCAGATGCGGGCGAAGTTCGTCCGCGGCGTCAGCCTGGTCGGCTACGGCACGTCGCTCGGGCTCGGCATCGGCGTGCCCATACCGATCCTCAACGCCGACGTCCTCCGCCGCACCTGCATCCGCGACCGCGACATCCAGGCGCCGGTGGTCGACTACAGCGAGGCCTACCCGCAGAACACCGGCGAGGTGATTGGATACGTCGATTACGAGCAGCTCAAGACCGGACGGATCGAGCTGGAGGGCCGGACGGTCGAGGTCGGCTCGCTGTCGTCCTACAGCATGGCCCTGGAGATCGCCCACCAGCTCCGCGACGAGATCGCCCGGGGCGAGTTCCTGCTGTCCGAGCCGTTTGCCCGGCTGCCCGTCAACCAGCCCTTCAGGCCCCTGACCGTCCGGGAGAAGTCCGAATGACCGCCACCGTCACCAAGAAGCTGATGCTCGCCTTCCCCCGGTGCGAGACCGAGAAGCCGATCATCTACCACCTCGTCCGCGATCACAACCTCGTGGTCAACGTCTTCCGCGCGAAGGTCACGCCCGAGGAGGAGGGCTACCTCGTGCTGGACGTGACCGGCACGGAAGAGGAAATCGCCGCCGCCCTGGAGTACGTCAAGACGTTCAACGTCAGGATCAACTTCACCGGCAAGGGCGTCGTGTGGGACGAGGCGCTGTGCACCGGGTGCGGCAACTGCGTCACCCATTGCCCCACCGGCGCGCTGTACATCCCCGACCGGGCCACGATGGCCGTCACGTTCGACGAGGAAAAGTGCATCGAATGCCTCGCCTGCCTCCGCGTCTGCCCCTACGGGGCCTGCACGTCCGCCTTCTGAAAAAGGGGACTGTACCCGCAGCGAAGCGCAGGGGACTGTCCCCCTTCTCAGAAGGCAGAGAAGAGAATGCTCAATGCTCAATCCTCAATCCTCAATTCTCAAGTGAAGAGAGGAAACGGCAAGACAGCGGCAAGGAGAGAGAGAGGACTGTTCCCTTCTCCGAGGCGAGAGAAGGACCGACCGGCAGCCGTGGAATGATGGATTCCCAACGAGAATACAGACGTTTCTCGCACAAGGGCGCGAACTTCCGCATCTGCTGCGGCCGCTTCGAGGCCGTCACGCGCGAGATCGTCCGCCAGCGCGAACTGCTGGAGGCCTACATCGAATCCCACGCCGAGTTCGCCACGTCCCTCGAGCCGGTCCCTGCCCGCGGCGAGGCGCCCGACGTGGCGAAGCGAATGGCGCGGGCCGCCGCAACGGTCGGCGTCGGGCCGATGGCCGCGGTGGCCGGGACGTTCGCACAGCTCGCCGCCGAGGCCGGCCTCGCCGCCGGGGCCGATGAGGCCGTCGTCGAGAACGGAGGCGACATGTTCCTCATCTGCCGCCGGCGGGCCGTTATCGGGCTGTTCGCCGGCGAAGGCCCGCTGTCGGACCGGCTGGCGCTGGAGGTCTCGCCCGAGCTGACCCCGCTGGCGATCTGCTCGTCCTCCGGCAGGATGGGCCACTCGCTGAGCCTCGGCGACTGCGACCTGGCCACCGTCACCTCCCCCGACGCCGCGCTCGCCGACGCCGCCGCCACGCTCGCCGCCAACCTCGTCCGATCCGAAGCCGACGTCGACGACGCCCTCGCCCGCATCGCCGCCATCGAAGGCATCCGCGGCGTCCTGATCGTCCAGGGCGGCCGCGTGGGCCTCGCCGGCCGATTGCCCCCCCTCGCCGCCAACCGGGACGCCGAACTGACCCGAAAAGTCACCCGCGATCGGCGAAGCAAGTAGCTTGGCCCGGACCGTCGCCTCTTGAGCCCCAACGGGGCGGCAGGGAGCAACTGGAGGCGCAAGGCCTCAGCAAGGCCCCGGTCCCGATCGGCCCTTCGGCCACATCCGAAGGAGGTGGGTCGATAATCGGAATAATCCCCGGATGGGTTCGTTTTGCACGTTTTGCTTC
>Ga0180437_10004053_pt1 | contig 21202 bp, 10 predicted proteins | sample SS_ome_4_FD_132410 | JGI IMG/M metagenome (GOLD analysis project Ga0180437, IMG submission 132410) | Hypersaline lake sediment archaeal communities from the Salton Sea, California, USA - SS_3_D_1 metaG | ecosystem: Environmental > Aquatic > Non-marine Saline and Alkaline > Hypersaline >...
GGGTCGATCCCCCAGCCGGAGTCGGCCTCGGGAGCGCCGGCGAGATCGAGCTGAATCACGCTGACTAGTTGCTCCGGCGCTTGTGCCGGGAGGCGCAGTCGCGTCCACCCGTGCGTCTTCTCATGTTCGATCGCATCCGACTCTCGGCCCCGAAGCAGCCTGGCGGAGCGGATCTCCGTCTTCAGTCCGGGCAGATGCAGTTCGCCGCCGGCCGGCCAGTCGAACACCGACAGCAGCAGCGTGTGGCCCTTGACCGTGACGTCGCCCCAGGGCAAGGCGTGACCCCAAGGGGACGCTTCCGTCCCGTAGACGACCTGGGGATAGCGGCGAATCCACTCGCCCGATCGCCGCAGCGCCTCCGCCGCCCGCTCCGGAACGGAGCCATCGCCGCGCGGGCCGATGTTGAGCATGTACGTGCCCCCGCGGGCCACGCATGCGACCAACCGACGCAGGATCTCCTTGGGCGTCTTCCAGTTCTCGTCGTACCACGCGTAGGCCCACGAGTCGTTGGTCGTGTCCACCGCCTCCCACATGCCCTCCACGTTGCGCAGCGGGACCTCCATGTCGCCGAGAGTCTGGTAGTCCCCCAGGCCGTGGCCCACCCGACCCGACACCAGCGCGTCGGGCTGGTTCTTGCGCACGACGGCGACGAGCTGCTCGACGTACTTCTTGGGCATGCGGCCGGGCGTGTCGAACCATACGACCTCGATCGGGCCGTACTGGCTGGTGATCTCCTTGACCTGGGGGAGGCACTTGGCCTTGAAGTAATCGCCGAACGAGGCCGGCTTGCCCGCAGCGTCGGTCTTCGGCCCGTTGCCCCCGCCCGGGAAGGTCCAGTCCTGGTTGTGCGAGTAGTAGAACCCGAACCCGAGCCCCAGCTTCCGGCAGGCCTCCGCGAGGTCCTTCATGGGGTCGCGAGCATACGGCGTGGCGTCGACGACGTTGAACCCGTTCGCCTTCGAATGGTACATCGCGAACCCGTCATGGTGCTTGCTGGTGATGATGATGTACTTCATCCCCGCGTCCCTGGCGAGCTGTGCGATCGCCATGCCGTTGAACTTGACGGGATTGAACTGCTTGGCGAGCTTCATGTATTCGGCCACGGGAATGCCCGCCATTCTGCGGTGCATGATCCACTCGCCGATGCCGTAGTACGTCTTGCCGTCGACCTTGTTGGCCAGTTGGGAGTACAGGCCCCAGTGGATGAACATGGCGTAGTTGCCGTTGGCGAACAGCTCGCCGCGCTGGGCGTCTTCGGCGCGGAGCTTCACGACCGCCTCGCCCCACATCTCGTCCATGCCCTGGCAGTACGCAAGGCCGGAGACGCCCAGGACGACCAGGAAAACCGGACAACCGATCGACAGAACTGCATTCATGATTGCTCTCACTCTTTCTCTCGCGCGGGCTGATCGGCCCTCCGGTCGGACAGGCACGATTCGCTCGGCTTGTCGGGAAGGGTTCCCTTCCACGCATCGATCAACGCGGTGAGTCGGCGGACCTGGTCCGGATGCTCGCCCCGCAGGTTGGTCTTCTCGAGCCGATCGCCCGGGAACCGGAACAGCTCGACCCGGCCGGGCTCCTTGCCGAGAAGCAGCTTCCACTCTCCCTCGCGAATCGCAAGCGTCGGCCAGTTGTCGCCCCGTAGGGTCGCCGTTCGCCACTGCCAGAAGACCGGCTTCGCTCGCCGCGGCTGGGGCTTGCCCAGCAGGGCAGGCGTCTGGTTCACGCCATCGCCGACATAGCCGGCCGGCAGCTTCGCTCCCGCGATGGCGCAGAACGTCGGCAGCAGATCGACCGCCGTGATGGGGGTCTGATCGTCAATCTTCCCCGCTGCGATCCTGCCTGGCCACTTGGCGATGAACGGCGTGCCGATCCCCCCCTGGAGGAGGGACCGTTTGCGCCCGCGGTGGCCGCCGGTCGAACCGACGGAAGCGAAGGACCCGAACCCCGGTCCGGTGGACTGATCGTCGACCTTGCGCCGACTTGGCGGGCCGGTGTTCTCGGGGCCGTTGTCCGAGCTGAAGATCACCAGCGTGTTCTCTGTGGCACCCAATTCGTCGAGCACGCCCAGGAACTCGCCGATTCTCGCGTCCGCGTGGGCGAGCACGGCGGCGTAGATCCGCTTCGCCTCGCTGTCAAGATGCGCGAAACGCTTGAGATACTCGTCCTTCGGATAGTGCGGGGTGTGCGGCTCGTGGACCCAGAGGTTGAGATAGAAAGGCCTCTTGGCGGCCACGCTCTTCCTGATGAACTTGATGGCTCGCCGCACGTCGTCGTGAACCGGCATCTGTCGCCCGGAGCAGTTGTACGCGCCGTACGTGTCGAAGCCGTACTCCGTCGGAAGCGGGGCGTCGGGGACCATGATGTTCGTCAGGTGCCACTTGCCGAAATGCGCCGTCGCGTAGCCGGCCTTCCGGAGCAGCCGCGGCAGGAGGACGACCTTCGGGTCCAGCCAGTCGGGCATGCCGCGCTTGACGTGGCTCTCGACGGTCGCGAAATGCCCGTGAACGCCGTGCCGCGCCGGGAACTGCCCCGTCAGCACCGCAGTCCGGCTGGGTGAGCAAACCCCGCTGGCGACGGTGAACTGGCGGAATTCCGTTCCGCCCGAGGCAAGGCGATCGATATGGGGCGTCTTGATCCACGGATGCCCGTGGCAGCCGAGATCGCCCCAGCCCCAGTCGTCAGCGAAAATGAAGACGATGTTCGGCTTCGTCGTATGGGTGGTCATACTCTCTCCGGCCTCCGCGCACGCGATCCAACCGGCGGAGAGGATCGCGATGATCAGGATGCAGACTTGTCCGGTTCGGCAGCGTTGGGCCGACATGTGTCACTCCACGATGGATTGCTTGGGGTCACTGACGGGTCCGAGCAGCCCCAACCGCCACGGGATCGGGCCGCACAAATCCGCGACGTTCCCGTACGATCAATGTGAACGGGGCTGTCGAGTGGCGAACTTGGCCCTTTGTTCGGTCTTTGTAGGAGCATCGTAGTCGCTGGCCCGCTACAGCGTGCCCGCCGTATGGGGGGCGAGCCCGCGAACCGGCGCATTATCCGACTGCGTCGTCGCCAGAGCAAGGACTTGCAGCCCGTTCGAGGAGTCGACTCGACCTGCGGCGCATGTCACTCCCTCGCTGCATCCGGCGCTCGGCTTTCCAGGCGGTTGACCTGGAGGACGGCCGAGGCCACTTTCCCCCCGCTGTCCGGGAACAGAATCTCGACGGTCGGCGCGGAGGTAACAAGGGACATGGGGACGGGCACCTCGATCACGCCGAAGAAGTTCCGTCGTCCGGACTGATCTCCGCCGGCCCAATCATCGGGGGCAGTCAGCGCCCTGCCCGCGATCCGCACGACGGGCTTGAGCGACCTCCCGCGCTCGCGGGCGCTCGGGGTCAGCCTTGGTGCGCTTCATGTTCCAGGACCGGCTCCCGCCGTCGCGACCGTAGGAGACCTCCAGCTCCTTCTCGAGGAATTCGAGGTCGGCATCGGTCAGGTCGTTGCTGTAGGGCGTCTCGTGGATGGTGATGAACTGCGTCCGCCGGAACGTCGACACGCCGCCGATCGAACGGACGCACGACGGATCCACCTCAACCTCCACTGCCTCTCCGCGCAGGACCTGGGCAGCCGTCACGAGGCACAGCCAACTCACCAACATCCGTCCGCGCATGTCGTATCGCATCTGCCGTTCCTGCTGAACCAACCACCGGACGGGTCGGCAGCGTCAAGCCCACCGTCCTTCACGTTGTCCCTCTCTCTGACTACGCCATTGTCTGCAACAGAGGCTGGGCTGCCAACAGCATCACTGTCCGGCACGCCTTCCCGCGCGGATCACGACGGAGCCGACGCTGCCCGGCTTGCCGTCGGGGAAGGAGACGGTCACGGTGTTCCGGGCTCGCACCTCGCGTGGAGCCAGCGGGATGATCCGGCACGTGGCGTAGCCCTGCCTGGCGTCCTCGAACCGGTCGGCGCATTCCTCGGCCGGGGCATGGGCCGGCTTGCCGTTCAGCGCGATCGCGGCCTCTTTGCCCGTCCCGGCCGGCCGGGCGATGCCGACCCGCAGCGTCGCGTACGCAAGGCGGTGGGCATCCGGGACCCGGACGGTGAAACGGGCCTCGCCGTCCACCTCGGCGGCGATCCGGTCACCGTAGCAGGGGATCTCGTCGACAACGAGGCGTTGCTCGATCTGCCGGGCATACTCCGCCTCGATGAGCACGGCCTCCCGTGCGGCGAGGCGAAGCGTGCGCAGCGACTTCGCTTCGCTCTGGAGCATGTACGGGGTGAAGTCCTGGTTTCGGCCGAGGCGGCGGAGCGTGACGCGGGCGGGGGTCGGCATGTCCAGTGAAACCGTCTGGGGCTCGGTGTGCAGGTTGTTGACGACCACCCGCAACGTCCTGCCGTCGACGAAGGCGCGGACCTGGAGGTCGGGATCGCTGCAAGAAGCCTTCACGCGGCGTCCCCTCAGGTCTCGGAAGAAGCGATAGAACAGGATCTTCTTCGTCGGCACCCAGCGCTGCCTGTCCGTGTAGTTGTGGGGGACGTAGAGCACGGCGTAGTACTTCGGGTTCCAGGCCATCGCTTCGAGCAGGATGAACGGGACGGCCTTCCTGACAACGTGCGGGTGGTCCATGAACACCAGCGTATTGGCCAGCACGCTGCGAACCATGTTGAGGTCGTCGATCGAGCGTTTCTTCATCTCCCACTCGAAGCCCTCGCCGGGGAAGTGCTTCTTCGCCAGCGCCTCGACCAGGTCGTCCGCGCCGTAGCCGCCGTGCTCGCTCAGCACCAGGGCGACCTCCTTGCCGTACGCGTTGTGCGTGTAGTTCGACACGAGGTCCAGCACGCCCTCGAGGGGCAGGCCGCTGGTGATCCGCCCGCCGAAGTCGCCGCCCTCGTCCCGGAGGTAGTCGTACGCGTGGAAGGAGTAGAAGTCCATCCCGCACTTCGTGCCGTCGATGAAGGCCCGCAGGCCGGCGAAGTTGCGGTACTGCCGGCCGTAGAAGTACGCCACCGACAGGCAAGGACCGCCGACTCTCACTCGCGGCGCGACCTTGCGCACGGCGCCCAACGTCTTCAGGTGCCATCGCTGGAAATGCCCGTCGGCGGGGTAGGACCAGTGCGGCTCGTTGACCGGCTCGTAGTAGGCGGGGCGGTCGAAGTCGGTGTAGGCGTGCTTCAGGACGGCGGCCGAGAGCTCCCCAGCCGCGCCGATGTTCCTGGGGACCCAGTCCCGCTTCTTCGGGTCCCGGGCTGCCTGGGCGGTCAGGTACTTGCCCATGAACGTCGGGAAGGCGTTGTGGTGTCCGTGCGCGGCGACGTCCAGCCGCCCGCCCATGTCGCGGCGGAACGCTTCGCCCGGCAGCCGCCGGCCGCGGCAGAGGCCGGCTTCCAGATGACCGAGGTCGACAAAGCCGGGGCGATTGGGATCCTCGCGGATCGTCTTGCGCCCGAGCCACTTGACCACTCCGAGCCTCCGGCCGAAGCAGACGCCGCATTCCCTCACGAGGTATCCATAGCGCTCGGCGCTGCGGCATCGGGCGTCGAAGTTCGTCCCGGGGTCGCACAGCCCGAAGTAGGCCTCTCGCCGAACGTTGCTGATGCCCCGAATGGCCCGGGTGCAGTGCGGGTCGACGGTGATGGAGGCCGGGGCCTGGTCGGCCCGGCCAGTGGCCGCGAAGAGGAGGGCGATCACCGTCCCGCATGCGATCATCGGTGGTGTGGCTGGGCGCATTCTCGTCTGGCTCTCCTGATGTGTCCGATTCGCCCGGGCCTCGTCGGGCGACCCGGGCAGGAAGCGGCCCGAAGGTTGACGAAGCACCCATGCTTGGCGAACATGTATCGGAACGCTTCGGGCGCCGGCTCTCGATCCCAGTGTACCCGATCGGAAGCACGATGCCATGGACGCCAACACGTAGGCCGCCCGCGTTTGCACACTGTCGGCGATTCCCGCCCCCGCGCACATAGCGGATGTTGACAGACAGAGGACAGGAACGTGGCTAAGACCAAGGCACAGCAACCGGAACGGACCCGTCCGATCACCGTCGAGTCGCTTGGGGCCTTTGGCGTGTTGAGCGGCTTGTCCCCGCCGGCGGAACGGTTCGATCCCGCGGGAGAATGGACGCAGACCTACCGGCTGTGGATGGTGCAGCGGTACCGCAGCGGCGGCAAGCTCGTCGTGCGGCGCGCGCCGTCCGGACGGGACGGTGTTCGCCTTCGGGTGGAATCGACCATCGCGGAATACGGCGGCCACCTTCGCCGGCTCGAGGCCGTCCTCGACTGCGCCGCTGACACGCTGTGTTCGCCGCGCGGATGGCGGCTGAAGGCGACCCACCTGGACGTGCGGGACAAGCCCACGGCCGGCAGCGGCCTCTCGGAGCGCGGCACACTGGCTGACGGCGCGTGGACCGTTCGGTTCGGCGATCGCAGCCGGACGAGAAAGGTCCCTTCGCCCGTCACGAGCAACTGGTCGCTCTTTGAGGCGGTTCAGCGCCTCCCGGGCAAAGACACCCAGCCGCTGGGCTTCGCGATGCTGGACGAGATGGACCTGCTGAAGCTGGACCAGCAGTTGAGCTTCTGCGGAACGAAGCAAGTCCAGGTCGGCGGCCGGAAGCGGACGCTGCGGGGCTATGCGCAGATCGGCTGCGGTGTGCTGCCGTGGCAGTACTGGGTCGACGAGCAGGGCCGGCTGCTGCTGGCGTTCAGCGGGGTCCGGGCCTACGTGTGGGACCCGCAGGCAGAGCAGTTCGTCCAGAAGCAGCGGAAGGCCGCACAGTCGCGTGCCCTGGGAAGGCGGTGAAGGCGATGGTGACGAGAATGCACCCCGAGGACGCCCCGCCGTCGCGTCTGACGCGTCGGGACATTCTGAAGGCCGGGGCGATCGGTACGGCGGGCCTGGTGGCAGGCGCCGCGCCGGAAGCGGTCGCGCGCCGCGCCGGCAAGGCGGGAGTGCGGCCCCCCAACATTCTGCTGATCGTCACCGACCAGCAGGGCTTGGACACGCTCTCGGCTCTGGGCTGTGACCACGTGGCGACCCCGCACTTGGACCGCCTGGCCGGCCAGGGCGTGGCGTTCGCCGAGTCCTATACCACCAACCCGCTGTGCTCGCCCGCGCGAAGCAGCCTCTTCACGGGCCGACCGACGCTCGAGACGGGCGTTGTCGTGAACGGCAGGCCCATTCCCGAGACGATGCCGTCGATGGGTGCCTGGTTCCGCCAGGAGGGCTACGAAACACTGTACGCGGGCAAGTGGCACTTGCCGGCCTCCTACACGCCGTCCATCCCCGGCTTCGACGTGATCGCCACGGGCATCAACGGGCAGGGGGGCGTGTGCGACGCGGGCGTCTCGCGCGCCTGCCAGGCCTACCTTCGCGGCCGACGCGACGCCACCCGCAAGCCGTTCCTCATGGTGGCCTCGTTCCTTCAGCCGCACGACGTCTGCCAGTTCGTCTCCATGCACGCCGGCAGGAAGGAGATGGTCTTCTACGACGCCGTCGCCGACGACCTGCCCCCGCTGCCCAACAACTTCGAGTTCGATCCCCGCGAACCGGCCGCGATGAGAAGGCGCAAACGCCCCCAGTGGTCCGAGAAGCAGTGGCGATACTACCTCTGGAACTACTACCGCATGGTCGAGATGGTCGACGCCGAGATCGGCCGCGTGCTGGACGCGCTGGACGACAGCGGCGAGGCCGACAACACCGTCGTGGTCTTCACAGCCGACCACGGCGAGGGGCGCGGGCGTCACCAACTGGTCACGAAGAACTACCTCTATGACGAGGCGGCGAGGGTGCCTCTCATCGTGCGTGCCCCCGGCCTGGCGCGGCCCGGGCGCGTGAACCGAGAGCGGCTCGTCTCCGGCGTCGACATCCTGCCGACCCTGTGCGAGTACGCCGGCATCGACACGCCGCCCAAAGTCCGCGGGCTTTCGCTGAAGCCCGCGCTGGAAGGCAGGGACGGACCGGCCCACCACTTCGTCGCCGCGGAGGTCACCCGCACGGGGCGGATGATCCGCACGAAGCGGTACAAGTACATTGCCTACGCCAACGATCCGGTGGAGCAGTTGTTCGACATGCAGGCCGACCGCGGCGAGATGAAGAACCTGGCCGCCGGGACGGCCCACGCCGCGGCGCTGAAGGAGCACCGCAAGCTCCTGGCCGATTGGCAGCACGGCTTGGACATCCACCCCGAGGCCTCCTAAGGCGGACCGTCGTGCCCGGGGGTCACCGGCCTGCCTCCCGCACGTGCAGGAGCTTCACGTCGAACGGCTTCATCTTGAAGCCGGGCGGGTGCGTGGAGTTGGCGACCAGGTCACGACAGGCCCCCGGGGAGCCCAGGTCCACCCCGGCCTCGCCGCGCCCGAGGTTGATGATCAGCACGATGTGCCCGTCCTCCCAGGGCGCCGTGCGCCAGACGCAGCCCGGCCGCCCGACGGCGTTCGATTCCCGCAGAGATAGAACGGGCGAGACTCCGGCGCGTCGCAGCGCGCCTGCAACCAAATCGCGAACCATCGCCCCGTCCGCATGCCGGGCACGAAGCAGCCGGCCCTTGCCCGCTCCCAGGTCGGCGCCGTGCAGACGACCGTACTCGTCGCCCTGAAGGCTCCCCAATCCGGACAGGACGACCGTGCCGCCTTGAGACAGATACCGCGTCAACGCTTTTCTATCGGCAGCCGTGACGTGGTTCGCGTGGGTGACCACCACGACAGGCCAACTGCGGAGCTCCCGCGCCGTCGCCTCGGCGAGCCCGCTTCCGGTGACAAAACCGAGCGGGATGCCCGCGTGGTAGAGCATTCTGTAGGCCCCAAACACGTGATCCATGTAGGCCGCGTCCTGGATGGCCGCCGTCTCGGAGTAGAACAGCCGAATGGGCCTCGGCTGGGTGGCCAGCGCGACCACCTCGGGAGCAAAGGCATTGAGCTCCTTCATGGTCCGCCCGAAGGCGTTCAGGACGCGGGGCTGGGTGAGGTTCGAGGCGTGGAAGCCGCTGCTGCTCTGCGTCTTCGGCGAGCCGTCGACATTGCGGCCCCAATACCACGTCTGGTTCATCCCCATGCCGTGCATGTGCGCGAGCCAGTAGATGCAGCGGACGTACTCCGGCGGCAGGTTCGGGTCCCGCCAGTGGACCGTGCTGAGTCCATGGAACTCGCTGTCGAACAGCAACTTGCCCGGGCTGACCGATCGGAAGAAGTCGTAGGGCATCGCCAGGCTGCGCCAGTTGCACGCGTAGCGGTCCGACCAGTCGTCGAGGGTGATGCGATCCGGCGCGTTGATGACCTTCGCGTTGCAGCCGATGATCTCCTGGAGGCCCAGGAGCGCCTCAAAGTCCAGGCCGTGCGACCGCGACCCGTACGCGAAGTGGCCGGGGATGAGCTTGATATGCACCTTCGCCGCCGGATCGTGCCGGCGGATCTCGGCCTTCAGGAAGGCGAACCACTCCGTCACCCGGTGCATGTTGAAGCGGCACCAGTCGTACCACTTCGGCGTGCCCCGCAGGTTGGCGTCAATGGGGACCTCGACCGAGACGTCCGCGAAGGAGGCGAACTTCGTCCCCCACAGCGCGTTGAGCGTGCCGATCTGCTTGTGCCTGTCCTTCAGCCACGCCCGCAGCTTCGCCCGCGTGTACTTGGAGACCGGCCCGGTGGCCCACTCGCCCTTGGCCGAGAACCAGTGCGGCTCGTTCGCCAGGAGGTAGCCGCCCTGGCTGACCTTTCGGCCGGCGAGCCGGGGCACGGCTGCGGCCAGGACGCTCCGCCAGATCTCCCGCGCGGCGGGGTGGTTGATGTCGTACGGCGTGAAATGCCGGCTCCCGATGGCGATGTCCGGATGCTCCCGCAGCACCCACTTGGGCATGCGGGTGTGACCGAGGAAGACGTAGCCCATCGGCTCGCCCGGCCCACCCGGCCGGTAGCGCAGCCTCACCGTCTTGCCGTCCGGCTGGAGGTGCGCCTGGTGGAAGTACGTCCCGCCGATCCGCCCATAGGCCCTGTTGAGCTGCTCGTCGTCGGGCATCCAGACGAAGGACGACGGGAACACCGGCCGCCGGCGGTAGCGGAAGTAGCCTCCCGCCACGGCCAGGTCGGACACGTCGGTCGACGGGACCGCTCGCCGCGAGCCCGGCCGGCGGCGCACCTCCGCCAGCTCGCGGCAGGCCTCGGCGAGCATGACCTGCACGTCCCGCAACTCCCGGGCGGGCAGCTCGCGGGCGAGCCTCTCCGCCTGCTTGCGGACGCGCCACCACCCGCCGATCGCCGCGCGAAGCTCGGCCGGGTGGGCGGCGTCCCAGTCGGCGTACTTCAGAAAGAGCCTGGCCGTCGTGATCGTGACCCGTTCGCGGGCGACGTCGATGCCCTCGGCCGCCGCCCGCGAGGTCAGCTCCGTGAGGGCGGCGAGGCGCTGAACGGCCTGGCGCCGCAGCGACGCGCAGTCGCCCTCCGCCCCCGGGGCCTGCGCGCGGCACGCGCAGACGATCAGGGCGGCCGACGCGAGGGCCTGGCGCATCCGGCGAGGCGTTTGCCTCGCTGTGGCGGGGGTCATCTCGCTTCCAGCCTCTTCCCGTCCAGGTAGACCGCTCGCGTCCTTCGGTTGAGGACGACGGCCACGTGCTGCCACACGCCGGGCTTCAGGACTTCACGGTACACAATGGTCCGGTTGTCGACGATCAGCCGCAGGCTCAGGCCCGGCCAGCAGTCGACCAGCAGGCCGTCGTCGCGGCCGCCGGTGACCTTGTCGAGGATTCGCCCGGTCTCTTTCTCGGCCGGACGGACCCACGCCTCGAAGGAGACGGCGGCCTTGAGGTCGTCGGCCTGAAGGGGCAGGACCTGGCCGGGCTTGGGGGCCAGGACGCATTGGGCGGCCTTCTTGTCGGCGACCGGTTTGCCCCGGTCGCCTCGGGCCAGGGCCTTGACGGCCTCGGGCTCGAGCCGGCCGCGGAACATGGTGACCCGCCCGATCGTGCCCCGGAATCGGTTCGCGCCCGTCTGGTCGGCCCCGATGCGCAGCGGGTGTTCGTTGTCCGGGACGGTCGGGCGCCGGGGGATGCGCTGCGGCTTGCGGACGACGACGTCCTTCGCTCGCGACGCCGGCTCGATGGCCCATTTCGTCAGCTTCCCGTCGGTCACCGTGCCGGTGACGACGGCGCGGCCGGTTACGTGGAGCTTGAAGTCGACGTCCCAATCCGCCGGCCAGGCCGGCAGGAGCAGGACTTTGCCCTTCGCCTCCTGAACGAGCATCCGCTGAAGGGCCGTGCTGCCGGAGCCGAAGTGGTCGAAGTCCGGGCAGGAGTCGGGCCCGGCGCTGCCGTAGAGGGGGAAGCGGCAGTGCTTCGACGCGTGGCGGTATCGGCGGTCGAGCCCGTTGCGGGCCTCGCCGGCGCTGCCCGCATACGCCCAGTGGATCTGGTCCTGCGTCCAGCACTTGCAGCCGAACGCGTCCTTGTTCGTCCGGTGCTTCATCGTCCAGGCCACCACGTCGGCCGACCCCAACGCCACGCCAAAGCGGCAGAACGGGAAGACGGGGTACAGCTCGCCGTTCTCGCTGTTACGCTTCAGCCGCCACTCCAGCGCCGGCGCGATGGCGGTCCGGCCGTCGATCTCGTGCAGGTGGACCTCGGGGACCTCGGCGCGGAGGCGGCGCCACTCGGCCTGGTCGCGGCTCGTGCCGGCTTTCATCGCCAACAGCTCGTCGAGGCAGAACTGGAGCCCCGCCACGTCCGGCGCGGGGTTGACGGCGACCCACCACGTCTCCAGCACCATCGCCGGGTCCAGGCGGATCTTGCCCTTCTCGTCACGCCCGTAGTGCTTGTCGAAGAACCGCAGCACCTCCCGGGCGAAGGGGGCCAGCACGTCATCGCGGAACGCCTCGTCGCCGGAGTGCTTGACGTACTCGGCCATCATCGCGACCGTCTCCAAGCCGCTGGTGAAGTAGTAGCTGTGGTAGTACCCCTTGCCCGTGTTCTCGCCGGGCCTGGTCTTGAGGGGCTTGCCCGTGCGGCCGCAGTCGCGCTCGCCGCCGGTCGGCTCGATGTTCTCGCGGTAGTAGGCTCCCTCGTGCCCGAACCACGCGCGGGTGATCGCCTTGCGAACCGGCAGCAGGTGCCGGTAGTAATCGAAGAACGGCTTCATGAGGTCGAAGTCGCCGCTCTTGAGAAGCGGCCAGTACAGCAGCCGCTGGTTCTGGTACGTGAACCGCCGGCCCCAGTCGCGGTCGTCCTCGTGGCTGAGGATCGTGCCGTCCTTCTGCTTGACGGAGTACTTCCTCCGAGGGCTGCCCGTCAGCGGCTGCGTGAACAGCCCGCCGTTGAACTTGGTCTGCACCCGACCGCGGCTCTGGCAGGCCATGAGGAACCGGAAGACGTTGTAGCTCTGCGATGCCAGGGCGGCCCCGTCGGGCTCGGCCCGCCGGCCGGACGGGGCTTCGCCGAAGAGCTTCTCTCGCTCCTCGGGCGCCAGGCCGTTGTCGGACGCACAGATCCAGCTGCGGTCCCAGAAGGCCGACCACCACCGGCGATGGGCGGCCCAGTCGGCGTCGACGTCGATCGGCCGGGCCGCCTGACGCTCGATCGCCTCGATCCACCCGCCCGGCTTCGGCGCCTGCAGGGTCAGGGCGTGTACGCGGATGTCAAACCGCTTGCCCTTGCCGACCATCTCGCCGCCGGTGAGCTTCAGGTCGGGGCTCTCCAGCAGGTTGCCGAACGTGTTGAAGCGGTACGGGTCGGGGAACTTCCCGATCATGTGCTCGACGTCGTAGTACTTCATCTCGTCGGCGAAGACACTGCGGTCGCCGACGGCGTAGTACCACAGGATCCGCCCGTTCCGCTGGAGGCGGACGTCCTGGGTGGGCTGGGGGATGGGGGCCCGCGAGCAGTTGAAACGACAGTCGTCGAAGCGCTTCCAGAACTCCGGGGCGGCCGCGACGGCGATCTCGCGGGGCGAATCAATCTGGACGTGATAGACCGCCCGGTTCGCGTCGGTCCAGACCCGCAGACGGACGCCGTCGGCCTCGATGCGGATGGAGCCGGTGGCGAGGTCGAGCGTCTGGCGGAAGGGCTTGCCCTTCGCGAAGGGGTTGGGCGTCAGCGAGACGCGGACGCGGCCGGTCTTGAACATGTCGCCGTTGTACGTGTACGCGTCGTTCTTGGCCAGCAGCAGGTAGAGCGCGTCGTCGGCGATCGCGTAGACGCCGGCGGCGGCGTCGCCGTTGCCCAGCGGCATCTGGCCGGACGCGTTGTCTGACGGGCTGTCCCAGACGACGTTGTAGCGGTCCATCCGGTGGGCGGCGAGGCCCGGGGTGAGCGTCAGGGCCAACGCTGCCAGGCAGCAGGTCCAGCGGAGGCTGCGGTTCGTGACGAGGGAAGCGGTGTCAATGGCGGTCATGTCTGCTCCTTGCACGGGGGGGCTGAGGGGAGAGTATACACTACTGCGGCCGGTGTTTGGCCGCGGGCCGGTCGGCTCGAAGGGCCTTCCGCCACCAGAATCGCCGGCTCGTCGGCCCGGAGACGGAACCGCGCCCCTCCGCGCTCGCCGGGAATGACCCGGTGCGGCGCTGGACGTCCCTCCGGCCCAACCAGCACTCGACCGGCTCGCACCTTGGCCAGCAGAGCCTTGTTGACCGGGAACGTCACACACTCGTTCCGCCACGCTCGACCCAAGGAGTCTCGCAGGGCAGACTCATCGGCCGCGACACAGGTCCCGGCCGCCAGCCACGGAAGCAGGACCGACAACGCCCGAATTCGCTTCATGGTGATGACTCCAGATCCTCTTCAGGCCACCTATTGAGATGCAGTGCGCGCCGGGGCGATTTGCGTCAGAGAAGCGTCATTCGCCGCGCAGCTTCTCCGCGTCACTCCGGATGCGCGCCCGCAGGTTCCCGCTCAAGCCGTGCTCGTAGTAGAACTCCGGCCTGTATCCGTACCCGTGTCTCTTCATGTCAGGGTAGTTGACGTCGAGGCTCAGATCGCAATCGAAACGCATCAAGATCGAATGCCCCTTGCCTCGTGTCCCGGCTCGCGTGTTGTGGCACAGGCCCCAAGTGATCCCTCTGCCGCACTCGGTATCCGTGAAGGCGTCCGGCACGAACGGCCCCGCCGCATCCGGCATCAGCGAGACGATGGAGGCGATCCTGAAGTTCACACCGTCCGGTGCGTATTGAACCGTGAAGTGTTCATTGCCGTCGCGGATCACCAACGCGGCAATCCCCTCTTTGAAGGGGAACAGGGCCGTCTCATGGCCCGAGTTGATAACGGGGTTCAGGGGGTGCTTCTCGAACGGCCCCAGAGGATGGTCCGCGATCGCCAGCCCCTGCATGCGGACCAGACGCGGATCTCCGTCGAAGTCGGACTTGTAGTACAGATAGATCTTCCCCTTGTAGACCAATGGGTACGGATCGTGAATGGAGTATTGGTCCCACTCGCCCCTGGCGCCGTTGGGAATCACAACGCGGTTCAGAGGCGTCCAGGGCCCGTCCGGCGAGTCGGCGTAGGAGACGGCCACGGGGCAATCGTCCCCCCGCGTGCCGCTGGCTTCCATGAAGGCCTGGTAGTACAGGTAGTACTTGCCTTTCCACACGAGGATGTCCGTCGTGGTGACCGAACGCCAACCCGGCTTCGGCTTGGGCGGGCGCGGCACGGCGACGCCTTGCGCTTCCCAGGCGAAGCCGTCTTTGGACGTCGCATACCAGATGTCGGCCAGATCCCAATCGGACGACGGGATGCTCTCGGTGCACTTCTTGGCCCCCTGAGGGGGCGACGGTGTGTGACGGTGCGTGTACCATACGTAGTACTTGCCGTTCGCGAAGATCACCTTCGACGGGTCTCGTCGCGTGACCGTCCCATCGTGGTTGCTGTAGTCCAGGCCCTTGAGCTTGGTGTACTTGAACAGCGAGTACAGCTCATTGTCCTCCGGGCGGGGCGCCATGTAGGCAGCATAGTTGCGTTCCATGGCCGCGCTCAGCTTGTGGGCGGGCTTCTCCTTCGGGAGCTTGAAGGGGAAGCCGGCTTCCTCCGCCCGAGCAAGGCACAGAAGGGGCAGCAAGAGCAACATCGCGGCCCAGACGATGGGTAGGTGGTTCCCAGTCATGCTTGTCTCCAGATTGCGTTGCCTCATTCGCCCCCTGCTCAATGCCCTGTGAACGCGAGACGCTCCTTGGCTCGTGTCTCGATCTGAACGACCCCCCGTTGGTCCGGTTCCAGCAGCCTCCTGCCGGATGGCGTGCGTACCGCAATCCTGGCCCAAGGGCTCAATAGACGAAGCCTGCCGCCGACCGTGGATTCGATATCCAGTTCGGTGACACGGCCGCCTGTCTGCGTCGCGCTGACAAGGAAGCCGCCTTGCGCGCGGAGGCCCTGGAAGAACGCATCCCGATTCTCCGGCCACGCCGGGAACACTCGAACGACGCGGTCGACGCTCTGTAGGAGAAGCTCGTTCACCAGGGCCCCGACGGCGACCTGCTCGCTCATGTAGTAGCCGTGCCCCTTCCAGTGCAGAAGGCCGTTCGGCTGCTCCCGGGCCTTGAACCACTTGTGCGCGTCTGTGACGGCCTCGTTGGTCATCGACAGGCGGGCGCGAGCCACATTCAACATGACGACGGAGTTGTTCCGGTTGTACCTCTGTGAGACATGCCGGATCGTGCGTGTCAACAACGCCTTGTCCGCGTCGGGCGAGAACCATGAGAACTGCTCGGCCGGGAACAACGGGACTACCGGAACCGTGATGTTGTAAGTTCTCACGGAGTTGTGGACGGCCCCGCGCCAGTTCGCGATGATCCGTTGGTTGTCCTGCTCCGGATCGGGGGTGGTGTGGTAGGCCGGAATCAGAGCGAGCTTGCGCCGCAGCCGCCTGGCCAGCGCCTGATCGACGCCCAGGGCTCTGGCGGCGGCAATGGCCGCTTCCAGCGTGTAGCGGACGTAGGCCAGATCGTAAGGGTTGTCGTCCGTGCCGAACGGGCCGTGCTCGGGATTGTAGCTCGGGCCGATGATCTTCTTCCCGTCACGGTCCGTCTTGCACTGCTCGAGGAACGAGGCGTAGAAGACGGCCACCTCCTTGATGACCGGGTAGATCCGCGCCTTGAGGTATTCGCGGTCCGGCTTGTAAAGGTAGTAGTTCCAGAGGTTCTGGACGGCCATGCCCGACATGCCCATCGTGTAGCCCCAGGGAATGTAGGCAATCTGGTTCTTGTTCCTGTTGCGGCACTTGGCCGGGTCGACTTCGTGCGGCCAGGTGTCCGCATGGTAGGCCGCGCCCTCGCATCCGAAGCCAGTGCGGGCAAACCAGCGGGCCCGAGGGAGATAGCCGTACAGGTGCTCCACCCAGGGCTTGGTCAGGTCCGGATGGTTGTAGGTGAACGGGCTCGAGAATGTCTGCCAGATGTTGTAGTTGATCTTGTAGGACCCGTGCCAACCGGCCGGCCTGTTGTAGCCGGCCTGAAGCCCGATGGCAACCACGCCCGGTCTCGAGAAGCAGCGGAAGTAATAGAGCTGGCGGTACCACCAGTTCTGGAAATCCCCGATGCCGAGTTGGACGCCGCTGGCGGACCAAAACGTGGTCCAATGGCCTTCGTGGGTCCGGATGGTCTCCTTCGGATCTTCGTGGAGAGTCCGCCTGACCAGCGAAATCGCGCCTTTCAGCGGCGTTGCGGAGTCATGGGAGGACACGAGGGCGACGGCCTTGTGTCGGCCGGCCGCACCCAGCGCCGCTGCCAGCGACATGCCCTGATAGTCCCCGTGCCCGGGGAGTGTCTGACGAATCCATCGGATGCCGTCCGTGGTCCCCGACTCGGCGGGGGGAAGAAACTTCAGCTTGTATCCCTCGAGCGAAACGTTCGCGGCGGTGTCGACCAGGAAGACGTTGCGCTGCCACAGGGCGCGAACGCGGGTCGCGGCGGCTTCGTCGTGGATCTCAGCGAGGCCGCGCTTCAGGTCGAGTGTGGCCTTGCGGACCGCTTCTCCCGCCCCGACCCGGATGACGCAGCTCGGCACCTGGATGGGATACGGACGTTTCTTCCAGCTCGGCGGAGCGCCCCGGCTGCCGGTCCACTTGCGGCTCGTGACGTCCACCGTGGGCATATCGGGGTCCTCGGAGGTGTCCATCCGCGAGTCCCAGACGTCGTTCTTCGTGACCCGCACGACGATGTCGCCAGCCTGCGAGTAGATCAGCGCGTTGATATCGCCGTTGCCGACGACCATGGCCTCCTTGTGGATGTCTCCGATCTTCGTCTGGATGACGGCAGCCTTGTCCAGGGCCCCGGGAAAGGGAATGCCGCCGCCCTGCCCAGCCGGCGCCGACCGCGCGCACAGGATCGCCGCAGCACAAAGAAGAGGAATCCGCACGTTGCTGCTCAGCGCGAGTGCGATGGTCATGGTGCCCTTACCTTCCTGCCGGCTGCCTTCCCGGGCATGTCGACGCGCGATGGTACAGGGTCTTGCCGGGTCCGGGCAAGTTCCCTGCATGGGTCTGGCCGGAGTCTGCTGGAGGGCCTCTGGAGCCGCCGGCAGAAGCCCCCGCCGTCGTCGGAGGAAGGATCGAGATCGAGCTTCCCGGCCGGTGGCGTGTGCTGGTCACTCCGCCGGTGGATCGGCAATCGCTAGCCGACGTGCTGGCAGTGCTCGCGGCGACAGTGCTCTCGACAGACGCTGGCGCATCCCAGACGCCCGGATCCGCGGCGGCCGTTCGGGAGGCCGGGCGGCGTTGGAGCTCCCCAGTCTGGGCGAGATCGACCGTGGAATGTCGGCCAAGATCCACTCCTGCGCGGGCCCCAGAGATATGCGCAAGGGCTTTGACACGCTGGCAGCCTGCAAAAAGGGGACACCTGCAAAAAGGGGACAGGCTGCTTTTTCGAGGAGGGCAGCGGGGTGCGGACCCACGTTGCGCCCGGAAGCCGCGATCTGTTCCCCACGCGGCACGAAAAGGGGGACAGGCACCTGCGTTTCGGAGCCAGACCCGTTTTCGTTGACGCATCCGGAGCGGGGACCCTCCTCCGCCTCCGCCCTCCGAAGCCTTGGCGTAGGAGGGAAGTCTACGGCGGGCAGGTCTCTGTAATCTGTGGACGAAAGGGCCGCTCAGCGCCTTCGCTTTCTCGACCGGCGGGCCAGGACGAGGCAGGCGCCGATGGCCAGCAGCGAAAGGGTGGCCGGCTCGGGGGTGAGCACCAACGCGCCGCCGGCGCCGCCGAGGTCCCTGTACTCCAGCAGGTACCCGGCGGGCAGGCCCAGCTCGTTCTCGAACGCGCCCGTCAGCGTGCCGGTCCACGTCGCCAGCGTGTACTCGCCCGAAGGCGGGCCCAGCTCGACGATCTCGATCGTCGTGCCGACGTCGGCGATGGTCAGGTCGCCGGCGATCTCCAGCAGGTCGCAGCCGGCCGCGTCGAACTCGGCCGCGAACGAGCTGCCCCCGCCGAACGTGATCGAATCCGTCTGGATCGTGCCGAGGTTCGTGCCGGGCGCGATCGTGCCGAGGGCGAGGATCTCCCCGTCGACTCGGCCTTCGCCGGTGATGCCGAGCACCTCGGTGACGATCTCTTCCGGGTCGAGGGTGAACCCGTCGATCATGTCGAAGTCGATGGTGGTCTGCTGGCCGGTGTTGTGCGACGTGAGGCCCAGGCCCGCGTAGATCGTACCGGTCATCGGCACGTCCAGCACGTTCGTGCCGATGTGGAACCAGGGGTCTTCCTCGTAGCTCTTGTAGTACATGTCGAACGTGCTTCCGTCCCCGGCGTAGGTCAGCCGGAGGAAGGCGGGCTTGGCGTGGTAGGTCCTCGGCCCGGTCGCCGTGGCGCCGATGGTGCTGACGCCGTCGGTCTTGCGGATCTGGGCGTTGATGCCGTTGCCGTTGTTGGCGGCGATCAGCGTGAAGCCGTTTCGGCTGTTCTGGTCCAACGTGGCGCGGATCATCACCCCCGCCTTGCGCCACGCGTTGTTCCCGCCGGTGTACCCGTTGATGCCGACGCGGGCGCTGATGTCGATCGGGTCGCCGGCGTCGAACTCCTGGTAGGCGTAGTACATCCCGTCGCTGCCGCCCCAGATGTCGTTGCCGCTGGCGGTGAGCGTGTACGTCGGAGTGCTCAGCCTCTTCGTCGCCAGGCTGCCCCCGTCGGGGAAGTCGTTGTTGGTGTCGTTCTTGAGACTGATCTCCTGGAAGGTGGCGGCCTTGGGGGAGGCGACCGTCAGCACGCTGCCCGGGCCGCCGAGGACGATCGTCTCGGCGCCGCTGCGCGTGATCTCGCCGGTGGCCTGGAACGAGCCGGCCGTCGCCGTGAACGTGGACTGGTCGAGCCGCATCACCCCGCCGGGGGCCACGTTGACGCGGTGTGCCCCCGCGTGGATCGAATCATTGGTCACCGTCAGGTTCGTCACGTCGACGTCGGAGTTCAGCGTCAGATCGCCCGCGCCGCCGGCCTTTAACTCCTCGAGCGTCGCGCCGCCGTCCAGCGAGACCGTGCCCTGGTTGACGCGCACGATCCCGCCGGTCAGCGCGCCGCCCATGCTCAGCGTGTAGTTGCCCGTGCTGCCGAGGTACAGCGCCTTGCCCGACGGGATGCTGACGGCCGGGCTGTAGGTGATCGCCCCGTCGTCGTTGGCGTCGGGTGTGGCCTTGCCCGCCGTGATCGCGCCGTCGCCCGTCATCGTGATCGGCTTGCTGTACGTCTGGGTTGGCGCGTCGGCCGGGGCAGACAGCCTCAGGCCTCCGCCGTCGAGCTCGACGGCGAGCGGGTCCAGCAGGCCGGGCTCGGTGAGGGCGATGTGGCCCTCGGCCGCGACGAGCTTGCTCGTCCCGGCGCCGAAGTGGAAGGGGGTCCGCGAGAGCAGCAGGTCGGCCGGGCCGGTCTTGGTGATCGTCGCGTCGGCCCCGCCGAAGTCGATGGCGGCGTCGCGGCTCAGGTCGGTCGGCGCGTCGGCCTGGACGGTGACGGCCGTCGCCCCGCTGAGCGTCGTCTTGCTGAAGCTGACGCCGGGCCCGTCCAGCGTGAGCGTGTGGTTGCCGAGGACCGTCAGGTCCCCGAGCTGAAGGGGCCAGCTATGGCTGGTCATGATCCCCGCGTCGCCGCTGAGCCGCACCGGCAGGGAGGCCGGGTCCGGCTGGCTCAGCGTGTCGTCGCGCAGGCCGATGATCTCGTCGGACTTCAGCGCCCGCTCGTAGTAGTACAGCTCGTCCATCTCGCCGAAGTAGCGTCCCGACCCGATCGGGTTGCCCCCGTTGAGGTAGCCGATGCCCGGATCGTCGCCATGGGCGGCGATCACGGTCGAGCCGTGCGTGTTGGCGTCGATCGCGTTGCCGTCGAGGTACAGCTCGAACAGCCCGTTCGTCCGCCCGTATACCACCGCCACGTGATGCCAGCCCGGCGTGAGGGCGTTCGAGTCGCTGAGGGTGACGGTCTGGCCGGCGGTCCGCACGGCCGCCTCGAGCACGCCCTCGTTCAAGGCGATGCCCAGCCCGTTCGTCGTGCCCCCCTCGTCCAGCACCATCTGGTTGCCGGCCGTGTTCGCGTCCTGCCTCAGCCACATCGCCATCGAGACCTCGCTGAAGGCGTCCTCCATGAAGGCCCAGCTCGTCGGCCTCAGCCCGTTCTCGTTGCCGTCGAACGCGACGGCCCCGCCGACCTGCCCGCCGGCCAGCCACGTCGGGGCCGTCACCTGCGGCACGCCGTCGTGGGCCCCGCCGGCCGAGTCGTCGTTGAACGGGTCAGCCGCGTTGTCGAACGAGTAGTACATCTCCGCCGCGAGGGTGACGGTCACCATCCCGGCGTTGAGCGTCAGGGCGGTGGCGTTCTGGGCCGCGTTGTCCCAGGCGGCCGTGAACGTCCCGTTCGGCTCGATGGCGTAGTTGACGTCGGGCAGGACCAGCCCCCCGCCGAGGGGCCCGCCGGCGAGGACGAGGTCGGCGTTGCCGCTCGTGTCCAGCGTCCCGCCGTCGGACAGGTCGATCGCCCGGGCAGCCAGCGGGGCGTTGTCGACCGTCAGCGACCGCCCGCTGTTGACCGTGACCGCGGCCGTCGAGATGTCCAGCGTGTGGCCGGTCATGTCCAGGCTGTCGCCCGCGAGGGTCAGCGAGTCGGTGATCGTGACGTTCCGTTTCGCCCCCGTGCGGGTCAGCGTGCCCTGGAGGTCCAGCGAGTTGGCCTCGAGCGTCTGGTTGTCGACCGTCAGCGTGCTGCCGACGGTGATCGCGGCCCCGGCGGTGTTCAGCACCGCCCCGGTCATGTTCAGGTCCGAGCCGGCCAGCGTCA
>Ga0180437_10004055_pt1 | contig 21200 bp, 17 predicted proteins | sample SS_ome_4_FD_132410 | JGI IMG/M metagenome (GOLD analysis project Ga0180437, IMG submission 132410) | Hypersaline lake sediment archaeal communities from the Salton Sea, California, USA - SS_3_D_1 metaG | ecosystem: Environmental > Aquatic > Non-marine Saline and Alkaline > Hypersaline >...
CTCTTTGTGGCAGGGGCAATCTGCTCGGCCGGGTCTCTTTCAGCTTGGCCCTGGTCCAATGAAGAGAGGAAGGCGGAGAGAGAGATGAAGGCGGGGAACCTGGAGAAGGCGCTCCGGCACTACGAGATGGCGAGGCTCGTGGAACCGGACAACCCCGCTCTGGACTACAACGTGGGTAACGTCCTTCACAGGGGAGGCAGGTTCGAGGAAGCGATAACTGAATACACGCAGGCGCTCGACGGCTCCGACACGAAGCTGGCTGAAATGACGCACTACAACATTGGGAACACATTCTACAGAATGGGAGATCTCGAGAGAGCCGTGAGGTCATACGTGAACGCTCTTCTCGAAGACCCCCAGGATCTTGATGCCAAGCACAATCTCGAGATGGCGCTCAAGGCAAACCAGGAAGAAAAGCAGCAAGATGAACAGGACAAGAAGGGTGGGGACGAGAAACAGAAGAAGGAGGATGAACAGAAGAAACCTGACCGGGAGCAGGATGAGAGAAAGGAAGAGAAAGAGGAGCCTCGGGAAGAGAGAGAGCCCAGGCCGCAGGAGGGAGAGCTGACAGAGGAGCAGGCTGAGAGAATCCTCAACGCTCTGAATGAACAGGAGAAGGAGGAGAGAAAGGATCTGAAAGAAACAAGGAGCAGAGCGGGGGCGAGGGTGGAGAAGGACTGGTGAGAATGCGTCTCAGGAAAGAGATAGCGACAACAGTCGCGAGCTTCACGATGGTGATAGCAGTCGCCTCAGCTCCGCTTGCTGCCGGGGAGGACTTCTCATTCACCGCATCCGTCGAAAGAGTGGCAGTCGATGTTGCCCAGGAGTTTTCGCTCACCGTCTCCGTATCGGGAACAGGGATAGGGGATGTCGGAGAACCCGAGCTTCCGACAATGAACGATTTTGACGTGCTGGGACGATCGACTTCGCAGTCCTCTCAGTTCAGCATCATAAACGGCAAGGTGTCTTCGAGAAAGACGATCGATTACATATACGCGCTCAGGCCCAGAAGGACCGGCGAGCTGACTATTCCAAGCGCGAAGGTCAAGTACAAGGGGAAAGAGTACAGAACAGAGCCCATCGCGATGCGCGTTGCAGAGGGGTCCACGCCGTCGCAGCAGACTCCCGACGTGTCACCCGAGACCCTTCCCGAAGGAGATATCTTCCTGGATGGTCGGGTTGACAAGACACTTGTATATGTGGGCGAGCAGGTGAACATAGACTACTCGCTGTTTGTCGCCGTCGGATTGAGCAATGTCAGGCTGGGGAACATCCCGTCCTACGCAGGATTCTGGAGTGAGGAGATCTTCTCGGCAAAGAGACTCGACTTCAAGACCAGGGTTCTTAACGGGAAGAGGTACGACGTCGCTCCGATAAAGAGCGTTGCTCTCTTTCCAACAATGTCGGGGGAGTTCGAGATCGACCCCATGTCCATTGTCTGCGATGTTGCGGTCAGAAGCAGAGACCCCATTCGAGATTTCTGGGGCGCGAGCAGGACGATCACGGTCAAGAGCAGTCCCATCACTGTCAAGGTGAAGGCGCTGCCGGGCGGTGGCAGGCCGGCGGGTTTCTCCGGCGCCGTCGGTTCCTTCGAATTCAGCGTAGATGCGTCCCCTGAGTCTGTCAGCGTGGGCGAGCCACTGGAAGTCTTGATAAGAGCCTCTGGTCAGGGGAACATAAGAACTCTGGAGGTGCCCGGACTTCCGGAGATGAAAGAGTTCAAGATCTACGAACCGGAAGTGAGTATCGATGTATCCAGATCGAAGGGCCGGATATCCGGATCGAAGACGTACAAGTACATGTTGGTCCCGAACTCGCAGGGCGAGTACATAATCCAGGCTCTCACTTTCTCTTTCTTCGATCCCCGGGACGAGAAGTACCACGTCGTCAGTACTGACGAGATCACTGTCCACGTGAAACCGGGAGCGGTAGAGGAGATGTCCGGCGGACCCGCGCGGGGCCCGGTCCAGGTCCTGGGAAGGGACATTCTCTACATAAAGCCGAACATGAAAAGGATGAGTCGAGGAGGAGCCCATCTCTACCAGAGCGGTCCGTTTCTCGTCCTCCAGTTTGTACCGGCTGCGGTTCTTCTCTTCACTTTCTTCTTCGAAAGACACAGACGGCGGATTGACGCCGACGCGTCCTACGTTCGGTCAAGGAGGGCAAGAGCTGTGGCCAGAGCCAGGCTGAAGAACGCGAGGGCTCGCCTCGACCGGGAGGAACCATCCGCGGTCGCCTCAGAGGTGGCAAGGGCGGTCCTTCTCTATGTCGGCGACAAAATGAATCTCAACGCTGCCGGCCTGACCATGGAGAGGATTCTTGATGAGCTGAGGTCCGGGGGAGTGACCGAACCGGTGATCGCGAATCTCGAGATGTGCGTGGAGAGATGCGACCTCCTGAGATTCGCCCGTTCGGGCACCGATAGGACCGGCGCGGAAGAGATGATAGAATTCGCCGAGCGCGCTATAGACGCTCTCGAGGAGAGAGGGGCCAGGTGACCGAATCCAGAAGAAGACACCTGCGTGAAGGGCTGCATCTCCTTGTGGCAGGCTCTTTGACACTCCTCACGGCATGTGTCGTTCTGGGGGTCACACGGGGAGAAGGCGGCGCTATTCCGGGCTCATCGCCCGCGGCTGTCTATAACCAGGCGAACGACCTCTACGCGCAAGGCAAGTACGCCGAGGCGCTGGAATTGTACGAAGACCTCGTCCAGACAGGCGTCTCGAATGGATTTCTCTTCTATAATCTCGGTAATGCCTGCTTCAAGCAGGGCGAGATAGGAAAGGCGATACTGTGGTACTCAAGAGCCGGAGAATTGCTGCCGAGGGACAGAGATATCGCCATCAACCTTGAGTTCGCGCGGAAGGTGCGTCCGGACAAGATTGACCAGGCCTTTCTTCCGCCTGCATTCAGGGCGATAAGAACCGCCGTTCTCGGACTGAACCTCTCCGAACTCACACTTGTCGTGTTTGCGCTTTACATCTTTGCGGTTGTCTCTCTCATTCTCTTCATAGTCGCGAAGCCGGCACAGCTGAGGAGGGTGACCGCGAGGTCTTCGCTTGTGCTGGCAGGTCTTCTTCTTCTCTCTCTTCTGTGGTTGGGCGGCAGGATCCACAGGGGCAATCGCATCCTCGATTGTGTGGTGATGGCTCGCCAGGTCAACGCCATGTCCGGACCCGGGGAGGACTACACCAGAGTTATGTCAGTCCACGAAGGGACTGAGGCAGCGATCGTGGAGGAGAGAGAAGGCTGGTATCTGATCAAGCTGCCCAGTGGACTGGGCGGCTGGATCCCCGCGCGGAGCGCGGAAACCATTTGACCCACGCTCCACCCCATACAACCTCGAAAATGGGAAGATCCGCACTTCCCGGCACAACCCCCACGAGATTACGAGAGTTCAGGGTCTTTCATCGAGCCCCTGCGAAACTACATGGATTGCCTGGAGCTCTCGGTCAGCCGTTGAGGCTGGGAACGTCGATCCCAGTCCGTCTCTTGGTCTGCTGCTGACTCGTCCCAGCTGAAAGCTGACAGCTAAGATCGAGTGTCCGTGCATCCTACAGCGACTGCTAACCAGTGACTGACAACTGAAGACGTTTGGCATTCCGCAATGGAATCGTGTTCGCCCTCATGGTATAATCAGCAAAAGGACAGAAAGGCGTCTCGGGTGAAAGTTGGAAGATTCCAGGTGATGGCTACGCTTCAGGCAGCCAGGGCAAAGGTGCTCGGCATGAAGGTCGCTCAAGCCAAGAGCTGGGGGCTCAACAGAGCGATTTTCTATGCCGCTGCAAAGAGAGGGTTCAAGGGCCTGGGGGATGGGAAGGTGATGCCCAAAGTGGATCTCCCGGCAAAGAAGAAGAAAGAGGTCGAGAAGACTCTGGGGACCCATTACCTCGGCGACGAGTACGCCTACAAGCTGGAGATCGACGGGAAAACCCTCTTCACAATTGGCTATGAGGTCCAGACCGACAAGGACTTCGGCAGGAAGATAGAGGCACGGTTTGGGGGAAGATTCAAGGACGCCTGGCAGGAGGCTCTGAAGATCTGTCGCGAGTATGATGAGGAGGTCCTCAGATCGCAGCGCGATTTCTACGGCAAGGTCTACAAACCCAGAAGGGACGAACTGGCAGAGAAGTGGACCAGGGCATCACAGGAGGGTTGAATGCTCTGCCCGAAGTGCAGGGTCGGGATGGAGGAGATGAAGCGCTCCTACCACAAGAAGAGGAAATGGGTCTGTCCTGTGTGTGGCCGTGTACGGATGGAAATACCGAGAACGAAACGGAACCATAAACCCCGAAAGGGCCCGTCAGGGGTTGAATGACATGGCACGTACTGCTCAGGGCATTCGCACATCGTGCAACGTTCATCATATGAGTGACTGACAACTGGTCTCGGCTGATGGCAGAAAGCTTCGACATCAGAAAGCAAAGAACAACAGTGGGGGTGGTATGAGAGTATTCATAGTTCTTCTCTTAGTGATGGCGTTTGCGCTTCCATTCCTCCACGGATGCAAGGAGACCAAGGAGGATCTCCAGGAGTACAGCGACGCCGTTATGACAATGCCTGAGAAGGCCAGGGTACTGAGCGACCTGACCCGCATCAGACACGCGCTGGAATTATACAAGGTGCATCACGAAGACGCCTATCCGAGCTCGATAGCCGAACTGAATCTGGAGAAGCTCTACTACGAGGACGAGTATGAATACGACTCCTCTACGGGCAAGGTTCACAGCAAGACCTACCCGACACTCTAACGCGCTTGCGAAAAGGAAATCGGGAAACTAAGAAAATGAGAAATTGAAGAGCGTGCCCTGGATTGCCGCGCTGCCTCCGGTCGCTCGCGATGACAGGCCTCGCAACACAATACCCTTCGTCCCGTTCCTTTTGGAGCCTGACGCAGAGCGCACACCGTGTGATCACTGATGACCGAGAACCAACAACTGCTGTTTCAAGCTGAGAGCTGACAGCTTCAGCTACCGCCGGGCGCGGCTCTGGCGTTCTCGCTCGTCCTCTTTTCTTTCCAGCCTTTCGAGCCGGTCAGCCAGCGTGGAGAGACCCTCGGAGAGGAATCCGACGGTGAACAGGGATAACCCTGTCAGCACGAGAAGGATCACCAGATAGAGAAGTGGTCTGAATCCCATTTCCCTGACGAACCTGAGGTAGAGGGCGTAGATACCTATGACGCCGCCCAGAAGAAACGAGATGAGTCCTGCGGAACCGAAGACGAGGAGTGGTTTCCTCATCAACGAGATCTGCGATTTGACGGCGACAAGGTCCAGTAGGCCTATCAAGACCCTTCCCTTCCCGGCATACTTCTGATAGCCCTTCTTCCTCGGGTGGAGCTGGACCTTCTCCTCGGCCACCGAGTAGCCCCTGTCCACCGCCAACGCCACGATGTACCGGTGCCAGTCCTTTCTGAGATGGAGTTCCTCGAGGACGCTTCTCCTCATAACCTTGATCGAGTTCTGATCGTGCACCGGGACTTTGAACAACCATCTAGAGAGTTGGTTGTATATTGACGACACAAACTGTTTTGAATATCTTCCCACCTTCCATCCTGTCACCATGTCATAACCTTCATGTAACTTTTCGAGCAGCTTCGGCAGATCCTCAGGCAGGTACTGGAGGTCCGCATCCAGGATGGCGACGTAACGCCCGCTGCTGTTGCTCAAGCCCGTCAGGATAGCCTCGGTCTTTCCCATGTTCGTTCTGTTTCGAGCGACTTTCAGGAAGGGATAGTTGGGTGTCATATTCGTTGCGACTTCGTATGTTCCGTCAGTCGAGCCATCATCCACCAGGACAACCTCCCAATCCCTCCTCTGTTGAGAGATCACATCCGCGGTCTGCTCCAGCAGATCGGGTATGTTCTCCACTTCGTTGTAGGCAGGTACGATGATCGAAAGTTCCATCCTGGAGAACCTCAGAAGTCTTTGCAGTCACGCCGGGCGGAGGCGCAACACGTGACTCCACACGCCCGCCACGGAAGAACCTGCTCGACCTGGATTTCGGCTTTCTCTTCCCCGCTCTCTCAGGCCCAAGCCTGCGCAGCGCTGCAGGTGGGTCAAGGGCCTGTCATACGTTCCATCAGTCTAAGCCTCGTCGGAATGGGTGTCAATGACAAATTCCCGACCGCTTGACAAAAGGGGTTGACTCCCTATACTCGTTACCGATAAGCGTCACAGGGAGAACTCAACATGGAGAGCAAGCGCAGGGGTAATCCGATAGACCTTCTAAGAAGGGCCTTCCAGAAAGCCGTGGTAGGCCGACTCAGATATGGAAGAGGCGATGATTACGATGCCGCCGCCTACTGGGAAGACAGGTTCAAAAGGTATGGGTATTCTCTGAAAGGAGCCGGGCACGAGGGGCTGTCCGAGGAAGCGAATACAGGCATGTATGAAGAGGCTGCCGAGGTGTTCACCGATCTGTGCCGGAAGGAAAGCGTTGACTTCGAGGCCGTCAGGGTCCTGGACATAGGTTGTGGAAACGGCTTCTACACCAAGCTTCTTCACGAGCTGGGGGTGAAGAGGTATCTGGGACTGGACATAACCGACACCCTCTTCCCGAGCTTGAGAGAGAGCTACCCACAATTCGAGTTCGTGAGAGAAGACATAACTTCAGACAAGCTGTCCGGGGAATTCGACCTGATATTGATGATAGATGTGGTGGAACACATAGTCAAGGAATCCAGGCTCGCGCAGGCCATGGAAAATGTGAGAGACTGTCTTTCTTCTGGCGGCCTCTTCGTCGTGTCGGGAATCCGGCGCGTGAGTAGGAGACGGCTCTTCTACGTCAGGTCCTGGTCAGCGGAAGACATAAAGAAAGAGTTTTCAGGGTACTCTGTAAGCGAGCCCCTCGCATTCAGGGACGCATTGATCCTTTCCATCAGAAAACCCTGAAGTTCCAGCAGAATTCTATCTTCCCTGGCTGATTGGATCCTGCTGCTCACCTGGTCGCCAGGAAAGCGATCCCTCCGCTCAGGCTTCCCACCACACCCACTGCGAAGAAGAGAAGGGATAGGGAAAGGGCCTCCCCGCTCGAAAGCCCCACGAGTCCGAAGAGAAAGACATAGCCCCATTCCCGCACTCCTATTCCGTTTATGGAAATGGGTATGATGGCGATTATGGAGATGACGGGGATGTAGACGAGATGGCTGTAGAGGGGAAGATCAAGGCCGAGGCTAAGTCCGGCAGCGTAGTTCAGCAGCACCAGGAAGCCCTGCACAAAGAGGGATATGCCTATGACACAGAGCACGCTCCGCAACCTCTTCCTGTACAGCTGGAGAGCCTCGTAGAACTGTTTCGCTCTTTCGCCGAGCTTCAGGATTCGTATAGCAGCTACTCTTCTCCTTATGCCCGGAAGAAAACCTCTTCTCAGGAAGAGCGCTATGAAGACCGCGGTGAAGGCCATTATTGAAACGACCAGAAGGGCGAAGATTCTCCCCTCAGACGTGTTCAGATAAAAGACGAGGGCTCCCAGAGCGAATATGAGTATGCCGACCATTCCAAGGACTCTCTCGGTAAGTACCGAGGCGAAAACTTCCGAGCCGCGCTTCTTCTCCTTTGCCACGTAGACTGTCCGCGTGACGTCCATTCCCAGTCCGGCCGGCAGGAAGTTGTTGAAGAAGAAAGAGATCATGTAGTAGATGAGCAGGCGGGAGTAGGAGAGATTGATCCCCTGTGCGAGAAGAAGCCTGCGCCATCTCTCATTCAAGAGCAGGAGATGGCAGAACCAGGCCACCAAAGCTACGGAGAGAGGCCAGAACCGGACCGAAGAGAAGAGGTCGGATAGCTGCGCCAGATCCACCCGCCAGAGCAGTAGTGCCAGAAGTAATCCGCTGGCCAGGATACGGAGTGCCAGGTAGAGAAGACGTCGCGTCCCTTCCTTCATCGCTGAGATAGTAGACACGGGGCAGAGGAGTGTCAAGCGAAATGGCCCTCAGGTCCTTGGAGCGTGCGAGCTTGCCAGTCTGGGGTCATCGGGCTCCCAAAATCCATTGACAGCAGACCAGTCCTCTGGTATTTTGACAATGGGAATGTGTGTCTGGGAGCTGTCCCGGACCAGCCGCGAAAGGTCGAAGCCTAGTGCGAGCAGTGAGAGGACTCTGGGAGGTCAGGTGACGGTGGACCTGAGAAGGGGATCTCAGGTAAAGGGCAGGAGTCTCTTTCGTCAAACCCATCATCTCTTTCGACTAGCGGTTCTCCTCGTTTCATGCGCCGTACTCACCACTGCCATCAGCCCGGGAAGATCAGGTTCAGAAGAACTGAGGATAGCCAGGCTCAAGTACTCCGGGGGCGGGGACTGGTACAACGACCCCTCCATGATCCCGAACCTCTGCGCCGAATTGAGAGACCGGACCAGCCTGGACGCGGCAGCCGATCAAGTGGTGGTGGCTGTCTCGGACGACGAGCTCTTCAGGTACCCGTTCATCTTCATGACCGGTCACGGCAACATTTCCTTCTCCGACCTCGAAGTCGAACGACTCAGAACCTACTTGACGAATGGGGGATTTCTCTATTGTGACGATGACTATGGTATCGATGAGCACTTCAGGAGGGAGATAGCCAGGGTATTCCCGGACAAGGATCTGGTTGAGATACCATTCAGTCACGGGATCTACCACCTGTTCTATGATTTTCCGGATGGGCTGCCCAAGATACATAAACACGACGGTAAACCGCCCAAGGGATACGGGATCTTCCACGAAGGCAGGATGGTCGTCTACTACACCTATGAGACGAACATAAGCGACGGCTGGGCCGATCCGGAGGTGCACAACGACCCGCCGGATAAAAGGGAGGCTGCATTCAGGATGGGCGTGAATACAGTGATGTATGCGCTCACCCACTAGTTCTTCGGCGCGCAGATTCCGCGACTAATCTGCGGATTCGAGGCTAGCGCTGAGAATGCCACCGGGAACGAATGTAGAACGGACAGCTGGCGAGATGAAGCATTGGGAGCCGTGACGATGCGAAAGACCGATCTGAGTGAAGCACCTGTCTGCTCATTCGACGAGATAGCGGAGGGTCTGAGATGGCTTGGCCGCAGGATCCCGAAGTCGAAGATACTCGAGTACGTTGGGTATCTGAACACCTGCGAGATGCTTGTGCCTTCTCTCGAGAATGCACTCCTTGTATGTCTTCTGTATGAGTGGGAAAAGAGCGATGAGAAGACCGTCGTCTGCAAGTTCAGTTTGGGTGGAGACGCGGCCTCTCCGTCCACTCTCCTCTTCGGTATAATCAGCATCGACTGGCCGGGCATGTCCGACAGCTGCATGGGGATATTCCACGAGAGGAAGTGGAATATCTCATTCATCAAAGGTACGGTGATACCCCACAAGGGTGAGATGCTCGGTGTCGTACTCGTGGGCGTGCCTGTAGAATCACCGGAGAAACTGACACAGCTCGAGAGACAGAGTGGCTCAATCACCCGCGGTCTCAAGAAGGTTGCGCGCGGCGATCGCGCCAAGGCCTGGTTGATAGCCAGGGAGGCCGAGAGGTATGAAACCTACATGAACACAATAAGAATGATACGGAAGGCGTACAAGGGAGAAGACCTGGAAGAGCTGATCGGCGAATCGGGGGAAGCAGTCAAATTCTTCGCCAGCAGACCCGTGGCATATATCCATGAAAGGAGCCCGGCCGACCTCGCCAGGCAGATAATCAGCAATCACGACATGCTGAAGAGAATAAGAGAATCCGGCGGCATGGGTCAGGTAAGAGTCGGCAATATAAGGACCAGCAAAGGCCATCTGACAGGCATCTCTGTGGCGGGGTACGAGCAGGACTTCACCCTCGATGACTGCCTCCAGGCTCTTAGCCACGTCGTCCCCGGTTTTCAGATCATGTTCAACAAGGAATTCCGGACAACGGAAGGGATCATAGTCTACAGGATTGAGATCCTGGACAGAGAGGGTGGCGCCTTCAGCTCCGGAGATGTGAGGAAGATTGGTGGGGCGCTCCGCGAGCTGACCAAAGGGAGGAGATTCGAGAGGATAAGGTGGATAGAGAAGTTTGGCGGTGTGGAGGGATACGCGAGAGCCCTGATCCCCTATCTGGCGAGAGAGCAGAAGAGCTCGGAAATAACTCAGATCTACATCACGATAGGTCAGACGATCGAGCTGTTCGCTGAGTTCAAGATCCTGGTCGTTTCGGGGACGAACGACCGAAAGCTGGAGCGGAGCGGTCTCAGGCTTCTCGACAAGCTTGATTCGGCGCAGGGCCTTTCGCTCGTCTCCTACAAGACGTCCCGCGGGCCCCAGAATACTGGTGTGCAGGTAGTCGACCTCCGAGCCGACCTTGCCCATTTCGGGGGGCCGGGGAACGCGCTCTCCTCCATCCGGAAGATACTGGAAGAGGTGATAGGGGAGTTCAGGGATTTCGACAAAGGGGGAAGGACCGAGGAGGCGGGCAAGATAGAGAAGCTCCTCGAGAAGCTCAAGGGGTTGGACTACCTGACTGTAAGGGAAATATACTTCCATCTCGACGACTTCTACCGGCTGGGAGCGGATACCGATGAACTCGCGGAGAACATAGAGACCGTCGTTTCCGTGCTGAACGAGTTCAGGAGGGAGAAAAAGGGGAAGCCCATTGTGGTAGGCCGGAACATCCACGCTCAGGGGTCTGAGGGTAAGACGATGCCCCTGGCGACCGTGGTTGCTGTCGTGGACAGGACCGACGGAAAACCCATACGCCGCTGGATGGAACCACTGCGGGGGTATGACGTGACAGTGTCCAAGATAGAGAAAGAAAAAGCGGCGATTCTACACTTCAGGATATCGAAGGAGGCGAGACCCCTGTCCGAATCGGAGCTCAAGAAGGTAGTTGCTGAAATGAGAAAGGTCTGAGCGACCCGCTGAGCTATACTGCGATAAACTGCAAAAAATGGCTTGACCTGGTGGGGGGTGGCAAATATAATGCGGTCAGGAAGACGGGTGTAAAAGAGGAAGGTGATGAAGAGACCGAACTGGCATTTCATACTGTTCAGCTCCTGCTCGAGGAAGTTAGAGCTTGAGCTAAGTCGTTTTCGGCTCGTGACTTGCGTGGCCGTTTCGATTCTTCTACTCGTATTGGTGGCGGCCTCTTTTCCATTCTTGCCCGGTAGAAGGGCGAAAGGGGCCAATGTCAAACTCGACGCCGAATTCGCGTTCCTGTCCCATTCCCTTGACGTGACCGAGAGGAGACTTCTCCACTTGGAGAGCGAACTCAAGGATATGGCCGCTCTCGACGAGAAGGTAAGGGTCGTCTCCGATCTGGACGTAATCAGCAAAGAAGTAAGGGACCTGGGTGTCGGCGGTACCGACTGGCATCTCAGGCAGCCGGAAGCCGTAAGGCCCGAACTGGGCAGGAGGATTACTCTTATCGGAGAGAGAATCGACGCCCTCAAGAGGCAGACGAGATTCGAACACGAGTCATTCGAAGAGATAGTGGGGTCCCTTGCCGAAAGACAGAAACAGCTTGCGTGCACTCCTTCTATTATGCCGGCCAGGGGGTTCATCACGTCCTACTACGGCTGGAGGAAGCACCCACTGAGCAGGCAGAGCGAGTTTCACCGCGGACTCGACGTGGCCAACCTCGTCGGCACTCCGGTGGTGGCGACCGCGGATGGTCAGGTCTCCTTTGCCGGGTGGAAGAGTGGATTCGGCAGGTTCCTGGAGATAGACCACGGATACGGGTACGTGACGAGATATGGGCACCTCAGTACCCTCATGGTGAGGGTAGGTGACAGGGTCTTCCGCGGCCAGACCGTGGCGCGCGTGGGTTCCAGCGGAACTGCGACAGGCCCCCATGTTCACTATGAGGTGCTGGTCGACGGCAGGCACACAAATCCTAAGTCTTACATCCGCCACGCGGGGCTGTTCTAAGTTCCTTCTCCACAACCCAGGAGGTATCCATGCTCTCAGGCGGCGGGAGAGAGTGATGGATCATCATATCAGCGCTGGCATTCCCACAATCGAAGATTACAATGCGCTCAAGAGGACTCCGCTGTTTCAGGCTATGGAAGCGTTTTCTGATCGGTTTCTTGAGTCAAACAGGACCTTCCTGACTGACTACAGTCGGAAGTGGGTGCACGATCCGTTTCACAATTTCAACAGGCAGTGGGAGTATGTCTTTGCGTTCGACAGAATCTCGGATTATGTGAGGCAGACCGGAAAGAAGACCGTGAGGGTACTTGATGCTGGTTCGGGAGTGACATTCTTTCCCTACTTCGTCGCATCCAATGTCCCGGGTTCCGTCGTGGTTTGCTCTGACTACGACAGCTCACTCGGGAGCATCTACTCAGCGATCAACAGGCATTCATCGGAGAATGTGATGTTCGCCGTGGAGGACATACACCATCCCTCACACTCCAGGGGAGTTTTTGACATAGTATACTGCATATCCGTTCTCGAGCATACCAGCGAATTCAAGTCGATCACAAGCCAGTTCAAACAGCTTCTCGCCCACGGGGGACTCTTCCTTGTAACCTTCGACATATCCATAGATGGGACCGCCGAGATTCCCATCCCTTTAGCAGAAAGACTCCTGAATGCCCTTGCTGAGAACTTCCCCGTGAGAGATCCGCTCGATCCCCGCCCTCTGTCAGAGATAACCAGAACCTCGGGGATTCTCACAAGCCGTTACATAAGGCGAGTTGATCCCAGCCTGCTTCCGTGGAAACACCCTTTCCTCAGTGTTCTCAAGTCCATGCTAAGGCTGCGGATACCCCGAGGGCTGGTGAAGAATATCACCTGTTTCGGGCAGGGATTCAGAAACGAGTGAGCGCCGTCCGTCGTTCCTCGATCCGGGGTTTGAATCGGAAGGTGAACTGGGGTTCAATCGCCGGCGTCGACCGGCCACAAGCTCTCATTTGTGTTTTCAGGCGGCCTCTTGACTACCCAGGAAGTTCTCGCCGGAAATCTCTTGCGGAAACCCGATCGAGGCGATATTATTAGAATAGGCAGATTGGGAGATCCACCGATCGAAAGCTGAAATCTTATGCCCCCTGGTGGTGCGAGGAGAATATCGATGTCCAGCGTGCCCGTTCGTCGATTGCCACTCGCGAGACTGGCATGGAGTCTCCTGGTCCTGGGCGCCTTGGCACTCATCCATGCTGGCCATCTATGTGCGACAGTCTGGAAGACTGTCTACGTGGACGTGGATGGTGATGGGGTTGATGAACCCCTCTCCTCGAGAACAGATGAAGACGTGTATCACCTGGGAGCCCTGGAATCATACCATTTGCACGTCGGCATACTGGGTTCCGGCCCCGGCTGGGGTCTGCGCTACACCGCATGGAGAGCGGCCGGGCCGCTACTTGATACGGGCGTCCGTGGGGAGGCGTACTTCTACCACAGACGCGATGATTTCCTCCAGAATGAAAATGTGGTCACGGAGTGGGAAGCGGATAGTGTACTTCTCCGCCGGGTCATTGACCTTACTTCAGAAAGGGCCATCATCAGCCTAGGACTCATCAATCTTTTGCCAGACCATATACGTGGAACCTTCTTCAAGTCAGAATTCCGCTTTGACGACTGCATATCGAGCGAATCGCCGGATCAGCAAACGACGGTCGGCTGGGATGGTTACGATCTACACAGCCCTGATTCACCTGCGATCTTCTACATGCTCCATCTCGCGAAGCCTGACTCGTTCAGCCTCTCTGCCGGGAACCATTACGGGTTGACGTCAGCCGTTTGGGGTCCTCGTGACCTTTGTGCCGAGGAAAGCTTGGACTTCGCGCTGGTGGTACTCTGGAACGCCGGGCACACTAGTATCGACAGTGCTGAGACTTATCTCGAAGGCAAGCTATCCGAATTCAAGGCGCTGGACGATAGTATCGTTTCTAAACCGCTTGAGTGCGACAGCGTCGGTGTTGCCGAGGAAGGGCGGTCATCGGCTGAAGGAGTCCCGAATCAGTTGATTTGTCGCGCATCTCCCAATCCGTTCTGGAAGAGAACGACCGTCGTGTGCGAGGTTCCCGCCACAGCGCACGGTAGCCTGAGAATCTATAGCGCAACTGGGAGGCTTGTGCGCGTCCTGAGGGAAGGCGAACTGGAGGCTGGAGTGTACCCCGTGGTTTGGAGCGGCTTGGCGGAAGATGGGATGGAGGTTCCTGCGGGTGTCTACTTCTGCACTCTGAAGGAGGGGGTTATGACTACTTCCGATAGACTGGTTCTGCTCCGTTAACCTTCTCAGTGCGCGACCGGTTCAGGATGTGCGGCCCCTCGAAATTCAGCCGCCGGGTGCTAGTATTGAGGAGGACGATTACAATATATACCTTGGAAATGTAGATCAAACCACTTGAGTTGAGAGCGGACTGGGCCCCCTCCGAAACGTCTTTGAGTGGAGGTTTCTATGATGAGGAATTGGACTCTCTCGGCGGTGTCGTATCTTATGATCCTGGCGGCTACGCTGACCATTTCGCTCGGACAGGTTTCCAGCGAAGAGTCTGTGACATTCATCTGGAAGACCGTCTACGTGGATGTGGATGGTGATCAAAAGGACGAGCCCCTGGTTCTCCGAACGGACGAAGACGTCTACCATCTGGGGGCTACCGGCGTCTACCACGGTCATCTCGGTATTCTGGGATCAGGACCTGGCTGGGGCCTTCGCTACACCGCGCGCACCGACGGTGAACTGCTGCTGGACACCGGAGTCCGCGGAGTGAGCCATTACTATAACACGCGGACTGACTTCCTGGAGAATGAAATGGTTGTCACGGAATGGGCAGCGGACAAGGTACTTCTAAGACGGACCATCGATCTTGCGGAGAAGCGCGCCATCATTGTCTTCGAGCTGGTCGATTTGCTGCCGGAACACATACGGGACATCTACTTCAATTCACAATTCAGGTTTGATGACTACATATACCCCACCTCGCCTGACGGCCAGACTACGCTCGGTTGGGACGGCTACAATGGGAATTCACCTGATACACCTGGGATCTTCAAGATACTCCATCTTCCCAAGCCCGATACGTTCATTCTTGACCCCGGACCCTACTACGGACTCACATCAGCCACTTGGGGTCCTCTGGATCTATGCACGGGGTATGACCTCGAGTTCGCCCTTATACCTCTCTGGAACAACGGATATGGTTCGATTGACGAGGCGATTGAGTACCTGGACGGGATGGTCTCGGATTTCAAGTTGATGCAGGACGAGATAATAGACCCGCCTGAGGACTGCGACAAGGGGCTGGTCGTCGACGTTAAACCCCGCTCGTGCCCGAATCCGATCAATGTGAAGAGCAAAGGCGTGTTCCCCGTGGCCATTCTCGGGACAATGGTTTTCGATGTCGCCGAGATAGATGTGTCGACCATCATGCTAGAGGGTGTTCGGCCTGTTCGGACAGCGGTCGAGGACGTGAGCACGCCGGTGGGGGGAGAAGGTCAGTTATCCTACAACGCGACGCTGGGCGGAACATCGCCTGAGGAAGGCAGAATTGGAGCAACGCGGGAGCCGCTCGAGCAGTCCGCACGCGCCCGCCGGAGAGATGAAGAGCTGCCGGTGCCGACTCCCGGATTGAGGGATTCCTGCGAGTGCACTACAGACGGACCTGACGGGTACGATGACCTGACGATGAAGTTCGAGAAGGAGGATGTTGTGATCGCTCTGGGTGAGGTGGGAGACCGGGATACGGTGGTTGTCAGAGTCACCGCACAGCTTCTGAATGGCGATGAGCTCGAGGGCTGGGACTGTGTGGTGATCATAGACAACGAGGAAAGGAAAGCTGGTAGAAAGAACCCAGGCCAGATACAGCTGGAGGTTATGAAGTCAAACGGCCCGACTACCTTCGGTCTCGACCAGAATCGTCCTAACCCCTTCAGGAGCAGAACGAACATAACCTTCTCACTGAAGGAGAGCGCCCATGCGAGGCTTACGGTACAGGACCTCGCGGGGAGGTATGTCACCACACTGGTTGACATGAGACTGCCAGCTGGTGCGCACGAGTCGGTCTGGGATGCCACTGCTCCCCCGGGTATGTACATCGTCCGCCTGGAGGCCGGGGCATTCAGCGACGCAATGAAGGTCATTCTACTCAAATAGGATCCAGAGAACTTCTGTATTCCGACTGTGTCGGGCGCGGTGAGATTTCTGCAGTCTGTCTCGTTCCTGAACCCAGACCAGAATAACGTGAGAACTCCCTGCCAGATCCTCTGACCGCGTCGACTCCAGCCCTTCTAACATGGTATGCCGGATTAGGTTATGCCTTGACCCGGTTTTCTTTGTTTGCTATACTGCCCTGCCTTGTTCAAGGGTAATTCCTAACACGTCTGGGGGTCAGAATGGATATTGGTGTAGTCGGTTCTGGGCATGTGGGCCTGGTCAGTGGCGCCTGCTTTGCCGAACTGGGGCACAGAGTCATATGTGACGATGATGACGTCCGCAAGATAGAAATGCTGAAGAAGGGCAAAATGCCGTTCTATGAGCCGGATCTCAAAGAGATGGTCGCGCGGAACGTCACTACCGGACGACTCTCCTTCACCAGCGACCTTGTAGACACCATCAACAGGTGCAAAGCTCTTTTTATCGCTGTCGGCACTCCGCCGAGGGAGGACGGGGAGGCGGACCTGACCGCGGTAGAAGCGGTCGCAGCCACGATAGCCGAAACCATGACCGAGTACAAGTTGGTGGTGGAAAAGAGCACAGTTCCGGTCCAGACTGGGATGTGGATCAAGCGGACCATGAAGTTGAGGAGAAAGGGAGACGTGGAGTTCGATGTGGCGTCCAACCCGGAATTCTTGAGGGAGGGCAGCGCAGTATACGACTTCATGAACCCGGACAGAGTGGTTGTCGGTTACGAGACCGAGAGAGCCGGGAGGAAGCTGAGGGAGATATACGCTCCATTGAAGGCTCCCATTGTCGAGACCGACATACAGAGCGCGGAGATAATAAAGCATGCCTCTAACTCCCTTCTATCGACGAAGATATCTTTCATCAATGCGGTTTCTGTAATATGCGAACTCTCCGGAGCGGATGTGCTCAAGGTCGCCGAGGGAGTGGGCATGGACAAAAGAATAGGGAGGGATTTCCTGGACGCGGGCGTGGGCTTCGGCGGGTTTTGCTTCCCGAAGGACATAAGGGCCTTTATCAGGATTGCCGAGAAGCTGGGGTATGATTTCAGGCTTCTCAAGGAGGTGGAGAGGATCAACCAGGAGCAGAAAGAACGGTTTGTGGGCAAACTGAAGGAAGCTCTGTGGAACCTCTCTGGGAAGACGGTGGGGGTGCTGGGGCTTTCTTTCAAGCCGAACACTGATGACATGAGGTACGCGCCCTCGCTGGACATAATAGGGATACTCCTTTCTGAAGGTGCAAAGGTGAAGGCATATGATCCAGCTGCCATGGATGTAGCGAAACCGCTTCTCAAGGGGGTGGAGTTCTGTAGCACCGCCTACGAGGCGGCGGAGGGAGCGGATGCCATCGCTCTTGTCACTGAATGGGACGAATTCAAGAATCTGGACCTCGAGAAACTGAAGAGCCTCATGAGAAGTCCTGTTCTCATAGACGGCAGGAATGTGTTTGATCCCGGGACTGTCGGGGAACTCGGGTTCGTTTACAAGGGCATTGGCAGATGAGGGCGGTGGTAACAGGCGGGGCCGGGTTCCTCGGGTCACATCTCTGCGAAAAACTCCTCGCCAAAGGGTACGCTGTAACCGCCTTTGACAGCCTCATAACAGGTAGAGAATCCAATCTCGAACCCGTTGCCGATCTGGACGGGTTCGAATTCAGGCGAAGGGATATATGTGAAAGTCTGGGTGTCGAAGGTGATGTCGACCTGGTGTTTCACCTTGCTTCGCCGGCCAGTCCGTTTGACTACCTGAAGTATCCCATAGAGACACTCCGAGCCGGGACTATAGGTACACTCAACTGTCTCGAGCTTGCCCAGAAGAAGAATTGTGTCATACTCCTTGCGTCGACCTCTGAGGTATACGGCGATCCGCTTGAACATCCGCAGAGGGAAGAGTACTGGGGCAACGTGAACCCCATCGGCGTCCGGTCTGTTTATGACGAGGCGAAGAGGGTATCTGAGTCAATGATGATGGCTTACCACCGGGAGCGCGGCGTAGGTGTTAGAATAGCACGCATATTCAACACATATGGGCCGAGGATGAAGCTTGACGACGGGCGTGTGGTTCCAAGCCTTATCGGGCAGGCGCTGCGGGGCGAGGACCTGACTGTCTTCGGTGACGGGACCCAGACGAGGAGCTTCTGCTACGTTTCTGACCTTATAGAAGGTCTTCTCAGACTTGCTGAAAGGGAAGTCGAAGGTCCGGTGAATCTGGGTAACCCGGAGGAGGTAAGCATAATCGACTTCGCGAGACTTGTGCTCGAGATGACGGGAGCCGGGAGCGAGGTCATATTTGAGGACCTGCCAAAAGACGACCCGCGCGCGAGAAAGCCCGACATAGCGAAGGCAAGGGAGTTCCTGGAATGGCAACCCGTGGTCGACCTGCGGAAGGGACTTGAACTGACCATAGACTGGTTCAAATCCAAGCTGGACAAAGCTTAGGAGAGACTTGATCTTGCGTTCGAGGAATCCAGGCCAGACCGCGTCACAGACGGAAGGACCTGAACGATCGGGCAGAGGCTACCTCATTCTTGGGATACTTCTCTTCGTATACCTTGCGGTTTCGCTTCTCTCATTCAATCCTTCACTGCACACTGGAGGTGACAACGCTCACTACGTGATACTGGCACGTTCCATGCTGGAAGGGAAGGGCTACAGGGACATATACAAGCCAGGGGAGCCGATCCATACTCTCTACCCCTTCGGATATCCTCTCTTGCTGGTTCCGGTGATGGCCGTCTTCAAGGGATCTTACGTTGCGCTGAAGATGCTCTCGCTACTTCTCGGAGCGGGTTCAGTGATTGTTGCTTTCCTGCTCCTCAGAGATGACCATCCAGCACCTGTCGTTTGGAGCGTTTCCGGGCTGTTTGCCATCAGCCCGCTACTTCTCGAATACAGCCACTGGATTCTGAGCGACGTCCCCTTTCTCTTCTTCTCGCTGCTCGGGCTGTTGCTTGCCAAGAGATCAGACACGGACAGCAAACTCATATCACCCGTTTTTCTGGCGTGTCTCGTCTGCATCGCCTTCGTCTACTTCATAAGACCTGTTGGAGCAGCCCTGATCCTCGGTTTTCTCCTGCATCTCTTCTTGAGGAAGAAACACAAGAGAGGACTGATAGCTCTCGCAGTCTTTGGAATGCTTCTTGCGCCTTGGGCCGTCAGAAACGCAAAGGCTTCCGGTGGAGAGGGGTACATAGCTCCGATGGTGCTGAAGGATCCGTATGACGCGACATCCGGGATGATCGGCGTGAAGGACCTCATCGAGCGAGTAGGGTCCAACGCAGAGACTTACTTCCTGGTCGCCTTCCCGAAGAACGTGGTGACTTCCCACCGCCGCATCTGGCCCTTTCCCCGTCGAAGCTGGGATATGTATGTCGCTGGATTTGCCATCTCTGCTCTAGTGCTGGCGGGATTCGCAGCGGATTTCGGGGGCAGGATGGGCCTTACACATTACTACCTGATCTTCTTTGTCGGAACGCTGCTCGTCTGGCCGGAGGTCTGGGCCACAGACAGGTTCATCCTGCCGGTTGTACCGTTTCTACTGTTGTACTTCCTGCTGGGCGGCCTGCTACTATTCAGAAAGGCTACAGCCCCGACCAGGAGGAAGGTGGGCCTCGTGGTCGTGACTGTGCTGGCACTGGGAAGTCTTCATCTGGTGGCTCGAGGAGCGCCGGGCAACCTCCAGCTCATCCGGGAGTATTCCGGCGGCAACAGATTTGCGGGATACACCGCTGACTGGATCAACTTCTATGAAACGGCTGCCTACGCGTCCAGGTTCACGCCCTCTGACGCGGTATTCATGGTGAGGAAGCCTGGTTTGTTCTATCTGTTCGCCGACAGGAAATGCGTCGCGTACCCGTTTACGCCGGAAAAGGACGCAATCATGGCCGCAATGGATGAATACGGTGTATCCTACGTGGTTGTTGACGCCTTTGCCTGGACACAGACGACTCTCAAGTACCTTGTCCCGGCTCTAGTCGCTCATGAAGAGGACTTTGCCATCGTCTACTCCACAGGTGCGCCGCGCACGCTGGTACTCCGCCGCCAGGGCGGATGACGCCGTGCCAGATAGGGGGCTATCGTCCTGAAGCTTTCTATCATAATTCCCGCATTCAACGAGGTTGACACCTTGGTGCGGGTGCTGGAACGCGTGTCCGCGGTTCCCATCGACAAAGAGGTTGTTGTGGTCGACGACTACTCGACAGACGGGACCAGGGAACTTCTCGAGCGTATGGATGTTCCGGATCTCAAGGTAGTCTATCACGCCAAGAACATGGGTAAGGGAGCTGCCATAAGGACCGGACTGAGGGAGATCACAGGTGATGCGGTGATCATACAGGATGCCGACCTTGAATACGATCCGACAGAGTGCATGACACTGCTGGACGCTATGGCAAGTTGTGACGCCAAGGTGGTTTACGGTTCCCGTTTCAAAGGGGGAGGTGAGTTCCTGCTCAAGAGCCGCCTGGCTAACAGGTTTCTCACCAGTCTGACCAATATACTCTTCAGATGCCGGCTGACTGACATGGAGACGTGCTACAAACTGATGAGAATCGAGGTCATACGGTCCATGCGAATACGCTCAAATGGTTTTGAGGTGGAGCCCGAGATAACTGCCAAGATACTCAAGCGAGGATATCCGATTGTGGAAGTTCCCATAAGTTATCGCGGACGCCATGCATCAGAGGGCAAGAAGATCGGCTGGAAGGATGGGATGAAGGCCATTGTCGCCTTGCTCAGATACAGGTTCAGGGAGTGAAACCTGATGCACATAAGGTCCGCTTCCATGTGGCGCCGAGAACAGGCATTATGGAGCAGAGATGGTCTTCCTGCTTGGGACTAAGGGGCAGTTGATAAAGACTGCCGGCGTAATGCGTGAGGCTGGCGAGTACGTATACTTCCAGACAAACCAGCATCCCTCAATGAATCGACAGCTGGAGAGACTTCTCGGGCTGAGAGCACCGGATCTCCACCTTTCTAGGAGAGAGAACGATCTCAGGACACCTCTGGAGATTCCGCCCTGGTTCCTGCGCTGCTTTGCTGAGCTTGTCAGGAACAGGCGCATTCTCAAAGGTGAGAGGGTGCTGGTGACCCAAGGGGATACTCTCACCACTCTGTTCGCGGCTCTGGCGGCGAAGCTTTTCGGGCACAAG
>Ga0180437_10004056_pt1 | contig 21193 bp, 21 predicted proteins | sample SS_ome_4_FD_132410 | JGI IMG/M metagenome (GOLD analysis project Ga0180437, IMG submission 132410) | Hypersaline lake sediment archaeal communities from the Salton Sea, California, USA - SS_3_D_1 metaG | ecosystem: Environmental > Aquatic > Non-marine Saline and Alkaline > Hypersaline >...
AGGTCATCTTCTTTCATATCAAAAAGCCACGATTGGCCCCCCGCTAGATTTCTTGCCTGATTTGTTTGATTTTTTGCCCTTTACAGGGATTAAATCTTCTTCATCTACCATACCAATGAAGTCGAATTCCATCGTATCCAAATCCCATTTCACCATCATACTACCCGTCTCACCTTCCCGGTTCTCCATCACGGTAAGAATCATACGCCGTGATAGTTTCAAATCTTCATTGGTAAACATACCAATTACACCATGTGCATTCTGCATCAACTCGTATGCAAATCCTGCAAGGTTCGCTGAACCGGATAATGCACCCTCTTTCAGTTTGCGATTGAATTGTGTTGTACATAAAATTGGAACATTCAGGCGTAATGGCAAGTTCTGTAATTCATCCGCAACGGTAGATACACGCTCATACTTGGTTTTCGGCTTTCCATACGAAGGATTCATCAGATAAACACCATCAATGACAATGAAATCAACGTCCAGTTCTTTTGCTATCATTTCAACGTCAAGCGGTGTTCTTACTATTTCAGCACCTACGACAAAGACAGGTTCTTTTCCACTCAGATTTTCGAGATATTCGATATATCGTTTTTCGCCATGAACGCCTAAAGTACCGTGTCTAAAATCACCGGCTGGCAACTTTGCGGATACGGCATCAAATCGACGCCCCATCATTTTTCGGGGGTTTTCCATTGTCACCAGAAGTACCTTATAACCAGATGCCCAAGCAAAATGCATCAATAGGATAGCAAGCCATGATTTACCGGTTTTTGTTCTGGCAACGGCAATCCAAAATTCACCTGGCCTATATCCACCTGTCAATTTATCGAATTCAAACCATGGTGTTTGAATGCCACCAACAAGCCCCGCGCTATCGGCCATTTCCGAATATTCGACATACCGATCAAGCGTGTTATCCGTCAGATTCATTACTTGCTTACCACCGGCCATTGAAATTTCCTGTACATTTTTCAAGCCGGTTTTAAATTCTTCTATCGCGTCATCAATTTTTCCTTTTGTAACGCTTTTAACCGCTTTTTTTACGTGTTCTGATATGGTATTTGACAAATGCCGGTGACGTAATTTTTCAACATAATATTCCAACGGTTCAGGAGCTTGAACCGCGTTTATATCAATTTTTGTATCCTTTAGGATCGTGTCTGGATTCGGTAGGGTAGAAAATTTTTCGTAGAAAAACAATAGGTAATCAAATACCGTTTTTCCATCATCGAAAAGATAATTCGACGTTATCCCGTGCTGTCGTACTATTGCAATACCATCAGACAGGATATATTTGCAAAAACACAAATCAATTGTCATTTGCTACAATGATTTTTTCCGCAAGGGTGTTCCGTTCATCTTTACGCCAGTTGATTTCATCAATTTCTATGGGTAATAAGGCTGTTCTTATCACTGATAATAAGCCTTCCCCATATTTTTCACCGAGACTTTTCATTTTATTTGTCGTACCAATTGTTGTTTTACAGGTATTCATCCGATGCCTGATGATACGTTCCAAAAGCCCCCAATCTTTACCGTGTTCACCGCCGATTTCATCCAAAATCAGCATATCAACTTCTATCATACGCTGCCAAAGTGTCGTTTCATCATCAAACATTTCCTTGTTTATTTTCATATCTGAAAGCTGTTGGACTTCGATAAACAAGGCAGTTCCACCAAATGCAATAACAGCCTTTCCAAGAATGGACGCCGCTGCCGTTTTTCCGCTACCATGCTTTCCATAAAACAAAATTCCATTACCGGATTCAACATTCTCTTTCAGGTTGTCGATATATTTTGTTAGTATTTTTCTGTATTGCGCTGTTTCTGGAATTTGCGCAATGGAACATCCCCAATACCGTTTGCCAAGCCGCAACCGGTGCATGTCCGCTTTCGTCAATTCACGGGGTAAAGTTGTCGTATCAATGAAAGACATTTTTAGCCCTCTACGGTCATCTTATGGAATCATCTTTCACCGTATGAAAGCCTTATTTTTCAGGTTGACCGGCAAAATTTATCCTGAACGCTTTCCTATGATTAATATAGCATATTACAGCGTTCCATTCAAAACCATCCCGCTTGGATAACCGCTTGGCTTGAAGATTTGCCCAATGCCGCCAACCCCTTTCTGAACGTTGTACAGGACGCCAGCTTGAATCACGTATGAAATCACATCCCACTACAGCTTTCATCCTTGCGCCTTCAATTCTGCCTTGGTGTTTCGACGTACCTTTTTCCAAGTCGTCTTGCGTTCCTTACGGGAATACACCCCACGGGCAACTTTTTTGTGTGTTTCGTTAGCCATTGGATTTTCCTTTCAGTTCCAGTTTTCCGCGATGCCGCGCCGCGTGACGTTGCGCTTTGCGCCCTTTTCGTGTCTTATGACACCAATCTTTGTTCTTGGATTTGCTGAAAGTTCTTTCAAGCGGTTTCATTGTAATCCCCCCACCCGATTCAAAAGTTGAATTATCTCCCGCTCGTTACTCTCTAAGCAAGCCCGTATCCGCGCCGCGCTGATACCAGACTCCGGGCAAGTCAAGGCGGTATTCAAAGCGTTATGGAAATACCCCCGGACATTCCGCAAACTTTGTAACCACTCCCGTATATGCCGTGGTATTGGACGATTCATTTTTTAACCCCTTCAATCAACCCAAGCAGACCATTCAGCTTGCCAATTCTCATTGTATTCTTCTTGGCTTTCCTGATTCTCGTACCGTTCCTGTTCATCGGTATATTCGACATACACGGTAACATTATCATCATTCAAGAAAGAACATCCATTGAGATTGTCGTAAATCTCAGTTGCCGTCATCCACTGTGAAATCGGCTGGATAACCGCGCCGGGCCGAATGACATAATACCGGAACATATACCAAATCGAATCAGGCCGGTTCTGATTCAGCATGTGATTAAACGAAACCAAAGCCCAAAAGTTCCGCGCTGAAATAGTTCCTTCATCGTACATTTGTTTTCCCTTTCTGTTCCGTTCCCGTTTCCCTTGTCAACTGTGTATATATTACCACATGTTTTAAATATGTCAAAATCTTTTTCGCAAAAAATATAAAATTTTTTCAAGAAATATATGCCGTGATTTCAAACCTGCCGGATTCCATCTTATGCCAGTAAAATATCAAAAGCGCGTTGTCGATATATTCGCCGTTCAATTCAAGATCAAAAACGGCTTTTCCATCATCGCCACAAAACACGCCTTCAAACCGTTGCCCTTCTTCATCAAGTAAGACAAGGCCGCTGTCTTGCAATACGATGTTCAGTTTATCCAAAAGAGTATCGGAATATCTGATAGCCGCCAAATCTGAATTGATTTCTTTGCGTTGTGCTGGTGTGATTTTCATCTCATTTCCTTTCTGTTCCGTTCAAATCCTGAAAACATGTGGAATTAAAGGAAAGGAAAAGAAATAGCTTATTCGCAAAAATTCTTTTTATTCTTGGTTTGGCGGGGTATACAGTTCAATATAGCCGCAATGCTGGCAAATAATGTGCACTTTTTTCTGTTCCGAAACAGGATCAAATTTTTCCTCAAGTTCCCATTCATTCTTTCCACAAACGCATTTTTCGTGTTTCAAACTGGCTTTCCTGATATCTGAAATGTTTTTCTGCACGGCGTCCGTCTGTAGCGATTCCACATCAACATTTTCCGGGTCATATTGAAACGGCCCCATCTTATCTGGAACAAGCATTTCAACTGGTTTTGTTAAATCTGAAAACGCCCGGATGTAATAAGTATTGTTTTCCTCTTGCCATGTGACGGTTTCAAGAGTCATTTTCCACTTTTCAATCTGTTCCATCCAATGTTGAAGCTGTGACGGGTGTACGGCGTCCATTTCCACTACTCGTATGTTTCGCCATTTATGTATACCCATCTGTTCAATCCCTGTTCCACCATTCCATAACTTCTTGGTGTGTTGTCTTTTCTGACATGACACTATACCGATGTGAATCTGTAACCACTCCAACCTTTGTTTGTGCTAACGGCATCAAATCACGGCGAAGGGTGAAAATGGTGATGAAATTCGGTACAGACGACCTAACCAAATGCCGCCATTTTTCTTTGATAGCATACCAATCACCACAAGCCATTTCAAGTAAATCACTGATATCAGCCCGGTCATATTCTGATAACATCTTTTTTGCGTTACCAAGTTCCCGCTGTGTCGGTTTCTTTGGTGGTCTGAATTCAGCAAATTTTTCACAAGCAAATTTGTAAAACTCATTCATCACACCCGTTGCCGTTTCATCGGTTTCAATGTCTACGGCCTGACTTGTCGAATATCCCTTTTGCGGAACGCTACCTGAAACAATCCCTGATTCTTGCAAGAAAGAATCCAATTCAATATTTTCCAAACGTGTGGAATTTTCAGTATTAGAACGCGCCGGTATACTTTCAGAATCAAAGGCTGGATTTTCTTTTTCATCTTCTCGGTTTTCCGGCATTTTCGAAGAATCCGAGATATGCCTTTGTGGTGTATCCGGCTTTGCGGACTCTTGTTTCTTATTACTTTGTTTCTTATTACTTATATTCTTATTACTTAGGTGGACACCCGTGTCCGGGGTAGTGCGGACATCAATGTCCGGGGTAGTGCGGACACCCGTGTCCGGGGTATGGGTAGTGTGGAAGTTTTTTTCCGGGGTATCGGTATAGGTTTTGTGCATTTCATCAAAGGTATAAATATCACCTTCATGCCGTATTAGAATTATATCAGATTTTCCGGGGCGTTTTTTGCGAATAAGAAACCCATGTTCTTCAAGTTTTGATAAATGCCTTCTAATTGTTCTATCTGATATACCCAAATCATTAGCAAGTTTTTTCTGGCTTATCCAAGTTTTTTCAAATCCGCAACATCGCATCTTGATTGCCATAAAAGTAAATTTTTCTTCCATCTTTAGTTTGTCATCTAATAAAAATGCACGGTAGGTTGATATGAATGGTGCGCCTTCGGTGTTCCTTTGCGCATTAGATTCAAACGCAACATCAAAACTGCTATCTGTCATTGCTTTGTTCCTTACTGGTTTTTAGGAAATAAAAAAGCGGCGTCTGGATGGAACGCCGCAAAACCTGTAAAGAACAATCAGGTGGGTACTTAAAATTACACCACAAAAGGAAATTTCACAAGTGTTTTTTCGCAAATTCATGTGATACCTTAATTGTTCTTTACGCCTAACCACACACATCCTGCCGTCATCCAACCGGCAAGAGTTATAATATCTCCGCAAAAATCCGGAGTCAAAGTCAAAATCCAAAAAAGCCTGAAAAAGCATTTTAAGCCGTTCTCAGAAGACTTATTTTTGTGTGTATGAACATCACCCCCACCCCTGAACGCTTTACAGGCTTGATTTCTGGCGGTCTGGCGTCAAAAAGAAAAGGGGGATGGAATACACCACCCCCCAAGCCATTGAAAGAAAGGGAAGATTTTAAAAAACCGTTGCCGCATCGACAAACTTTTTACCGTGTAACACATCGCGTAAACGCGGGTAGAAATCAGTAAGCAATTCTTCCACATTATTATAAATTGCAAACTGGTCAAAATGATTTTCCGGTGCTCTGGTATGAATTCCGATACCAACACATTCAATACCGGCATTTTGGATTGCTTTACGGGATTCAATAACATGTTCATGCAAGGCTTTCCGCGAAACATTCCCGCCACCTTCGGGGTGTCCATCACAAAGCACAAACAGGATTTTACGGCTTTCTTGCCGCTGCAACAAACGATTTGCCGCCCAAAGCATCGGTTCACCCTGTACGGTACGACCGCCATGATAATAAGCCATGTTCCCGAAAGAATGCCGGGTTTGCAAAGTTGTTTGCCCGAATTCTTTCACGATGATTTTATCTAGCGGTTCAAATCGGGTATATCCTTTTGGAATATGCCGATAATCATAATCATTGTCTGTGGTGAATCCCAAGACTTCAACGGCAACCCCAAGGATTTCCATTGAACGGGCAACCGCAAAAGCCAGTTCACTTGCTGTTTGCAGTTCCGGGCCACACATACTGCCTGACATATCAACAAGCAACGTAATTGCGGTATCCAGTTTTTCCCGTTTCTGGCGTTTCTTGAAAAGCCGCTTATCTTCAGTAGCAACCCGAAAAAGCCGCCTGTCATCAAGTGTTCCACGTTCTTTATCATGGACGAAAAGCCGCTTTTTTGACATCAAATCAATTTTTAACTTTTGGGAAAGCACCCCAACTTTACTGTTTACGGCTTTTTCAATTTCTTCACCTGTTTGTGTGTGCTTTTCATACAGCTTGTTTATACGGTCATTATCGGTAAATGGGATATACCGATTATCGCCGTAACCATTAGCCCCACCAATATTTGCCGCTTTTTCGAGTTCATCGGCTATTTTTTCGCCAATACCTTTCGGCTTTTTCTTCAAGATTTCAGGATCACGACCGCCGAAGGGGTCATTGCCTTTCCCTTTCGCGCCGCCGCTTTTTTGTTTCTTATTGCCCTTGTTATTCTTGTTGCCATTACTGTTTTTGTTTGAATTATTCCCTTTCCCGTTTCCCTGTTGATTCTTTTTGGGATTATCATTTCCAGAATCATTTGAATCACTGGAATCCGAGTTTTGCGAATCTTTGTTATTTTCAGATTGATTTGAATCAGAATTTCCAGAATCATTTTCATCATTTTCATCATTTTCATCATTCTCAGAATCGTTTTTGTTGTTACCGGAGCCGTTCTGGTCATTCTTAGAATCATCAGAATTTTGTGAATCATCAGAATCCTGTGAATCATCAGAATCATTGTTATTTGAAGATTGTGAATTATTCTGATTATCATCATTATTCTGGTCATCATTCTGATTATCCTGTTCATCAGAATCATCACCATCACCGTTTTGTTGCTGTTGCTGTTCCAACTGCAACCGCTTGATAATCCGCTTTCCAATTTCCTTGGCTTCCTTGGTAGACGATACCTTTTGGACATCGGGCAAAATATCTTCAATCATCGAAAGAATCTGCTTGTCTTGCGGATTCATTTCATTGATGGCGAATTTCGGGTTATCACCCCTTGCGCACATGTACAAAGCAAGCTGAATCCCAAAAAAAGGTTCGTTGGCTTGCATATGCACATTTTTCCGATACTGTTCAAGCCCGAAATCCAAACCATTCTGTAGATTCACACGGCTTCCGGCGAAATCGCTTGACATGATTTTATCAACACGTCCATCTTCGATTGCACCGGTGATTTGATCCGATTTCACGCTTGGATCAGTATACTTGATATGCGCTGTTTCATGGTCAAGCCATGACCTGTACAGCTTTGCTATGAAACCATCGGAATCAAGAAGTTGATTGTCATCAAGCGGGGGAAGCACAATCGTTTTCGTTTCCGGTGTGGCATTCGGTTTTTCAGGACTGAATACCACTTTGATACCTTGCGCCGCTAATGCGCTTGCCACTTTTTCTTGTGAGGATTGAAAAAAGTTTTTCTGCATTGTTTTTTCCTTTCATTCAATGGCTAAATACTTATGGAATCACCAAAGGCGATTCCAAAGTGTTTTTTGCGAAAAACTTTTAGTCAACCCTGATAGTTTTACCCGTTGCCCGTTGATAGAGTTCGGCAAGTGTCACCCTATCCGCTGGCGCAACCTTGTTTGTGCAAGTCAACTTGAAGGCATCTTCAAAGCCAACATTCTGCATCATCAAACTTGCCCAAGACAGGCATTTTCGGGTAGAGAAAGTTGAATACAGCTTGCCGGATTTCATGGCGTCACGCGCAAGGGATGCAACCGTAACAATCTTTTCAGAAATCGCTTTATGCATTCCGGTTTTACGGCAAACCACTTCAATTTCATGTGGTTTCGGCATATACCACAAATCCAACACCATTCCGAAACGATCCATGAACGCTTCGTTAAGGACATTTGTACCTTGGTAAAGTGTCGTGTCGTCACCGCGCCCGATTGTGTTAGCAGTTGCGTAGATTGCAAAGCCGGAAGCCGGGTGTACCTGTTCACCATTTTTCAAACGCAAGGGGTTTCCTTCAAGAACACCCTGCAAGATGAAAAGGACTTCGGGAGATGCCGCATCCAATTCATCAATAATAAGAGGGGTACCCGATTCCATGCATTGCGGAAGGATGCCTTTTCTCAGAATGGTTTCACCACCTACCAGTTCATAAACGCCCACGAAATCATCAACGCTGGTTTCACCATTGAGATTCATGAATTCCCACGCGCCAACATTCTTTTCAAGAATCTTGCGTAACAAAGTGGATTTTCCAGTACCGGCGGGGCCATAAACAAGGATATTCAACCCCGCTATAATGCCTTTTTGCAAGACATCTGATTCTTCTGGAACATAATAAAAGTTCTTGTCAACATTGAAAGTTGCTACCGGTTGTTTGTGCGCTTGAACGTCCTGTTGGCTTTCGGAAACCCGCTTGATACGCAAGAATCCCTTTGTTCTGGAAACGCGCACATTGATATGTTTACGTTCACAGAATTCATTCCAATCGTTACGGCGGGATGCCGGAAAGACTTCATCAGCCGGAACACCAAGCTGATTGAACGGGATACGAAACGTTTTCTTGGAATTCATATCCAAGTTCCGTTCGATCACCGAAAAAATCTGTTTTGAAATGTCTTGATTCTTTTCTGTCCTTGTGCTCATTTCTGTTCCCTTTCATTCAGGCTAAAAATACTTTCCTGAAAGCCCTATTGACTTTCCTGAAAGCCCTATTGACTTTCCACACCCCCTTATGGTGGCTATCTGTTCAATTCGAAAGCCCCACTGTTCAATTTTTTCAGATTTTTTGCGAATTATCTTTGATAGGACTAATCTTCGACAGGATTGAAATTTTCACACAGCATCCCGCAAGCCCCAAGGTAAGCACATAACGGCGGTTCACCGGTTTTTTCCATCGCATCACGGTAGACTTTGCATCTTTCCATATATAAATGCCCCATAGATTCAAGATTTTCCCGCGCATTCCTGTCACTTACATAAGTTTCCCATTCTTCATATGGTATATCATAATCAATAAGATCATCTGTTGTTTTGTAGTGGTCATTTGTTAATTCTTTAATCTGTTGAAGCAAGTTACCAATTTTCGCAAGTTCCAACGCTGAAAGCCCACTTTTTTCTTCTTGCGCATTCAATTCTTTCAATGCATTAAATGCTTTTTGCATCTTCAATTCAAGATTCCAGCGTCTTTCAAACAATATTTCTTTTACGGTATCCATAATCATTCCTTTCTAAATACATATGGAAGATATACATAAAAAAAGAAACCCCGGAACGTCCGGGATCACTTAAAACCGCCTTTTGGGGATAAAGGTAGGTTCAATTAATCTATGTAGGATTCCAACTGGCTTCTTTCAAGAATCCCCGTTTTTTCGGCGGTTAATCAAATCCACGGTATATCGAATGCCGCTTTGAAGGATTTCCGGCCCCAATTCCTTTGCAATGTCGATACCTTGTGATTTGAATTCGGTAACGGCCTGTTCCTTTGCCAGTTCACCAAGTTTCTTTAATTCGTCCTTATCAATCTTACCATCGGTTGCGGCTTCTTGCAGTTCCTTATATTGCTTTTCGGCTATGTTTGAAACAATACGCATCAAGGTTTCAGAAAGTTGTGATTTCAGTTTTTGCTTGATATCGACGCCGGATTTCTCGGATTCTTTTGAACACGCTACCGCCCTTGCATTAAGCCATTTCACCAGCACACCGACAAGTGGGATAATCACCACTACCACAATGGTCTGTAAAACCCGTTCCCATGTCCAACCGGATCCGGCTGTTTGGACGGATTCTTGAACAACTGATGATTGCGAAAGCTGAACCGCTGTTCCAGAAAGAGTTGCCGCAATAGCAAACATTAAATTAAGCATGATGTGTTCCTTTCAAAAAGATTCATGTATCCAAACGTGTGGATTATCTCCGTGGTATTGAGATACCAGCCCGGCGCATATAATCCTGTTCACGTGAAACACGGCCTTCGATTGAACGTTGGGTACTTGCCCTGTTCAGATAGTTTCGAAAACTCGTAAGGCGGCTTCTTTGACTTGCACTTAACCCCGCCGCCGCGTCACTCCCCAAATAAGAGGTGACATCACGCGCCAATGATCGCGCCGCGCCAACACTGGCGGCTTGCATGGTTTGCCCGGTTTCATTTCGTGCGTTTTGTTCAGCCCAAAAACCCGTCATGGCAGCACCGCCGCCAGTTCGTCCACCACCACCTGTTCCTTTTGTAGACATTGCTTTAGCTCCCAATCAGATTAAATGTTTTGCCACTTTCAACACGAAAACACCGGCCTTTTTCGTACCGGTTAGTACCTTATTTTTCGTCTCTTCTGATTTTACCGCCCTTTTAGCAAATGCGTCAAGTAAATGTTCATTCTTTTCAACTGTTATTGGTTTGCCGCTATCATTTCTGTCTAATTCTTCTATCATGGCATCGGCAGCATGTGATAATGCGGCTTTTGCCAAAGGATTTTCAATGAATCCATCTGCACCCGTATGAGATGATAGCGTTTTTTCGACAATTTCAACCGCTCTTTGTTCCCCAACCGATGTGACAACTTCTTTTGCAAACTGGTCAAATGCGGATTCCACCGCCGCTTTTTTGTTGGAATCAGATTTCCTTGAAAGTTTGGAAAGCAGATACCAGCCCCCAAATATCGCCAATACCCACCAGTAGTTTGAAAGAAATTCCATCATTTTATTATTCCTCAATAGGTTTTAATCGCTGTGTTTTGCTTCGGGTTATGATTGACGTTTTCTTTCTTTGTTGATTATCAGCATCATTCAATTCTTTTGCTCTCATTGCCCGAATTCTGACAGCACATGAATCAGCAAACCATCCGAGAGATGCTATTTTTTCGATGTTTTCAGTTCTAAAACGTGGGCATTCATCACAATCATTCGGATTATCACATCTTGGATTCAATTCCTGAATCCTTGATTCGTCGTCAAAATGACATGAAACAATTCCCATCGGATTTGCGCTTATCGGGTCAATTATCATCGTACCAACCCAACATGAAACACCATATCGAAACATCAATTCACGGCATACACCAGAACGCAATCTGTCACGACACATCACAACAAACCGCCGTTGACTACCTGTATTATCAGTAACCGTTTTTATGAACACGCCCGGCAAAGACGACATTGGATCATTGAACATCACGGCTAATTGTGGTAAAAATTGTGTCCAAGGCTGTGCTTGAAACTTATTCGCAATATGTGGTGTTGCTTCACTATCAACCGCTTCAACAGTCATAGACATTTTGAAAAATTGGTTTCCAGCATTGAACCTGTCACCATTATGAAACTGGTCAACACAACACCGGATTGCACCCGTTCTTTCAACTGTACGGATTGCATCATCATAAATCAATGAATACAATCGCGCATGTTCATTCATATCATCGGTAGCATTTTTCTTTTTTGCATCTTCGAGTTCATATTCATGCTTTTTCTGTTCAATACGTCGTTTAATAACAGAATAAACAGCAGCCCCAAAAGACAAAATAAAAGCAAGATTTTTTGCAAATTCTTGTATGTCCATATGGATGCCTTTTCTGACGGAGTTAAATCCTTGTAAGTTCAATGATAGTATAACCATACAAGGTATTATTCTTCTAGTCCATCTTTACTTAGTGCATCTTGTGCTTTTTTTGATGGTTTGCCCAAAATTTCGGATAATATTTCAGTGTTTCTTACCAATGCTTCTGATGTTGATTTCCAGTTATCAACTTCATCCGGTGTTAATTCTTCACCGGCAATTGCTTTTTGTGTTAATTTATCGTTTTGTTCTGTGAAATGTGATATAGCATATGACAAATCCACGGTTTCTTGGGTATGAATACCACAACCGCTTATTATCAACAAACACAAGGCCACAAATCGAATTTGAAAACGCCTTATCATACCTGTAAATTCCCCGAAGTGGTAACACCAACCCCCGCATTAATACCACCCGGAGGCGTGATGTTGGAAGAAACAATGTGATTTGTATTACCTGAATTATTATCAATTGCGTAATTAGCACCCGCACCTAAATTATTAATACCACGAATGACATTACCTGTTATATTCGCGTAGTTTAACCCGATAAGTATTAAAATACCTACTACATCATGGTTATTTACAGAATTGCCTTGTATTGCTACATCCGTACCAAAAGTACAGCATACAACCGTACCTTCGACTGTACGGATACCAATTGCCAATTTATCAACGCCAGTGCATTCTAATGCATATCGAAGCCGTACATTATTAATACATGATGTACCATCATCAATCAGAATGGCATCGTCTGTTGCCGTGATTAAAAACCCACCACCATTACCATCCAATACGCAATCATGAATACTTGAATAAAATGAATTTGCAATCAGATTGAAAGTACCACCACAATTAATTGCATATCCTGTATAATCTGTATCATCCCTTACTATCTGTACGGAAATATCTGAACGTGATGCTGAAATCACTTGTGCTATACCAGTTGTTGCCACAATACAAGTTGATCCATCTGAAATATTTATTTCCATTCTTACTTTTGAATTCAATACAATGGTAGATGTGAAAATAGTGCATACCACACACCGCGCTACTGATGCTGTATGGGATGAAAATTTTGTAATGATAGTATTATTGGATTGTATGGTATTCACACCTTGAAAATAAACCGCACCGGCAACATACGCGCTGTTCAAAGCACCGTCTGCAATACCGGAAACGCAACGTACATTTATTGTATTATTGACGATAAGAGTACCATCATCATTATAAACACAATATAGATACTCAGTTGCACCGTTTGTTTGAATACCGCGTTCACCAATATCAACATCAAAAGAACAATTCTGAATCTTTGCAAGTCCTCTAAAGAATATTGCATTAATGTCTGAATCGGACGACAAAGCAAAATTGCCACTTTCACCAATAAAACTCGTAGAAAAATTTGAATTTATGGCGTTTCCGCGAAAATACAAGCCTACATGCCTTGGTGTTGCAGAAGCAGAATTGCAATCAACAAAAGATAGATTTCTAACAGAACTGTTTTCAATGTCGGTTAAAGCCATTTTAACTCTGATAGAATCAATGGAATAGAATGTACTGCCGTATACCACTAACCCATCAATCACACATTCAGTCATGCTTGCGGATACTATGAACGTTTCAAATTTGCAATCTTCAAATCGTGTCTGTACCATAGCTCCTGTAGCAAGCAAATCCTCAAAATCACAACGCGCAACCTTTAAGCGTGTTGTCGCTGTACTTAATGATAAATCACCATTACCAAGAATTTCTTCTAGTACCATATCGGAAACATTTGTTATGCTGATTTGTCTCTGTGAAGTTTTAATATTTCTGACAATCATATCATTTGCATTGGTTATCCGCATAACTTCACCTGTATTCGGGTGTTTACAATTTTCAATAATGCATCCATCAACGCCATTTATTTGCAATGATCTATTTGCTGTTCCTGTGAATTCAATATCACTTACACGGCATCTGTTTCCAAGAGTCAATATATCCAATGCTGCATTACAATTTATGATTGTTGTGCCTACACCACTACCCAAAAGGGTTACGTCATCAGGCAACGTGACCGTTGCCCCGGCAACAGTAAATGTTCCGGGTAATAAAACATATTTGTTACCGGCTACCGCACCAGCAAGAAGAGTGTTCAAATTACCCGGCGCAAGCGGGATCCATCCCCCAACGTTTCCGGGTATCCATTTAGCCCCATCCCAAACATAGGCTTGTCCGACGGCGGGGGCCGCATTGTCTACTAATCTATCCCGGATTCGCCGTGCATTCTGGTCTGCAACAAACAGTGACCGCACATCGGTGATATCCGAATCATTAATCACAACCGGTGTTGCGCCTACTTCATCAATGTAAATCACCGCAATCACAAGTTTGTCTGTTGGATATTCTGGAATACCGCCGCCTTCCGCGCCGTTTACATATGCCAGCGCACCGGCATCATCAAGGCATACCAAATCATATCTTGGGTTTGCGGCTACGGATGCAAATACTGCACTGTTACCACCAGCCCAAGTCTGATATCCTGTACCATTCATTTTCTGATAAACCCCGGCATTCACGTATACCGTATTATCGTTTGGTATACCAGCATGTGTTTGTTGGGATTCAACTTTCAAATCAATGATTTTGCTTAAATCAATCGTACCCGATGGACTGAACACGGTACGTTGGTCAATAATCATACCGGCTGTGATGTTTGCCGTTGCCGTTCTGTACAAATCGGCTAACTTATAAACGTAATGAGCACGTCCATCAAGGTCTGTATACCCCGCCGAAACGTACCCATCCCATGTTCCACGGTCTGCGGCATCTTCCGCAACATAGATTTCTTGTCTTAATTGTTCACGAAGTTGCGCTTCAACGGCTGTTCCCAACTGGTGATAAAGCGTAGGGTCTTCGGATGTGTCCACTTCATCCGTCCACACGTTCAGATACACACCATCTTGCCGTAAACCGCCCGGTGTCGATAACAGAATCCGATAGTATTTGGTTATCAGTTCATCATCGAAATCAGCGTAATACGGCAAAAACCGGTATCCCATCGCCGCCGTAGGGGTCACGGGAAAATTTGATGCAACGGTAAGGGTCTGTGTCGCTGGATTGAAATATGTAACAATACGTTCATGGAACGGCCCAACCCCAATACCGGATACATCCAGTTCAACTTTTCGTCCAACAAACATGTTTGGATCAGTAATACCGGCAAGGTTTACCGTATCAATAATTACGTCATCGGTAGGCGAAATAATGGATGGGTTATTGTATGTTGGTAACGGGTCAACCGTAATTTCACCGGTTGCCGGATTATATGCCGTAATCCGAAAGACTTCATACCGTCTTTCGATATTTGGTGTAATATCGCGCCCAACAATTGCGGCGTTGTAGATGTTTGCCGTATCTGTAATGATTATCTGGTTTACGCCACCGTTCACCGCGTTTACCACACGTGGATGAATACTCTGTTCATCCAAGGTATTGCCGTCATCCACATAATCGGTATCATTGGATAACGCACACCCGAAACCTTTCACGAAAAGCACTTTCCCAAGATTGAAATCACCGCCATTGCCCACCAATTTGAAATTATTGGCGGGGCTTGCCGCCGCTTGTACCTGAAAGGCATCGGCAATTGCACCATTTCCCCATATTTGCTGTGTTCTACGAATCTGATTCACCATGGATTCACGTGAATCATTATCATCTGCATCAATCCACGGGATGCCCTCTTGCACAAGGCCGCGCAGATAATGCTTGCCCTCTGAATACATATTTCTACTGTAAGTTCCGCGATTTGCGCCCACTGGACTATCTCCTATTACCCACGGGGTATGTCAAAAATGAATCTAACGAATCTTTCAAGCTGTACCGTATTGTTTTTCACAATCGGAGCGTGATAAATCTTGTTCAACATTGTACCGGAAGGTAAGGTAACTGGCAATGTTACGCCTGTTTCATCGTAAAAAATGCCCTGTTCCCGTATCGTAATCCCATTAAACGGGTCTGCTGGAACACCAAAAGGCCATACTGTCCGAATCTGCACCGCGCCCGAAACCGCTGTGTGGATTGCTGGAACAATTCGATATTCAGAAGTGTCATCACATGGCAATGCGAATGCCACCGAAACGGTGAATGTTTTAGTTGTTAAATCCCAATCAGAAATTGTACGGGTTTGCCCAACATTCGTACCCGCTGTAATTTCAATGTTCAGCCCGTTAAACCATGCTGTAGGTTCATAACGCTGATCGTCAATAAGTGTTGTAGTCGTACCCGCCGCTGTTCCTTGTCCAATTCCGGCCTTGATGTAATCCAACCCATCATAATTGCGCCGTGTATTCACAAATTCAGAATCCAATGCAGTATCCGATTTGTCCACGGCAGGGGGTACTGCCCAAGCACCGTCACCAGCACCGATTGCATGGCGCAAGAACGTCATCAAGGTTGCCGGGTCTTGCACAAATGCCCAAGACAGAAACCGTGTCATTCCGATACAGATTTGGTTTTTATGTATCGGCGTCACTTGTCGAATAACTTTATCCCCTACTTTTCGGAGAATGTTATCCCACCAGAAACCCCGAATCGTCATTGCGTTTTCCATCATGTTATTACATCTTCCCATTCATCTATGACAACCGATGATTCGTAATTCAAAGCATCAAGCAGCACAAGTTTTTGCCGTGTTGTTGCCGGTGCAATATCATCCAATTTTCTGTACAATTTAGCAAGTGTTGCGGTTGATAAACTTACACCCGTTGTTATATATAAAAATATTCTTAGCATATCCGGCGAATACATCGGGGCTTCTTCCTGTGTGCTCTCATTGTATAATTCCATCGAAAACCCTGTTGGATCATTTGGCAAATTGAATATTTGAACAATTTCAGGGTTTGAAGGTTGCGCCGATAATCTATCCACACGATTGGACACAAGAATGTGTTTCACTACTTCATCAGCTACGACATTTGCCAAGCTGGTAACAGAACGCCCAATGATTTCAAGTGATTCAAGTGTGCCTTTTATTTTGTAAATCGGAACGGCATTTCTGACTTCTGCACGTGCTCTTTGTATAGAGATATCACGATTAAATGTCACCCCTACAAGGTCTGCAATCAAAGCCAAAAAGTCTGGTAATGTATCATCAACATCTATCAATGCATCATAAAAAGCCACACCCCCCATCACACGGGCATAAAGCGTTTCGAAAATCCTTAAAAACCGTTCAAGTTCACCGCGTTTTACTGTTCCATCTTCACCAATATTGCGGTATTCACCATCAAAATCAGCATCGCTTGTTACTTCAAGCGCAACTTGACGGGTATTTAAGTCCTGTTGCTGGTAAATCGGCGGTAATTTATTCCAGAAAAAACCGTGGTATTGTGATGTATCCCACGTAAAGTTTACCGTTTTGCATGTTGTGTCACTTGACCACACCATATCAGTAAACCTCCGTGAAAATCTTATAATACCATCCCGTCAATGGAATGGGGCTTTCCGCGCCAAACATATTTGAAAGCGCATTGTCCACATGGGATAATTTATCCACATCAAACGCGCCTTCATAAATTATTTCACCGTCATCTTCATGTTCAGGATAAGTAGCCTGTTTTCTCACAATTCGTATGTTTAATGGATAACCACCAACAGATTCCGGGTTATCCCATGTAAGAACAATTTGCGGTCCCTCAATCCCCGGTCTGGACACAAGATTTCTGCAATACGGGTAAATATAAAAAATCACAATCGTAAGTGGTGATGTCACACTTGGAATTATCAATGTGGGATTTGGAATCGGATAAGATACACCGTTTACCAAAATCAACCGTGTTTGATACCCTTCATCTGGATTTAATTCAATTGATAATGGATCACCATATAGGACATTTACGCTACCGCTTGGTGATGGTGAACCGTATGAAGAATTAAGGATATTACAAACAATAACCTGTTTTTTGAATGTGACATGAACGGTATGATCCGTTATTATGCTTGGTATAACAAACGGATTTGTGATTGCTTGTGGGTTTCCATCCAAAAGAATTTGGTCAATTTCATAACCGATATTTGGTGAAATATTCAATGAAAAAGGTTGTCCATCTTCAACACGATTTGTACCTAACGGTGAAACACTACCACCCGCGCCAGCCGTTGTAATTACTTCATGGTTAATGATTGTAAATGCGCCAACATTCCATAAATTGCTTGCTCCAACAGGCCATTCATTATAAATCACATCCAATAATGGCCCGTCATGCCCGTATTTTAATGCATCCGCATAAATGCCACCAAGTGCTGAAACATCTTCACCTTCTCTAACAATGCCAGCACCCGTATATGTTGGATCAGGTCTGAAATCCGTTTTCGATCCGTCTTGTAGTTCACCAGTTAAATTTCGGTACGTTGGCCTACCAGTATGGGATTCGTTTGAACCGGGTACAGAACCGGGTTCATATAAATCTGCAATCGCATCAGTTGTTCCAGAAATATTGTAATTTGTTTCAACACCTTGATCTGAACCGATGAAATTAAAACTTAAATTTGAAACACCGCGTTTGCCATAAGTATTTACCAGTCTTATATTTTGCGCACCGCTTACACCATCATAAAAATAATAAACGTAGCTGGAACCTGTATATCCTTGACAGTTTATTACATATCTATCTCGCCTTGAACCGAAAACAAAAGCACCTAAACCACAATTGAATGCAAGACAAGCTCCTATTACCAGTTCAGAATGCCCATAATTTGTTCCACCATAAACAAAAAGGCCACGATAAGCATTAAAAATACATCTTTGAATATAAATAGGAGCACTTGAATTCACATATGGTCTATGATAAAAACCAATACTTGCGCCGCCGCTATCATCAAAACGGATGCCGTCAACTCTTAAATAATCAATTGATTTTCCGGTATTCAAATCGTATTGAAAACAGTTTCCGGCAGCAGGACGTAATGTGAATGGATATGCGCCGTTTCCATCATAACGATGCCCAACTTTTGCGCGTATCCAAAGATATCGTGTGGCGTCTGTTGTAAAAAACCGAGTTCCAGCACCCGATGAACCGAGAGTCACATTTTCAGATGATACCCACGCTTCACAATCAAGAATTAGACGTTCATCATTTGATTTTAAATCATTTCCTTTATTAGTAATATAAGCGTCCAACGCTTCATTGATTAAAGCGTATTTTCTCTGTGTCCAACGGTCTGCTGGAAGGGCTGGCGGCGATTGTATTATTTCAATTATGAAATCTGTTGTCATTACAATGATCCACCGCTAAATGTAAGCGCGATATCGCCGCGTTTTCTGATTTCAAAATCTTCAATCAGCACATTTCCGCGCAAAACCGATGTTCTGAAAGTTGCTTTATCGCCAATTGCTTGTGGGTTTCCAGTATTTGTTATTAAAACTTCAACGGAACACCCGCCCGGTTGAAATAAAACGCCAACTGAACCGCCAAGAAATGTTCCTGAAACGCTTCCAATCAATCTGAATGACGTTATACCAGTGAATTCAATTGTCCAATCCTCTACAACCGGATCAGGAGCACCCCCCAAGGTTGATAATTGAAGTGTATCAATAACCGCGTCACCACTCCACGGCGCAAGGGTTACGACGGTGTTTGGATCAAGTGTCATTTTGTCACAATCCCAATAATCCACACCTTCAATGTTATCAATCAGCGCAATAAGGTCTGAAAAATGCACATCGCGCCCAAACCGCGCTTCCTCACTACCCGGACTGAAAAATTCATCCAGCGCATCTTCCACATCCGATGCCACGGCAAGCTGTTCATATTCATCAAACACGTAAACTGTACCCGAAACGTCGATTTCTGGTGTATGAACCGGGCCAAGTACACTTAATACATCACCCGCCATATTCCGCGCATCCAGATATTCATACACAAGATCAATCAAAGTTTGTGTTGGGTAATAGCCACCCGTAGGCGTAATGTAAACATTGATTTGACGCAAATATGTTGGCATTACGTTTATTGCAATCGCTTCACCAACACCATCAACCCTGAAAGCCAGCGTAGAATAATCTTCAAGTGTTACCGCCCTGTTCAATGCTCTTAATGAAAGTGGCCCAAGCAATTTTGCTTCTTCAAGCGCAATTTCATCCGCGCCACCACTTGCGCTTTCAGGATTTGTGACCGTAAAAGATACCACACTACCGCCAAAAGTGATTGTTGATACCATGTTTATGATGGTATTTGCGCCCACATTACCATCTATCCCACCCCCAAAGCGGTATTCAGCTTTGATTCCAGCGTTAATTGGGGGTATTCGGCCTGTACTTCCATCACCAAACCGCACAATATACCGAGAATCATCTTCAAGCGATACCTCACAAACATTGTCTGTTGGTAATGCATCTGCAAGTGAATCCACGATTTCCCATTCGATAAAAGTTGAACCTTCTTCTACATAGACATGGATTGAATTGCGAATCACATCATCCTGCTCAATTTTTCGTGTTTGCCAAGCCAACCCGTCCGAATCATCCCATCCCAATTCTTCATCGGATTCACCTTCTTGAACCGGAATTTCACGCCCGATAACAGAAATCTTTGCATTTTGAGCAACCGTATATGCACCGGTCAACGGTGCTGTGAACCGCAAAGTGGTAAGATTTACGACTTCCTCAATCTGTACCTGTTCACCATCTGGTGTAACATCATCCCGCACATTCACATAATCACCGGCAGCAAATTTCAAGGTTGATAATACCGATACCGTATCAGCCGCCGCAACATCGGCGGTCAACAATTGATATCCATATACCGAATCTACCAATGTCTGAAAACTGACAGGTTCAATGCTTGTACCACCCGCCGTTTGAACAGTGGTATCTTTTGGAATGGTCAATTCACCATCAACAGGTTCGGACATCAAGAATAATTCATCTGCTGTTGCCGCCAATTTTCCGGGTACATCATAATCAATGATTTTGGATAACCGAATCACGGCTGGTCTGGTGAAAGCCGATGGTAAATAAGCGTTCTGTGCTCTACGGTCAATATAAAAATGCGCCCCATCTAATCCATAAGAGAATAATTCAGCTAATACGATACCGAAATCATCGGGGCTTCTATCTGTCCATTCCTGTGTAAAGAACGGAATCAGATTTATGAAATCGTCCATCAAAGCGGTGAAATCACGTGAAAGGTAATCCACCGTAGGCACTTGAAAAGTAGACATCTTTATTCACCCCTCAGATAGAAAGGCCATACCACACTACCTGTATCATTAGTTCTTACCACCAAATAGGTTACAAAAACTTCAATCTTGCTATTGTCTTCCTTGCTTTGTTTCAGAGATACGCCAATGAGTCTAACACGTTTTTCCCAACGCTGTAATGTCGTTTCGATATCGGCAGTAGCTTGTTGACGCAATAATTGTAAATCGGTTTCAAACAAGTAATCCTTCAAACTACTACCAAACCGGCGTGTCATCACACGTTCCGAAAAGGATGTTGTAAGCGTCTGGACTATCGCTTCTTTTACATGTGTAAGCCCACCTGAACGCGCCACACGCCCCCGGTCATCGAAATGGAACGGAAATGCGATGCCAACACCTAATGTTGCATCTACCTGTTGTTGTGATTCACCGGCTAAGGTTGTCATTTCAATTCATCCC
>Ga0180437_10004057_pt1 | contig 21186 bp, 15 predicted proteins | sample SS_ome_4_FD_132410 | JGI IMG/M metagenome (GOLD analysis project Ga0180437, IMG submission 132410) | Hypersaline lake sediment archaeal communities from the Salton Sea, California, USA - SS_3_D_1 metaG | ecosystem: Environmental > Aquatic > Non-marine Saline and Alkaline > Hypersaline >...
CAAAGAGCCGTCGCTACTGCAACGTCTCGGGGCCACGATCCGGGTTGACAGCCAGGCCGAGGGCTACGAGGCATGGCGGGCCATCGACGGCGACCCGGCAACCCTCTGGCACACCGCCTGGGAGCCCGAGCCCGCGGGTCATCCGCACCACCTGGTCATCGATCTGAAGGAGCCGGTCGAGGTGGCGGGGCTGGTCTACGTGCCGCGTCAGGATATGATCAACGGGCGGATTGCCCGGTTTGCCGTGTACGTAAGCGACGACCCGGGCCGGTGGGGCCGGCCCGCCGTCACTGGAGAGTGGCCCGACGGCGCGGCCCGGCGCACGGTCCGCTTCCCGGAGCCGCGCAAAGGGCGCTACCTCAAGCTGGAGGCCCTCTCGGAGGTGAAGGGGCAGCCGTTCGCGTCGGTCGCCGAGATTGATGTGATTGTCGGCCGGAAACGGTAAAGGACGTGTCGAAGCCCTGAGCCTCCGCAGACAAACCCGATCGCAAGGAACCGCCGGATGACCGCGACCGAGCTAAGCGCTGCCCGTTACCGCATGGGCTTCCTTTGGCTCATCTGCATCATTGCGGCGATGGGCGGGCTGCTGTTCGGCTACGACTGGGTGGTTATCGGCGGGGCCAAGCCGTTCTACGAGCCGTTCTTCCGGATCAGCGAAAGCCCGTTCCTCCAGGGTCTCGCCATGAGCAGCGCGCTGATCGGCTGCCTGGTCGGCGCGGTCGTTTCCGGCGTGCTGAGCGACCGCTTCGGACGCCGGCGCTTGCTGATCGCCGCGGGGCTGCTGTTTAGCGTATCGGCGGTCGGGACCGCGCTGGCCTGGGACTTCGTCTGGTTCAACCTGTTTCGCTGGTTGGGGGGCGTGGGCATCGGTCTGGCCTCGAACCTCTCGCCCATGTACATCGCCGAGGTTTCGCCGGCGGAAATGCGAGGGCGGTTCGTGTCGATCAACCAGCTTACCATCGTGATCGGCATCCTGGCCGCGCAGATCGTCAATTGGCTGATCGCCGAGCAGGTGCCCGACGACGCTGCGCTGGACTTCATACGCGAATCCTGGAACGGACAGGTGGGCTGGCGGTGGATGTTCGGGGCGGAGACGGTGCCGGCCTTGGCGTTCTTCCTGCTGATGTTCTTCGTGCCCGAGAGCCCCCGCTGGCTGGTGAAGTACGGGCGCGACGACCAGGCCCGCCGGGTGCTGGCCCGCGTCGGCGGCGAGCGCTACGCCGAGGCCGAGGTGGCCGACGTCCGCGCCACCCTGGCCAGCGAGGAAATCGCGCGGGTCCGCTTCGCCGATCTCTTGGAGCCGAAGATGTTCCGCATCCTCAGCTTGGGCGTAGTTCTGGCCGTTTTCCAGCAGTGGTGCGGAATCAACGTGATCTTCAACTACGCCCAGGAGGTGTTTGCGGCCGCCGGCTACGACGTCAGCGACATCATGCTCAACATCGTGATTACCGGTGTGGTGAACCTCGCCTTCACGTTCGTCGCCATCTACACGGTCGATCGGTTCGGACGGCGCGTATTGATGATGATCGGCGCGGCCGGGCTGGCCGGCATCTACGCGGTGCTGGGCACGGGATACTTCCTGGAGAGCAAGGGCGTACACATGCTCGTGCTGGTCGTCTCGGCCATCGCCTGCTACGCCATGTCGCTGGCGCCGGTAACCTGGGTCGTCATCTCCGAGATTTTTCCGAACCGGATTCGCGGGGCCGCCGTGTCGGTGGCCGTCTTCTCGCTGTGGATCGGCTGCACGGCCCTGACCTTCACCTTCCCCTTCCTCAAGCGCGGCCTGGGGGCCCACGGCACCTTCTGGCTCTACGGCGCGATTTGCCTGGCCGGGTTCCTCTACATCAAGACCATGCTCCCGGAAACCAAGGGGAAATCGCTTGAGGACATCGAGCGGGAGCTGGTCGATTGACGCCGCGCACACGCCGGGGAAAGGCCCGCTCGGCGCCGCGGGACGCCCACTCTTCCGGGGTGCGTGCGGCCGCCCTTGACCCCGAGAATAAGCTATACTTTAGGTGGAGAACTGTTCCGTTCCATTCCGATCGCTTCTCGTCTCATGGATGCTTCCATTCTCGGCCCGGGGGCCGCTCGGGCCCACGCAGGAGACCGGTCGAATGTATGCCGCTGGCGGTACGCGCCGATGGCTCGACCTGGCGACGGTTGTCGTCGTCGTGGCGATCTTCTGCTTCTTGGCCGCCCTGCCGCGGCGCGTGCATGACGCGCAGGAAGCGGCCCTGCGCTACAACCTTCGCTCGCTGCGCGTGGCGATCGAGCTGTTCAAGGTCCAGCACGACGGGCTGTATCCCGCCATCCGGACTCGCACCTCGCAGGAGTTCCACGACCAGATGCTCCGCCCGAGCAACCGCCTGGGCGAAACCGCGCCCCTGCCGACCCGCGGTTACACGCTGGGGCCGTACTTCGCCGGCGAGCTTCCGCCCAACCCGCTCTCCGGGGCGCGGGGAGTGCTAGTCGTCGACGACGCCGACGCCGAGCCGCCCGACAAAGACTCCCGCGTGTGGGTCGGTGGCCGAACGCAACCGGCCGGCTGGATCTACAGCCCGCTCGACGGCCACGTCAAGCCCAACAGCCCGGGCACGAACTTGGACGGGCTCCCTTGGCAGGAGCACTAATCGCCCAGTCCAAGCGTCTACCGTCCGCCGGGTCGGGAGAATCGTCAACGCGACGGCCTACTGCGTGGACCTCGACGGCAAAGACTCTGCGGAGTCACCTTGAAATCACCGGCCGGAACGCGGGGCGGTCGGCGCAGCCTTCGTGTTCGGATGGGCGGCGGCGCGTGCATGAACGAGAGCGTTTCGGGCAGCCTGTAGCGAAGTCGCCGCAAGCCGGTCATCCGCTAGTTCGGTCCGGTTCATGAGTTCCGTGAGGTTCCGAACGCACGTCTGCAACAGATCGACGGGCTCGCGTGAAGCGTCCGGATGCTCCGCCTCCCCGCGGCCCGGGCCGCAGATCTCTCCCAGGCGCAGACGCATGAACTCCGTGAGGACCCGGTCGTGAAGAGTCGGGTCGGCCAGCCCGGCAACCAGGGCCTCTTGCGTTTGCAGGGCGTCGGCGAAGAAGTGCTCGGCCTCATCGGGACGGCCGGTCTCGCGGCAGATCGTGCCCAGCTTGGCGAGGATTAGCGCCTTGGAGCGGGCGAAGTGCGGTATGGTCGGATTGTGAGCGACCAGCCACTCCGACTCGTCGAGCGCCTTGCGTAGACCCTCTTCGGCTTTTGCTGCCGAGGTGGAACGCCCCTGCCAGGGGAACAAGCCGACGTGGACCCAGGCGTACGTGGCGGCCAGCTCGTACCGGTAATCGGCCACTTGGGGATACTCGCGTTTCAGGTCCTCCAGCAGCCGGAGGGCCCGCTGTCTGCCCTGCGAATCGGCCGAACCGCGGGCCGGTTCCGGGACGATCCCCGGGGGCCGGTGACACAGTGCGAGCAGGAACCGGTAGTCCGGGGCTTCGGGGTACTCCCGGGCCAGCTCCTCGAGGATGCGGATCGCCGACTTGCGGTACTCCCGGCCCTGGTAGGGCGGCACCGAGGGCATCCCCCCGTCGCGCCCGGCCTCGCTGCCGCCGCTCCCGAACGCGGCTGACCACTTACTCCCGAGGAAATAGTACGTTCTCGCCAATTCATATCGGCATTCTTCGTGCAGGCGCCCCCGCTGCCCGATCGGGCCACCCTCGAACGGCTCGAGGGCCGCCAGCGCGTCCCGGTGGGCCTGATAGGCCCGCTCCGGCTGGAGTCTTGCCGAGCGGAGGTTGCCGATCTCGTTGAAGCAACGGGCCCGTTCGACGCAGACCTCGATGTCCGCCCGCGACAAAGCGTCCAATGCAACGAGCTTCTCCAGGGCGCGCCCGTACTCCTCCTCGGCGTGATCGACCTGGCCGAGCCGTTGGCGGATGTCGCCCACGCGCCGGCTGGCGATGGCCGATTCGAGCATCACGCGACGATCGTTGCCGGCCTGCTCTGCCAGGCGGTCGTAGAAGACCAGCAGGTTCTCCAGCAGGGCCGCGGTCTTTTCGGAGGCTTGCACCTGGGTGAGCGGGCGTTCGGCGGCCGAAGAGATGCCCGAACGGAGCCCGATGCAAGCGCATGCCTCACCGCCGGGGTCGGAATCGGACGCGATCCAGACTCGATCGGGCGAGAGCTGCAGGTAGATGTCCTCGAGCGCACCGAGGGCCACCTGCGAAGTCGCCTCGGCACGGGCCAGCGCCCTTCTGGTTTCCGCGTAGGCCCTTCTGGTTCGCAGATCGCCCACCAGGGCGGTCACCCCAACGCCCACCAGCAGCACCGCGGCCAACGCCGACGTGGCGGCCAGGGCCGGGTTGCGCCGGCACCAGCGCCAGGCGCGTTCCAGGGCCGAAACCCGGCGCGCGCGGACCGGCTTGTCCTCCAGGAAACGCCGCAAGTCGGCCGCCAACGCGGCCGCGGTCTGGTAGCGCCGCGAGGGTTCGTGTGCGAGACACTTCAGAACGATGGTCTCGAGATCGCGCGGAACGGCGGGATCGATCTTGCCGGGGGGCGGCGGGTCCCACTCGGCGTGCCGCCCGTCGCGCCCCGACCGGCAAGACGCCGGATCGAACGCCGGGCGCAGCGTGAGCAGCTCGTAGAGCGTCAGGCCCAGGGCATAGACGTCGCTGCGGGCGTCGGCTCGGCCTTGCACCTGCTCGGGAGCCATGTACCGCGGCGTGCCCACGACCTCGCCGCTTACGCTCCGGTCGGCAGCATCCACGGCGCGGGCGAGGCCGAAGTCGGCGACGTGGACGTTTCCCCCGGCGTCGACGAGCAGGTTGCCCGGCTTGACGTCCCGGTGCAGCGTGCCCTGGGCGTGGGCGTAATCGAGGGCCTCGGCCGCCTGCAGACCGATCTGGGCCACGGTCCGCCAAGGATTCACGCGACCGTCGCTGAGCGGCCCTGCCCGGCTGCCCGCGCACTCGTCGCGAGCATCGTCGCGCACGTCGTGCCGGCGCTCGCCGGATGCGTTGGTTTCTTTGGAGCGCAACAACGCCCGCACGGCGCTGCGCACGTCTCGATCGCGCGCACCGGGGCCATCGCGGCGCGGCGCGTCCCCCGTTGCGTCGGCGGCAGTGCGCCGCAGCTCCCGGATGATCTCGTCGAGGCCGACGCCGCGGACCAGCGGCATCACGTAGTAGTGCAAGCCGTCCTGCTCGCCCACGCCGAAGACCGGAACGATGTTGGTGTGGTGCAGTCGTGCGGCGGTCTGCGCCTCGCGCTGGAAGCGTCGCAGGTGCCTTTCCAGAAGCAGCGCGTGCTTCGGCAGGATCTTCACGGCGACCCGGCGCCGAAGCGACCGCTGAATAGCCTCGTAGACGATGCCCATCCCGCCGCGCCCGATCTCCCGGATGACGTCGAAGTCGCCGATTTGCCCGGGCGGGTCGGCGGGGCGACCGTGTCGCAAGGCGGCCTCGCGCCGTGCCCTCTCGTCCAGCCGAAGCTGCTCCATCATGGCCACGGTCGGGAAGAGCGTCTCGATCTGCCGGGCGTATCGCGGGTGCTCGGCAACGTACTGGAAGACCGACGGGTTCTCACCCCGCCGGCACCGGGCCGCGAACTCGTCGGCCAGCAGCTCCACCGGGTCTCGGTTGTCGGGCGAATCGGACATGGGGGTCACCGGCAAACGCACATCACGCCCCGGAGCCGCTCGATTGCCCGCAGGTAACGCTTGCTCGCGGCGTACTTGTCGATGCCCAGCACTCCGGCCACCTCGTTGTTGCTGAGCTCCTCGAGGTGACGGAGCACCAGGACTTCACGGTCGATCTCGTCGAGCTTCTCCAGGCAATCCCTCAGCTCGCAGACCATCTCGTTGCGCACGGCACGCTGGCTGGGGGTCGTCAGACTGTCGGCCAGCTCGGCCGCCAGGAAGGCCGAGCTGGCGCTCGCCCCTCCCCAGGCACAGAGGCTCATCTCCCGGTTGACGTCGCGCATCTTCGTGCCCAGGTACCGCCGCTGGGCGTCAATCAGCACCTGCCCGGCGATCTGCCGGAGCCAAACGAAGAAGGGGACCGAGGGCCGGTCGAGGTAGTCCTCAATCCGCCGGGCCGTCTCGACGTAGGCGTCCTGCAGCACGTCTTCGACGTCGATCTTGCCGAGCATCCGGTCGTCGAGCCGCAGCACGATCATCCGCGCCAACCTCGGGCGATAACGACCGAACAGCTCGACGACCGCTTCTTCTCCCCGGGCTCGGAGCTGGGCCAGCTCGTCCGCGGCGTCGAGCCCGCAGCTCGTCTCGCGTTTCGTGGCGTCAAGAACCATACCGCAAATCGACCCCAATGATGGACGGCGCCGGCCGATCCGGCCCCCCGGCAGGACTGCCCGCGTCTCTTGTGCAGTACGCAACTCTTTTCAGGACAGAGAGTTGCGGCGCCGAGCCGGAAAACCGGTCTCCCGGTTGTCCACAATCCGGCGCCACCACGGTACCTCAGTATAGTCGGAATCTCTGCGCGCAGCCACAACCCGGCCGGCCGCGGGCAGGAAGCGGCGTGGGCACGGCGCCGGAGAAATGCCCGACTGCCCCACGCGGCCGCAAGGTCCGCCCGATCGCATCCTCCCCTGTTTTTCCATCCGAAGGAGTCCCCGATGACCGGCTTCCCACAAGTTCGACCCCTGTCGTGCCCCCCGCCCGCTCGCCGCGCAGGCGCCGGCCGCCGCGGGTTGACGTTACTGGAACTCGTGGTGGTCATGGCCATCCTGATCGCCATCGCCGGCATCCTGGTCCCGCTGTTGCCCGACATGATGAGTTCGGGCAACCAGTCGGCAGGCGCCACCAATATCACGGAGTTGGAGAAGGCGATTTTGACCTTCCGCAGCACCTACTTCCGGGCACCCAATCATTTCGATTCGTTGATGACCGACGGCGGTTCCGCGATCAGCGACCTCTTACCGGGACCGCCGGGCGGCAGCTATGGCGGCGATCTGACGGCGGGCACTCTTACCTCCGCTCAGCGCAAGTGCCTAAGCACCACGGGAATCACGACGGTCTACGACATGGAAAACGACCTCGTGGACCGCGACGACTTCCATCCGACCTTGAGTCCGTACGTCGATTCACAACCTTATGGAAGCGGACGCACGCTGGACACCGGTTCCAACGTCGTCATGTTGCAGAAGCCCTATGGGGAGGATCGCCTCCTCGGTGTGCGGCTTAACGAGAACCACGACTACATCGTGCTCGGCATCGGGAGCCGCTGCAACCTGTGCGGCGCCGACGGCATCGTCAAAGAGGCACCGATCTTCCACTACCCGAAGGCATACGGGAAGAGCGTCCCCTCAAACTCCTATCTCCGCTTCTGCGCCGTGTACGACGTCGGCGATCCGAACGACACCTCGACCGCCGCCGACGCGAAGTTCGTCTGTTGCATAGGGATCACGACCGGAGGCGTCCACACGTCGGGCAGCCTGGTGAAATCCTACCTCGACCGCCAGTTCGACATGGCCCAGCCCGAAGAGTAGCGACCGGCCCGGCCCGACCACCGAGGAGTGCGCGCCATGCCGCGGCAGAGCAAGCCCTTGGCGATTGCCCTGTTTGGGACGGCCGTGATCACGAGCGGGCTGCTGAGCCTTCTCGGAAGGGAGGGGGGCACGGCGGGACTGAAGTTCGGCCTGGTCATGGGCGGGCTCGCCCTGGTGGCTGCGCTGTTGTTGTGGATGAACCTCCGGCTCCCCGGCACGGCTGTCGCCTGGCTTGCCGTGGCCTTCGTCGGCGGTTGGTTCATCTACGATGCGTTCATCAAGCGGGGCTTCGGCCAAGGCGATCTCAGGAAGTACGTCATGGTCGCGCTCAGCTTGGCGGCAGCCATCGTGCTTTGTTGGCCCACGAAGCGGAGCGCGGCCACGACACGCGAGAATTGACGGCCTCCGGCAGCAGCCGGCATCTCGAAAGGAGCCCAACGTGAGCGGTCCGTCCAGTTCCCCCCCTCCACCGCTGCGCGTCGAGAACCTGACCAAGCGCTTCCGGCAGGGAAACGTGGTGATCGAAGCCCTCCGCGAGGTCGAGCTTACGGTCGATCCCGGCGAGTTCGTGGCCGTCATGGGGGCCAGCGGATCGGGAAAGAGCACGCTCTTGCACCTGATGGCCGGCCTGGCCACGCCCGACGCCGGCAGCGTCGAGGTCGAAGGCATCGACCTATTCGCGATGTCCGACCGCGCGCTTACGCGGTTTCGCCGCCGCCGCATCGGGCTGGTGTTCCAGGCCTACAACCTGATCCCCACGCTCTCGGCCGAGCAGAACATCATGCTCCCGATCCTCATGGACTCCTCCAATCGGCAGGGCACCGATCGGCTCGATGTCCTGCTCGAACGGCTCCAGCTCGCCGATCGCCGCAAGCACCGGCCGGACCAGCTCAGCGGCGGCGAGCAACAGCGGGTGGCCATCGCCCGCGCCCTGGTGACCGACCCGGCCATCGTCCTGGCCGACGAGCCGACCGGGAACCTGGACTCGATCGCCGGGCAGGAAATCTGCCGCCTGCTCCGCGCGCTGAGCGACGAGCAGGGACGGACCATCGTCATGGTCACGCACGAGGCGTCGGTGGCGGTCTGGGCCGCCCGGATCGTGGTGCTCAAGGACGGCGGGGTCATCGACACTTTCGAGACCTCGCAGTTCGGCGACGCCGACGCCCTGGCCACGCACTACCAAAGCGTGGTGGCCGCGACCCAAGTCGCGGAGGTGCCGGCATGAGAGCCGTCCCGACGGTCGTTGCCGCGGAGGCACGCAGGCACTGGGTCCGCCTGCTGTTGACTTCCCTGGCCACCGCCGCCTCGGCGTGCCTGGTTATCTGGGTTATCGGCGGTTACGACGCGCTGGTGGGACGCTCGGGGGCGCTGGCCGAGCGGTTGCTCGGTCCGTACGACGCCATTTTGCAGACCCGGCGTGCCGCCGCCGAATACCCTTCGGACAGCGTGCTCGCCGAGGCACTTGATCCGCAGGTTCTCGAGCGGCTCCGGCGCGACCCCGATGTGGCCGGCGTCGAGCCGGTGATGGCCGTGCGCACGAGGATGCTCTACCCGGTCAGGCCGCCGGGAGGCCGGCCAGCGGGCTCGCGCGGCCCGGCAGGACCCGGCCGCCAGCCCGGCTCCCCACGGGCGCCCGGCCAGCAGAGGGCCGGGTCCGGGGAAGGTGAGTTCAGGACAAGGGGACCGGGCGGGACGATCCTCACCGGCACCAACGCGGCCCGATCCCCCTTCAAGCTGGTCGCGGGGCGGTGGTTCGACGCCGAGCACCCGCAGCGCATGGAGGCGGTGGTTTCTTCCTCGGCGGCCGCAAGCCGCATGGGCAGGCTGGGGCTTGAGCCGGGCGACGACTTCAAGGTCCACGCCCTCGGCGGCGAGTTCCGCTTGACCCTGGTCGGAATCGTCGACCAGCCGAGGACCGTGCGATCCTTCGGCGGGATCTACACGTCGATGGCCGTGGCCGAAAAGATCAGCGGGCAGACGCCGCGGATCAACCGGGTACACGTTGATCTCAAGGACGGAGTTGCCGCGCCCGATTTCGAGGCCCGCTGGCAAGCGCGGCTCGACGAGGCCGAACCGCCGGCGGCGCTCACGCACGCCGAGCATCTCAAGGCCGACATCGATGAAGGCCGCCAACTGGCGATCCTCGAACAGCAACGGTTCTACGCCAGCGGCGTCTCCATCCTCGCCGCAACGTTCATCATCTTCACCACGCTGAGCATGGGCGTCAGCGAGCGGATCCGCCAGTTCGCCGTGCTCCGGGCGATTGGCATGACGCGGGCACAGATCGCGCGGATCGTGTTCGGCGAGAGCGCGCTGGTGGCCGCCATCGGCTGGATGATCGGTCTGGGGGCCGGCTGGGCGCTGATCCAGCTCAACCCGGACGTCGAAGCGGGACTGTTCGCCGGCTCCGTCCCGCTGAGCCTGCGCTGCGTCCTGGTCTCAGGCGTTTGCGTGGTCGCCGGGGCGGCAGCGGCCGCGGTCCTGCCCGCCTGGTCGGCCACGCGGATGAAGCCCTTGGACGTGATGGCCTCGGCCGTGAGACCGCGGCGCGTCGTCTTGCCCGTCGTGGGAGTGATCGCCGGGCTGTTGCTGATCTCGGTCAATCCGCTGCTGGTCTACGGCGTGTCGGTCTCGTCCCACTTCCGCTACGCCAGCTACATGCTGGTCGGGTGTACCAGCATGGGCCTGGGCTTCGTGCTGGTCGCTCCCTTGGTGGTGGTGCTGGTCGAGCGGGCCCTGGGCCCGGTGGTGGCGGGCGGGCTGCGCCTGAGCCGCCACTTGGTGTCGCAGCAGCTTTCCAGCAATCTCTGGCCGAGCGTGGGGACGGTCGCCTGCTTGACGGTCGGGTTGGGGCTCTTCGTCTCGATCCAGATCTGGGGTCGTTCCATGGTGGTCCCGTTCCTGCCCGGCGAGGAGCTGCCCGACGTGGTAATCTCGTTTCTCCCCGCGGGCCTGCCCGAGTCAGAAATCGACGCGGTTCGCCACGTCGAAGGCATCGTGCCCCGGCAGTGCGTTCCCGTGGCCGTCGAGCAGGCCAAGGTCACCCGGGAGCTGCTTGAAAGCGAGGGCCTGTCGCGCCCCCGGCAGAAGGCCGTATATCTCTTCATGGCCGAACAGGACAACGTGCTCTTCCTGGGGATCGACCCGCAGCAAGCGATCGGCGGGGAGGATCCGACGATTGGAATGACCTTTGTGAAGGGGGATAAGCAGGAGGCCATCGACAAGCTCGGCAAGGGACGCTACTGCCTGGTGCCCGACCATTTCCACGTGGAGACCGGCCTGGGCGTGGGCGACCGGCTCACCGTGATCCCCCCTTCCGCGCCCGAGAGCAGGCTGACCTGGGAGATCGCCGGCGTGGTCTCGATTCCCGGCTGGCACTGGGTCACGAAGATGTCCGAGATGCGCCGCAACGCGCCGAAGACGCTGGCCGCCGTCTTCATCTCGTACGAGAACGCCAAGCGGGATTTCGAGCTGGAGCGGGTCCATTACTTCTGGGGCAACGTGCAGAAGGACGCCGACGGCCGGCGTTTGCAGAAGGACCTGCAGGTCATCGCCGAGCGCAACGCCAGGGTGCGGTTCCAGTTCCCCGAGGTGGGCGAGGTGACCACCACTAAGCCGTTCGTCTCGGTCACCAACGTGGGTCAAGTCGGGCACATCGTGCGCCGCCGCACCGACAGCGTGTTGTGGATGATGTCCAAGTTCCCCCTGATCTTGCTGGCCATCACCACCCTGGCCGTGGTCAACACGATCATGGCCTCGGTCCGAACGCGGCGCTGGGAGCTGGGAGTGCTGCGAGCGGTGGGACTGACGCGCGGCGGACTGGCCCGGCTGATCTTCGCCGAGTCGCTCCTTGTCGGGCTGGTCGCCTGCGTGCTGAGCCTGGCCTTCGGCGTCACGGCCGCCTGGTGCGCCAACGGGATCTGCACCTACATCTTCTATTTCGGGGGCTTGCAGCCGCCGCTGGTCATTCCCTGGACGATCCTCCTGCTGGGCTTCTCCGCAACCCTGGGGCTCTGCGCCCTGGCCGCGCTGGTCCCGGCGATCGCGGCCGGAAGAACCGAGCCCTCCGCCCTGCTGCAGGCCGGCCGCGCGGCCGTGTGACGGGCTGAATCGGCTACTCAGATCGCCTCGAGCGACTCCAGGCGCTCGCGGAGCGCCTCGGCCTCTCGCTTTCTCTTCTGCTGCGCGAGGTACTCAAGCTCGTTCTCGAGCGACTGGGCGAGCTGCTCGTAGTCGCCGGCGGCTTCGAGCTTCTGCTGGGCGGTGTGGAGCCAGCGGAGCCCCGACTGCTCGTCGCCGAGCAGCAGATAGGCCAGTCCCAGGTCGGCCTCGGCCTGGGGGCGTTCTGGCCAGTCGAGCCCCCGGTCCTCCTCCACGGCGCGGCGCAGCAGGTTGTATCCCTGCGTGGTGCTCCCTTCGCGCAGCAAGAGCGCGCCCAGCATGGCCATGGCCGCGCGCGAAACGCTCGCCTCGCGCTCGGCGGCCATCGGGACCAGCATGGCCCGGGCGGCCGTGGGCTGGTCGAGGGCCAAGAGGGCTTGGGCCTGGGCGAGTCGCAGCCGGGCGACGTGGTGCGGGTCGCCGGCCGACGCCTCGGCACGCTTCAAGGCCACTAGCGCCGACTGCGGCTTGCCCCGCCCCAGACGCCAGTGTCCGATGCAAGTCCAGACGAGCATCTCGCCGTGCGCGAGTCCGGCCCGCTGTGCGGCCGCGGTCGAGGCCGGGAGCACCTGGCCGTGGCCGGCGCCGGACATCCCCAGCGAGCCGGCCACGCGGCCCAGACCTTGCTGCGCCGCCGACCAATCGGCGTCGACCGGCCGCAGGTAGGCGATCCGCTCCCAGAGGATCGGGTCGGCCACGGGCGGGTCGGCCAGCGCCAGCTCGGTTGCCCGCTCTGCCGCCGACTGCCAGCACGCGAGCGCACCCGGCCCGTCTCCGCTTCGCCGCTGGGCCTCGCTCAGGAGCAAGAGCAGCCGGACCGCCTGGTACGGGTGCTCGACTCGGGCGAGGCGCGAAGCGCGGTCCAGCGCAACGGCGGCTTCCGGGGGCCGCTCGTCGACCAACAGGGCCAGCCCCGTCAGGTACAGGCCGTCGATCGCCAGCAGCTTGCCGGGGGCGTCCCGGGGGACGGAGGCCATGTCCTCGGCGAGCGCCTCTTTCACGCGACCATTCTGGAGCTGGTCAAGAAACCGGCGCCGCCGCCCGTCGTAGCTCGCGTAGCGGTCCGGGTGGGCCGCGCGATCGGCCAACAGCGCCGCCCAGCCGGACGACGGCCCGCCGCGCGTGCACTGGCGGTCGTGCGCGGCAGCGATGAACTGCAAGGTCTCGGAGCGGGCCTCGCGCGCGGGGGTGGTCCGCAGCAACTCCCAGGCCACGTCGGGATACCGCTGGACGAGCCGCACGGCCGAGACCGGCTTCTCCTCGTCCAGCAGCAGCGTCACCTCGTCGACGAGTTGCCCGGCCGAGAGGGCCGGGCCGTCGGCCTCGCCGAGCACCAGCCCGTCGCCGCCCAGCCGGACCTGGCGCGGGCCGGTGGTGGGACCGTCGCCCTCGGAGCGGCCGGCCTCTCTCGCCGGCTGCGGCTCGCTGTGGATTAGCGAACAGCCGGTCGGTACGCACAAGGCGCAGACCACTGCCAGCAGCATCACTCGGCAACGTCGCGGGGTGTGGTTTTCGGGCTTCACGGGTCGGACCTTCAGTAACGCTTGGGCACCACGCTGTGGAAACGGAACGTGTTCTGGCACGGATTGCACGGCGGATCGGGCCGGACGGCTTCCCACGGGCAGTGGGTCCCCAGCGTCTTCCGCCCGTTGTAGGCGTTGGGGTGAACGCTCAACTCGCGTACCAGCGACTCGCTCATCGACGCGGCTTCGCAGGGCGTGTTGAACACGTAGGGGCGAATCAGGATGACCGTCTCGTGGCGCTCGCGCCCGGTCGCTTGTCGGCGGAAGAAAAACCCGACCACCGGCAGCTTGCCGATCACGGGGACTTCGTCGCGAGCGTCGGCAACCTCCTCCTCGATCAGCCCGCCCAGGGCGACGGTGAGCCCGTCTTTCGCGACGATGGTTCCGCTGGCGGTGTTGCGGGCGATGGTATCGACCCTCACGTCGTTGACGTTCCCCTCCGCGTCGACCACCGGAATCGTGGCACCGTTGGTGATCTTGCGCGACCGCTGTTGGGCAATCCTGAGGGTCACGGTGCGGTCGGCGTTGATGTTCGGCGTGATGAGTAGCAACTGTCCGACGTCTTGAAGCGTGGTCTGCGGCGTGCCGGTGACGTTGGTTTGGGTGGTCCCCGAGGTGACGATCTGAGGTGACGTGAACCCGATGGTGACCGGTTCCGTCTGCCCGATGAAGATCTGGCTGACCTCGTTGTTGGCCGTCAGCAACAAGGGGGTGGCCAGCGAGGTGACGCGGTTCTTGCTCTCCAAGAGCTGCATTCGGAAACGGAAATGATCGCTCACCACCTGGAACGTCAAGTCGTCGTTTCCGGCGACGTTGCTCCAACTGCTGCTCGTTTCCGGGAGTAGCCCGGAATCACGGCGTGTTCGCGGGTCGACGAGCCGGGCCGGGTTGTCGGAGGACGGCGGAAGGATGTTTCCGGTGGTGAACCCGCCGGCTACCGTCTCCCCGTCGGAAAACTGGTAGTCGAACACCGAGCTGAAATCGTCGCCCAGATCGACCGACAGGACCTTCACTTCCAGCAGCACCAGGGGCGTGGGCACGTCGAGGCGATGGATCAGGGTGGCGATCTCTTCCATCGTCTTCTCGTCGCTAGTGCGGACGACGATCTGGTTGTTTCGCCTGAGCACGGTGACGTAGATCGTCGCCTGGCGGCGGCGGAGCAGCTCCTGGACCAGGGCCGTCTGCTCGGTGCTTGCCTGCTCGGCGGCGGCCGCCTCGAGGGCCTCGATCTGTTCGGGTGTGAGGTCCTCGAACTGCTCGCGAATGGGGATCGTGCGGCTTCTGATCTCTTCGGCTTCGGCGCGCCGGGACCGTGTCCCGCGGAGGTAGTCCTGCCGCCCGTAGCGGCTGCTTCCGCCGTAGCCGCGTCCGCCCCGTCCGTAGCCTCCGTAACCCCCGCCGTAGCCGCCGCCGTACCCACCGTACCCGCCGCCATAGCCGCCATACCCGCCGCCGTATCCGCCGTAGCCCGACAGCCCGATGCCGCCGCCGAACAGGCCGAACCCGCCGGAGCGCTCGTCGATCAGGTCGAACCGATCGAACCGCTGCTGGAGGTCCTCGTACTCCTCGTCAAAAACCTCGACCCCCAAGTTGAGCACGACGCGGTCGCCGTATACGTCGCGAATGGCCGTGGCCACGTCGACCGGATTGGGGTACAGCAGCGTGAAGACCTCGATCTGCTCCTCGCGAAAGGTGGTCAGGTCGCGGCGGTACTCGTCGGTCGTGTAGATGCGGATGATGCCGGTGGCCGGGTCCTGCCGGTGCCAGAGGTCATAAGCTTTACAGAGCGCCTCCAGCGCGGCCGAGGGCGTCACGTCGCGGAGGTACAGCGACACGACCTTCTTGGCCGCCTCGGCCGAGGGGACGATGTTCAGCCCCGTCTGCTCGGAAAACGCCCGCATCGCCTCGCCCAGCGGAAGCTCGCGAAACTCGACCAGCTCGACGACCTCCTCTTCGGGCTGGAAGGGGCTTGAGGGGCTGCCGCTGCCCGCGCGGGTGCCCGGCGGGCTCGGGGCACGCTCCGGCACGAAGGGACCCGAGGAGGGGCCCACCGACACCGAAGGAAAAGGCGAACCGGACGGCTGGCTCACCAACTCAAGCGGCTCGGGGACCTCGAACTGGGCGAGCCGCACCGACCGGCGCGGCCACGCCGGCGGCGCCTGGGCTGGGGTCGCCGGCTCCGCATCGACCGGACTCGGCGGCTTCACCAGAATGCCCCGCGTAAGCTCCTGCAGCTCCGGCGGAACGTAGTTCGGGCCTGAAGGCGGGGCCGCGCGAAGTGGCACCGCCGCCGCCATGACGGCCACGAACAGCTCGATGGCCGTCAGCCCGGGATGGAACGCCTGGAATGCGCGGGGCATCCGTGCCGGCTCCGTGTCTTTGCTGGATTGCCTATCCTCGCCAGATGCACGCCCAGACCGCCGCTGAACCTGCAACGTCGTCGGTAATATCGACTTTGCCGATCGCGTAAATTAGGCAATCTTTAGCGGAGCACGATCTCCTGCTTCTGAGGAAGGACCTCGACGCGGACTGCGGAAGCGCTGATCTCCAAAACGTGGAGCGTCAGCAGCCCGGCCCGGCTGGCGGCAACGGTCGCGTCCGCGCCGTCCCGGACGGAGATGAGCGTGCCGTCGACCTCGAGAAGGGCCGTGCCCGGTCGCTGGCGGAGGATCACGCGGCCTTTCAGGGCCACTTGCGGCATGGGCGGCGGCCCGGCGACCGTCCCCTGCGCGACGGCTTGGGGCGGAACGAGAATCTCTCGCAGCTCCGGCCCCGGCTGCGTTGGGTCGCGGAGCGGGCGGGCGGCCTCGTCCGGGGGGGCAGCTTCCGAGGGCTCGGCCAACGGGCCGGCCGTTGCGTTGCCGGGCGGGGCCGGCAGCGCCTCGGGCGGCGGCAACAGCGGCTCCGGCGGGGCGTCGGCGGCTTGGCCGAGCAGCGCCGCGCCGGCGATCACTCCCGTCACACACACAATACACCAGAGCAGGACTCTTTGTTGTGGTCTCATCCGGTTGCTCCTCCTGCTGCAAAAAGTGCCATGAAGAACGCGATGTACACAAAACCCACGATCCCCCCGACCACGATGATAATCACCGGCTCGATGATCACGCTCAGGCGCCGGATGGCCCGCTGGAGCAGGTCCTCGTGGAACCGGGCCACCTCGTCGAGCACTTCGTCGAGCGTCCCGGCCGACTCGCCCACGGCGACCATCCGGCCGAGCATGGGCATGAACCCGGCCGGGGCCAAGAGGCGCGGGGCGAGGCTGCCGCCCTGCATGACCGAGACCCGGGCGGCCGAGACCAGCTCGGCCAAGTAGCGGTTGCCCTGCAGGCGCTCGATCGTGCGGAGCCCCTCGAGCAGCGTGATGCCGCTTTCCAGCAGGGCCGAGAGGGCCCGGGCGAACGAGACCGTGCCGGCCAGCCGGAACAGCTTCCCGGCCAGGGGGATTCGCAGTGCGGCCCGGTCGATCCAGTACCGGCCCGGCGGCCAAAAGTACATCGCAACGCCCGTGCCCACGGCAACCACCAAACCGACGGCGACGTACAGCCCGTAGGCCTGGATCGCTCCGGCGATGTCGAGCAGCATTTGGGTCATGGCGGGCAGGCGGCGCCCGATCGTGGCCAGGAAGTGCTGCAGCTTGGGGATCACGCTGAGGGTCATGAAGGCCGCCACGCCGACGGCCGCCACCACGACGACGCTCGGGTAGGCCAGGGCCGTCAGCGTGGTGGCCAGCAATTGGCGGCGGTGCTCCAGGGCGTCGGCCGCGCGCGTGAGCACCGGCTCGAGGTTGCCCGTCTGCTCGCCGACGCGCACGAGCTGAATCACCATGGGCGAGAACCGTGAGTGCTCGGCCATGGCGTCGGCCAGGCTGGAACCTTGCTGGATCCGCTCGGCGACATTCTGCCAGATTCGCGCCATGGCCGGGCGCCGGGCCTGCTCGGCGGCGTTGCCCAGGCTTTCCAGCAGCGTCAGGCCGCTGCGGAGCATGACCGCAATCTGGCGGAGGCACAGCTCGACGTCGACGTTCCGAGCCGGAAGCCACTGGCCGGGCGCCAACGACGCCAAGCCGCGCCCGGTCGAACCCCGCGCTGCCTGCGCCCGCACGTCGAGCACAAACCAGCCGCGATCCCGGAGCTGATGCGCCACGGCCGACACGCCGTCGGCCTCCAGCACGCCGCGTTGCGTGGCGCCGGTCGTGTCTCGGGCGGTGAAGGAAAAGGCCGGCATGGGAGGAAACGGGTCAAAGAGAAAGGAACGTTCGGGAGGGAAAAAGGGGAAACCGGAAGACGGGGAATGAAGACAACATCAGGTTTTCCCTTTCCCCTTTTTCCAGAACGTGCCGCAATGGAGTGTCATTATTCGATCATTCCACCATTCCCATCTTCCCTACCACACCGTCACCGCCGACAGGGCCTCGCGCACCGAGGTCTCGCCGGCGTGGAGCTTCTCCAGGGCATCGTCGACCAGCCGAGGGACCTTTCGGGCACGTAGCTCGGCGACGATCCGGCCCTCCTCGGCCCCGTCGGTCACCAGGCGCGAGAGCGACTCGTCCACGGCGAGCATCTCGAACAGCCCCAGGCGTCCCACGTATCCCCGGTTGGCGCAGTACATGCACCCGACCGGCTCGTAAACGGTCTCCCCGGCGGCCGAGCGGTTGCCCAGCATGGCCGCTTCGGCGCCGGTCAACTCCCGGGCCGTGCGGCAGTGGGGGCAGAGGCGCCGGACCAGGCGTTGAGCCACGATCAGGCGCAAGGTGGCCGCTACCAGGAACCGCTCCACCTGCATGTCGACCAGCCGGGTGATCGCGCTGGCGGCCGAATTCGTGTGCAGCGTGCTAAAGACGAGGTGGCCGGTCAGGGCCGCCTTAATCGCCACGTCGGCCGTCTCCCGGTCGCGGACCTCGCCGATCATCACCACGTCGGGGTCGTGACGCAGCACGCTCCGCAGGGCCTTGCTGAAGCTCACCTTGTCGGCCGTGTCGACCTCGACCTGGGCCACGCCGCCGATGTTGTACTCGATGGGGTCCTCGATGGTGATGATATTCTGCTGCCGGCGCCCGATCAGCCGGCGGATGGCGGCGTAAAGCGTGGTGGTCTTGCCGCTGCCGGTCGGCCCCGTTAAGAGGATCATCCCGTGCGGCTTGGCGATGGCTGTGGAGAAGCACTCCAGGTCGGCCGGGCTCATGCCCAGCCGCTCGAGCGTGAGCGACTCGGTTTGCAGGGCCAAGAGGCGCAAGGTCATGCGCTCGCCGTACTTGGTCGGCAGCGTGGCCACGCGCACGTCGATTGTCTGGCCGGTCGGCCCGGAGCGGTGCGAGAACCGGCCGTCCTGCGGGGCTCGCTTCTCGGCAATGTCCATGCCGCCGAGCACCTTGAAGCGGCTGATCACCCCGTGATGGGCGGCCGTCGGAATCCGCCGGAACCTCTCCAGCACGCCGTCCACCCGGAAGCGGACCTGAACGCCCTTCTCCTCCGGATCGAGATGGATGTCGGAGGCCCCGCGCACGATGGCGGCGTGCATCAGCTCGTCGCCCAGGGCCACGGCTCCCTCTTCGTCCTGGGCGGCCGGCCGGCCGTCGGCAGCTCCCGGTCGCGCCGGCGGTCCGCTCGGCTTGGACGTACTGAAGATGCGATGGAGCGCCCGGCGCAACGACGCCGGGTCGGCGGCCAGGGGGCGCACGGGCGATTTCACCGCGCGCTCGACCGCCCCCAAGGCCGTGGCGTCTTCCGTATCGAGGCAGGCCACGCAGACCTCGCCGTCGACCGACGCAAACGGGAGCACCTGGCGGCGCAGGGCCAGCGGGGCCGGAACCTTCAGCGCGCAGGCCGGGTCGATCACCACCTGGTCCAGGTCGAGGAGTTGGTTGGCGGCGGGCTGGGACATCATCGACCTCGGGCGGGCTGCAAAGGTGTTGCGGGACGGTGCTTCAGTCGCGCGGCACGCTCGCGGAGCAACTGCGGGCTGCGGGCCATGGCAACGGCCGCCGTCTCGGAGACGGCCCCCGAGACCCACAGCCGGGCCAGGTCCTGCTCGAGGGTCTGCATCCCGACGGCCCCGCCCGCCTCCATCGCCGAGTAGATCTGGTTGCTCTTGGCCGTGGCGATCAGGTTGGCCACGGCCGGGGTGACCATGAGGATTTCGCTGGAGACGACGCGCCGGCGGCGCATGGAGAACGAGAGGGTTTGATCGCCGTCGCCCGGCGCGCCGGCCCGTTTTCGGAACCTCGGCCCGTCGGCCACCAGCAAGTGCTGGGCCAGGATCGCGCGGAGCACCAGCGACAACTGCCGGCGCACGCCGTCCTGCTCGTCGGCCGGAAAGACGGAGACCAGCCGTTCGATCGTGCCCACGCAGTCGCCCGCATGCACCGTGGTGAAGACCAGGTGGCCCGTTTCGGCCGCGGTGATGGCCGTGCGGATGGTGCCCAGGTCGCGGATCTCGCCGACCAGGATCACGTCGGGGTCCTGGCGGAGCGAGGCAACCAGGGCGTCGTTGAAGCTGCTCGTGTCGGAGCCCACCTGGCGCTGGTTGACCAGGCTCATGATCGGCTCGTGGAGGTACTCGATCGGGTCCTCGATGGTGACCATGTGGCAACGGCGCGTCCGGTTGATGCGGTCCAGCAGCGTGGCCAGCGTGGTGCTCTTGCCCGAGCCGGTGGGACCGGCCACCACCACCAGGCCGTCGGGCAGATCGCAAAGCCGGTACAGGCAATCCGGCAGTCCGAGCTCCCCGAGGCTGCGGAAGCGGTCCTCCAGGCGCCTCAGCGCGATCGATAATTGACCCCGCCGCCGGAAGACGTTGAACCGGTATCGGGTGCCGTCCGGGGCGGTCATCGCCCCGTCGAGCGAGCCGGTCGTCTCCAGGCGCGTGCGGTCCAGCTCGGCCGAGAGGGCCCCGGCAATGGCGTCGATCTCTTGGGGCGAGACCGAGGGGCGGTCCTCCTGCGGCTCCAGCAGCCCCTCCACGCGAAGGTACGGCGGCAGCCCGGGCGCCAGGTGAAGGTCCGAGGCGTCCTGGCGCAGACACTCGGCCAGCAGCTCGTCGAGCAGCTCGACAGCCTCGCGGGCGACGGTGTTTCGTATCGCGTTGTCTCCCGTTTCGGACATGCAGTTCGTCCTGGAGTCGCGTTTGGCCCCCCCGCGGGCTTCCGCCCGCGGCTACCAATCCCCTAGTCCCTAACCCCTAATACCTAACCCCTAACTACAGCCACACCAACAACGTCCACTCGCGCAGCTCGCTCTGCACGTCGGCCTCGGACATGCTCAGGCCTACGGGCACCGCGGCGGGCGAGGAGTCGCCCGCCAACTCCTCCAGGGCCGCCAGCACGTCCATGTACCGGCCCACGAAATGGATGCACCGCACCTGGCCGGCACGCTGCGGCGATCCGCCCAGCAAGCGACCGGTCGCTTCGGCCATGGGCGCGGGCAGCCTGGCCTGGTGCCCCTCTTCGGCCGGGCCATCTTCGATGATCGACAGGCCATGGCGCTTGAAAAGCCCGGTGAGCGCATCGAGCGATCTCATGCGTTTGCGCGAGCCGGCAAGCTGGCCGCAGGTCTCGGCCATCCGGTCTTCCAGGTCCCGCTTCTCCTTTTCAAGCTCCTCGATCCGACGCTTAACCGTCGCGACCTGGGCCCGCTGCGCGCTCAGCTCGAGCGGGCGCACGGCCTCCTGCCCGGCTTGGGCGTATTCGTCCCGCAGCGTGCCCAGCGGCTTTCCGCTGGAGAACAGCGGGCTGAGCCACACGTAGCCGGCCACGATCACCGCCGCCGGCAGGAATGTGACCAGAACCTGTTCCCGCTCGGTGAGTTTCATGCGTCTTCCCCCGGCTGGGGTTGCCCGGCAGTGGCTGCCGGCCGCTGGGGCTTGGGCGGTCGCCAGTTGGGGTTTTCCCGGAGCCGGATCTCGAACTTCCAAGGCCCGCCGTCGCCCAGCAGGAGCTGGGCCTCCTTGCTCGAGGGCTCGGCCTGCCACCCCAACGGGGCCACCGACTCGTCGATGCCCGCCGCCAGCCGGTTGGCCAACTCGGGCCGC
>Ga0180437_10004059_pt1 | contig 21183 bp, 15 predicted proteins | sample SS_ome_4_FD_132410 | JGI IMG/M metagenome (GOLD analysis project Ga0180437, IMG submission 132410) | Hypersaline lake sediment archaeal communities from the Salton Sea, California, USA - SS_3_D_1 metaG | ecosystem: Environmental > Aquatic > Non-marine Saline and Alkaline > Hypersaline >...
ATGACAGCAGTCACGGCCATCATGCCTCTTACCCTGGGCTGGTATGCTACTGGCCGGATAGAGGGGCAGACCTTCCGTCTGGCTCTGGCCGTTGACTGGTGGCTGGGCAGCGCCCTCTACGGCCTCGCCGCCGCTCGCTTCCGCAGCCTGGGCCCTGTCGAAGGGTCGAAGGGCTCAGGGCAAGCCTCGCTCAGGGCAGGCCCTTCGGCTGGGCTCAGGACAAGCCTGGGCTTTGCCGCAGCCGTGAGCGCCCCTGTCGCCCTCTACCTCTCTCAAGCGTTGGCCTTCGACCAGTTGGGAATCCGTCCCGCCTGGCACGCCCTGGGATGGGCGGTCCTCGCCCCCGGTTACCTGACCCTGGGCTGGGTCCTTCTCACCCACCGCGATGACCCCGTGGACCAAGCCCATGGCCGCACCGCCACCGGCTGGGGCATCGGTCTCATGATCCTGTCCGCCATCTGGTCTCTGACCGACATGTCAGTCGCTGCCGTCACCCACACCCTTCTGGTTGCGGCGGTGGCGTTGGCGGTCGGCCTCTGGCGTCGGCCAGCCTTCTTGCCATTTGCCAGCCTTCTGTCCCTGTCGGCGATGACGGCAGGCATGGCCAGCCGTGACTTTGTCCTGGGACAACTGGCCCTCGGCTGGGCGCTGCTGGCCATCTTGCACCTGACCGCTGCTGTGGCCCTGAGAAGGGCACCCTCCTTCGCCACACCCGTTTACGCCGCCGGCTACGCCTGTAGCGGCCTGTCCCTGCTTCCCCCACTCTTGGGCAACGACCAAGGTCTGCTGACTTATGCCCTGGGCAACTGGATCGCTCTGGCCGCCTGGTCGGCCTGGTTGGCCTGCCCTGAGCGAGGTCGAAGGGCCTGTCCTGAGCCCAGCAAAGATCATCCCGGTCTGGAGGCACTGCTGCGCCGGGCAGGTCCATTTCAAAGGAGCTTGCTCCACTGGGCCACAGTCGTCCCCCTTCCTGTCTTTCTCTGGCTCGCCTGGACGCTGAACGACCGCCCCGCCGACGCCCGCCTCGGTCTGGCTCTGATGCTTCTGGCCTGGGGGTGTGTAGCCATGGGCAGATGGTGGATAGCGGGTAGAATGGAAGATGAAGGGTGGGGAACAGAGGCGAAGGGCAAGGGACATTCGACATTCGACATTCGCTATCCGCAATCCGCCTGGTACGTGGTGGGCTACCTTTGCAGCCTGATCTCGCCTCTTATTACCTATGTCCTCTGGGACCAGGCCCTCCTGTCCGCCGCGCTCCTGGCCGCTGCGGCCCTCTACTTCCTCTCGGCCTGGGCCTTTCGCCAGGAATGGTGGCTGATACCGGCCGGCGTGATCCTGCCCCTGGGCTACATCTCGGCCCTCGACTGGCTGGACCTTGCCTTCGACCCAATGGGCACAGCCTTTGCTCTCGTTCCCGCTGTCTACCTGCTGGGAGGGGTGGCCCTGGAACGGTTCCGTCGGGTAGAACGGTCCTTCATGAGGCCACTGTATGGGGTGGCCCATGGCCTGGCAGCCGGCGCTGTGGTCTGGGGCTTTGTCCCCCTATGGAACCGGCTGGTGTGGGGCGTGCCCTGGGCCGACGCCGCCCGCCTGTGGGCGGCCGGGGGCCAACTCATCCTGGGCGTCACCTATGGGCTGGCGACCTGGTTCTTCGATCAGGAACGGTGGGGGCACGTGGCAGCCTGGCTGGGAGTGATGGCTGGCGGGTTCATCGCCACTGTCTACAGCCGTGGGCGGGGCTCTTCGGCGGCCGAGGCTGCGCTGCTGGCAGTGGCCTACGTCCTGGCCGAGCGGGGTCTACACACTGTGCGAAAAAAGCCCTGCCCTGAGCCCTGCCCTGAGCGTAGCCGAAGGGCTCGCTACTCCAGATTCTGTCGGGCCTGGCCCCTCTATCGGCGACCGCTGCTCGTGGCCGGTTGGGCCGTCTCCGGCGGAGCGATTTTGCTGGCGCTGGTGCGCAACCTGGTCTTGCTGGGCGGAGGTCGGGTGCGGGAGATTTGGGCCATCGTCGCCCTGCTGATAGTCACCGCCCTCTACGCTCTCTCGGCGCGGCTTTTCCGCCGTCCCCTCTTTCTCTGGCTGGCCGCTGTGCTCGTCATCGCCCCCTGGACCCTGTTGACTCACCTCAACTGGTTCCTATGGCCTGAGCCACCGCCCCTGCCCCGCTATGCCCTGGCCTGGGCACTGTTGGCCTGGGCGCAGATGCTGGTGGGTCTGCTCCTGGACACCCGCGCCGGTCTGGCATACGGCCGGCCGCTGCGAGTCACCGCCCATCTCCTGCTCCCCTTCGCCCTGCTGTGGAGCATAGCCGACGCAGACACCTCGAGCCTGACCTATGGGCTGGGACTGGCTTTCTACCTTCTGGCCGTCGTGGTTGACCACCGCCGCCTTACAGGGCTGGTTCGCTCCCGTTTCCTCTACCCTGCTGCGGGCCTCGTTCCTGTGTGGGCCGTCTACCTGCTGGCCCGTCTGGCCCCCTCTGCCCGGCACGAGCACTTTGGTCTGATGTTGCTGGCCTTTGCCCCGCTGGGGCTGGTCGCCGGGCAATTGCTGCGCCGGATGGATCCTGTTGACGAGCTGCCAGCCTATCTGGCCGGCTACGGCTGTGCACTGGTTGGCACCATGCTGGTGGCCCACGAGCGACCGCTGCTCACCGCTGCCCTCCTCTTCGATGCCCTGCTCAGCGTTGCCTCGGCCTGGCTCTTCCGTCAGCCGTTGTGGGTCTACCCGGCGGCGGCGCTGACGCCGATGGCCCTGCTGCTGGCCCTGGCCGAGGCGGGAGTGGATCCGAATCGCCGAGGTTGGGCGCTCATCGGGCTGGGCGCTGTGTATCTGGGTCTGGCCTGGATCCTACGAAGGCTCCGGCGGCGCGACTATGCCACGCCAGTGTTGGCGGCCGTCTACGTTCTCATCGCCCTGGGACTGCCTCCCTCCAGCCACGACCAAATCGGCTCCTTCTGGGGCTACGGCGCGGCAGCGTTGCTCTATGCGCTGTCGGCCATCTGGCTGCGCCAGCCTCTCTTCCTCACACCGGCTGCTGCCCTGTCCACCGTACCCTGCGCTGTGGCCCTCATCCGCTCGCCGTTGGCCGAAATCAATTACGGGCTCGCCCTGTGGCCGGGGATCGCCGCTTCGCTGCTGTTGGCCCACCTGCTGGACATCCGGCTGGGCTTTGTCGTGAGCGATAAGCCGAACGATGCGCCTCGAGCTTTCCCGTGGGGCGAACCGGAGCACTGGGTGGAAGCGCTGGGCCAGCGCCTGCTGAACTGGTGGGCTTTGCCCTGGTACGTCCTGGGCTACGTCGCAGCACCGGTCAGCGCGTTCCTCTCCTTGAACAACGCCCCCCGGCTGACACTAACCCTGGCCCTGACCGCCGGTGCCTACACCCTGGCCGCCCTGCGCTTCCGGCTGCGGGGCTGGCTTTTGCTGGCTGCAGTCACGGCCCAGGCAGCAGCCCTGGCCGCTATTGACACCATCGGCTGGCTGGACTATCCGGCCAGAGCAGCACTGGCCTTCCTGCCGGTCACCGTGGCCACGGCGCTGCTGGGGCTGCTCATCGAACGGAAGCGGGGCGAAGGGTCCCCCTTCGAGGGAGGATGGCGAGGAGCAATCTCTGGCTGGTCAAGGCCGCTGTACGCGCTGCTCGTCGTTGACCTGTTGGTGGCCCAGTGGATTGCCCTGCCCGACAGTGGGCCAGGCGTAGTCATTTCGCTGGGGCACGGGTTGCTGGTTGCCCTTCTGGCCACGGCCTGGGTCCAACCCCTTCTACCCTACGTGGCGGAGACCCTGGGGCTATTGGCACTGTTGCAAAGTTTCAACCAGGTCGAGACCACTCTCACCGACCTGCCCGTGGCCCTGGCACTGCTGGCCCTGGGCTACGGGCTGGTGGGCTACAGCCTGGGCTATACACGTCGCCAATCGCTATTCGCTATTGGCCGTCCCTCCTGGCGTGTGTGGGAAAAGCCCCTCCAACAGGCGGGCCTCCTCATCTCGACGGCAGTGCTGGGCTTGACGGTCATATTAGGAGTAGACATCATCGGCCTGGTGATACGCGCCTTCCTGGGCCGGCCCTTTCTCGAAGCGGCGGATGTGCCCACGTTGCAGATGACAGTCAGCGTGCTGGCCATCACCGGGCTTCTCTATCTGGCGGCGGCCCTGGTCGAGCGCTGGACCTGGCTTGGCTACGGCGCGGTGGCCCTACTGCTGGCCGCGTGGAGCCTGGAGTGGTTCTTTATATGGGGCATGAGGGAGACGCAGTGGTACGCCGTGCCTGCCGGGGTCTATTTGCTGGGGGTGGGCTACCTCGAATGGCGTCAGGATCACAAGACGCTGGCCCGCTGGATTGACCGGGCCGGGTTGCTGCTGCTCCTGCTCTCGTCCTTCTGGCAGTCCATGACAGAGCCCAACGGCTGGCCCTACGCCCTGCTGATGGGAGCCGAGGGGTTGGCCATCACTTGGTGGGGCAGCGCCCGGCGGCAGCGACGCTTCCTTTACTTCGGTGTGGCGGGCGTGGTGGTGGACGTGGTGGGCCAATTGATTGAGCCCCTGCTCTCAGCCAACCGCTGGATCGTCTTTGGCGTGGCCGGACTGTTCCTGGTGGCCATCGCCGTGTTGGTGGAACGGCAACTGGAGGCGGTGATGCGCCTGTCCCGCGAACTGCGCGAACGGTTGGAGGAATGGGAATGAGCACCAGGTTGAAATGGCTTGTCACCGTTTGGGGATTCATCCTCCTCCTGCCCGGCCTGCTGGCTGTCCTGGGGTACTGTTTCCTGATACCAGTCATGTTGGCGACAGGGGACATTGAGGCGTTGCCCTGGGGCATTGGCCTGGTGGTCTTTCTGACCGTGACCCTGGGAGGCGGGGTGCTGACTGTTTACCAAGGGCTCCAGGCGTTGAGCAAAAGGCCCTCACCTTCCAGACCTCTGCGTTTGCCTCCGCTGTGGGCGGTAGGTGGAGGGTTCGCCCTGGCCCTGGCGATTGGGCTCGGTCTGCAGCGGGTGGAGGTCTGCGCGCCACTGCTCTTTCCGCTGTGCCTGATGATGGTGGCCGTGGCCCCGCCGCTGGCAGCAGTGGTCTGGATGCTAGATCGCCGACCTGGCACATTGACCTGGCGGCGGGCGGGCGTAGCCTTTGTCAGCGGAGCCACGGTTTCGGTGATACTGGCCATTATTTTGGAGGTGCTGCTGCCGGGGATTGTCCTGCTGTTGGTGCTGGATCTGGCTGAGCCAGTTGTGGATGGCCTTGGGAAGCTGTTCGACGCCCTGGCTGGCCGCGAGGTGGCCAGGGTCCTCACCTCACCCGGCTTTCTGTTCGCGCTGGTGGAACTGGCAGTGGTGGCCCCCCTGGTCGAGGAGACAGTGAAACCCCTGGTCACTCTACCCTTGCTACGACACCTTGAGCGGCCGCGCGATGCGCTGCTGTTGGGGGCGGCGGCCGGTGCCGGGTTCGCTGTCCTGGAGAACGTCCTCTACGCCACAGCAGGGCTGCGTATCTGGGCAGGGATATTGGCCGTGCGGGCTCTGGGAGCGGCGGTGCACCCCCTGGGCACCGGTCTGGTGACTCTGAGCTGGCATGGCCTGCTGCGGAGCCGACCAGACACCCGTTCTGAGGACGGTCGAAAGATCGGCCGTCGCTGGCTGAGCGCATATGGCCTGGCTGTTGGGATACACGCTCTCTGGAACGGCGGCTCGGCTCTATTGTTAGCGTTGGCGGGCGCTCAATTCTTTGGAGAGATGCCACCAGAGGTGGACGTGCTGGGTACGACAGTGGCGGGCAGCCTGCTGGCCCTGTTGGCGGTCGAGGGAGTAGCCGTCTTTGTCGGCGCACGAGCCCTGGCGCGGCGGCTAGCCAGTGAGCACGAGGAGCCCGCTGAATTCCCTTCGACCCTTCGACCCTTCGACGGGGCTCAGGACAGGCTTCGCTCAGGGCAAGCTCCGCTTGGAGCAGGCCCTCCATCTGTGGTACCATCCTTGTCCGCGGATCAAGCCGTGGCCATCTGGGCTCTGGTCTGTCTGCTGGCTCTGTTGCCGGTGGGCCTGGCGGTGCTGCAAGCTGTGTGGTGAGGCAGATTCGCCTATTCGCCATTCGCTATTCGCTACAGTGAGGAACAATGACTCTCCATTCTCCACTCTCCATTCTCCCTCGCTCTCTGAGGAATCCCAATCTATGGATCGTGGTGGCGCTGCTGGCCGCCAACGGCCTGGCCTGGGCGCTGACCTTCACCGCCAGGGGACCGGCGCACGTCGTGGAGCCGAAACTCGACCCGGACCTGGCCGACCTGCGAGAGCGCCTCATCGAGGGGACGCATCATGGCGAGCCCTTCGAGGCCACCATCACCAACTTGGAGGCCGAACAGACCATGACCTGGTATCTGGACCGCCACCCTAACGTCCCTTTCCGCTACCCCCGGGTGGCGATTCATCCAGGCGGCATCGAGGTATGGGGTGAGGCCCACGTGGCCGGGCTGCGTGTGGGCCTTGAGGGACGAGTCAATATTGTACTGCGTGACGGCGCGCCCATTACCACTGTCGAGCACCTGGGCATGGCCGGAGTCTCTATCCCGAACTTTGTGCAGCACCGCATCCAGGCAGAGATTGACCAGCAACTGGCCCTGGCCCACGACCTCCCAGTGATCATCGAGACTCTTGAATGGCAAGAGGGCCAGGTAACGGCAAGCGGGACCATTCGCTGAAATTGGTCCCAAAACTTTAAGGTTAGCAAGGCAATTTGAGGGCCCAGAGGGGGCAAGATGTGGTATAATATGTACGCTATCATCTCCATGAGAGGTCTCATGTCCGATCACCCTCTGGCTCTCGACTTTGTTCGTTTTGTCCTGGACAGCCATCCCCAAACACCCTGGCCAGCCCTGTACGATTGCATGGTGAACGCGGCTGTCATGCGCCGCTTCCGTGGCCTGGGCCTTTCGGAACTCCGGGCAGCCGGGGTGCCCCTCTCCCTCTCGGCCATGGACGAATTAGAGAAACTCATCGAAGAAGCGCGCCGCCTGCTCCCGAACCAGATAGGACAGGCTTCGCTCAGGGCAGGGCCTTCGATAGGGCTCAGGACAAGCTTTGCTCAGGATAAACCCCTTTGAAGGGAAACCAAAGGATTGGCAACTTGACCCAGGTTCAGCCGTCCCTCAGACGCCGAAGCGGCCTTAAGAGGAAAGCCACCCTTGCGAAGGTTGCAAATGGCCTTTGAATATAGCACAACTCCGGCCTGACGAGCGCGTTTATAGCCTGAAAGCCGCCTCTAAACCTTCGCAAGGGTTCCCCCGCCTGAATTTCAAAATGCGCCCAAGCCTATAGAACCCAGGATCATACTCACATGCGTTATTATGGCAACGTCGTCCGACCACCCAGTGAAGCCTGGAGCTATATCCTCCAAATCACCTACGGTTGCTCTCATAACCGATGCACCTTTTGCTCCACCTATCTGGACAAGCCTTTCCAGGTCCGTCCGGCCCAAGAGGTGCTGGAGGATATCGAAATGGCTCGCTCCTACATCCCCCACACGCGCCGGGTCTTTCTGGCCGATGGCAACGCTCTGGTGCTGAGCAACCGACAATTGGTGCCCATCCTGGATGCCCTGGGCAAAGCTTTCCCCAACCTGGAGAGGGTGAGCATCTACGCCAACGCCCAGGACATCTTGCGCAAGAGCGAGGAGGAGCTGGCCACTCTCTACCGTAAAAAGCTGGACATCGTCTACATAGGTCTGGAAAGCGGAGACGAAGAGATCTTGCGGCGGGTGAAGAAGGGAGCTACGGCGGCGGAGATGATCGAGGCGGTGAGGAAAGCCCAGGCCATTGGCCTCAAGGCGTCAGTCATCGGGATTCTGGGTCTGGGCGAACGCCAGCATTCCAGGGAACACGCCATCGCTACGGGTCAGGTGGTCAGCGCTATGGCCCCGGCCTCTTTCTCCCTGCTGACGCTGATGGTGGTGCCCGGCACGGAGCTTTACCGGCAATACCAGGCGGGCGAGTTCATGCTGATAGAACCCCTGGAGATGCTGGCGGAGATGCGGGTGATGATTCAGCACATGGAGGGCCTCACCCACTGCGTCTTTCGCACCAACCACGCTTCTAACTACCTGCCCCTGGCAGGGACGTTGCCCCAGGACAAAGAGAGGCTGCTGGCCACCCTCGACCGTGCTCTGTCTCAGGGGGAATCGGTTCTGAGACCCGAGTACCTGCGCGCTTTGTAGGACAAGTTGGCAATATAGCTGTGTCAACACTACCCGAAACTCCAATCTCCAAGCCCCACCCCCTTTACGTTGCCTTTGTCTGGCACATGCACCAGCCTTATTACAAAGACACTGTCACAGGCGAGTACATCCTGCCCTGGGCGCGGTTGCATGGAGCCAGAGAGTACATCCACATGGCCGAGGTCCTGGCCCAATATCCCAGGATCAAAGCCACCTTCAATTTCGTCCCGTCCCTGACGGAGCAGATCAAAGAGTACGCCCGTGGCCAAGCCATTGACCGTGCCCTGGCCCTCAGCCGCCAGGATACCTGGTCCGACGATGACAAAGCCTACATCCTCTCCTTCTTCTTTAGCATCAACTGGGACCATATCGTCCGTCGCTATCCACGCTACAGCCAACTGCTCGATCTGCGCCACCAGGTGAAGGGAGAGGCATCACTCCTCGACGACCACTACTATCGCGATTTGGTGACCTGGTTCAACCTGGCCTGGCTGGACCACGTGGCCCTGGAGAATGACCCTGACCTGCGCGCGCTGGTCGAAAAGGGGCAAAGCTTTACCCGTGAGGACACAGACTTGGTCCTCGGCAAACAGCAGGATGACCTGACCCGCGTCCTGCCCCTCTACAGCCACTTGCGCGACCGGGGGCAAATCGAAATCACCACCTCGCCCTACTATCATCCCATCCTTCCTCTCCTCGTTGATAGCGACACGGCCCAACGCGCCAGCCCAGGCATGTCTTTGCCTGACCCCCGGTTCCGCCACCCCGAAGGCGCCGCCGAACAGATACGCCTCGCCGTCGAGGCTCACCAAACTGCCTTTGGTGAGGCACCGCGGGGGATGTGGCCCCCAGAGGGGGCGGTCTGTCCCGAGATACTGCCCGTCCTGGCCCACTACGGCTTTCGCTGGTTCGCCACCGACGAGGCCATTCTCGCCAGATCCCTCGGCCTTGCCATCGAGCGCGATGCCTATGCCCACCTGCAAGCCCCTCACATTCTCTATCAACCCTACGCCGTTCTCCCATCTCCATTGGCTGTCATCTTCCGTGACCACGTCCTGTCAGATCGGATCGGCTTTGTCTACCAAAGCATGGATGGCCGGGAGGCGGCCGAAGACCTGATCCATCGCCTGCAAGTCGCTCACCAGCGGCTGGACGACCCGGACAACCCTTACCTTGTCTCCATCATCCTCGACGGCGAGAATTGTTGGGAGTCCTATCCCGACTACGGTGACCCCTTCCTGCACCATCTCTACCAGCGCCTGTCGGAAGAGACCACCATCGAGACGGTGACGGTCTCTGACTATCTTGAACGCTTCCCACCGTGTCAGACGATTGAGCACCTGGCCACCGGCTCGTGGATTGGTGGCAACCTGGAGACCTGGATTGGCGAGGCGGAGCAAAACCGTGCCTGGGAGGTGCTGGGACGTGTGCGTGAGGAACTGGTGGCCTGGCAGGGGGCGACCCCTGGCGCTGGCTTTGACGTGCTGGAGGACGCCTGGCGACAGATTTATATCGCCGAGGGGAGCGATTGGTTCTGGTGGTACTACAGCCGCAACGTGTCAGGGCAGGATCACCTGTTTGATCGGGCCTTTCGGCAGCACCTCAGCCGTGTCTACTATGCCATCGGCCGACCGCTGCCGCCCTGGCTCACCGAGCCCATCCATGGCCTCACCGAGCGACAGGACTACCGCCCCCCCAGCGGCTACATCGTCCCTCGCTTCTCGGCGGCGGCCGAAGCAGGCCTGGAATGGACCGGGGCCGGTTTCCTCGAGCCGATGGTATCCACCGGTTCCATGCAGCGCACCGATCTGGTGTTGCGCCGCCTTTACTTCGGTTACAACCCCACCGCCCTCTGTTTCCGGCTGGAGGCCCGCTCGGCCCTCGGCCCCTACGATGTGAGCCTTTTCCTGGTCATCGAGCCCAGTGGCTTCGAGCAACTCTCACTGCCCTTTTCCGAGAGAGAACGCTCTCCCATCTCCCATCTCCCGTCTCCTGTCTTTGATGCCAATTGGCGGATGGACCTTCTCCCCGGCCGTGGGGCGACGGTGCGGCTGGTGAGCGAACGGGGTGGCTGGCTGGAGGTCGAGTCGGCGGTGCAGAGCGCCGCCAGCGAGCGGGTCTGGGAGGTCAGCGCGCCCCTGGCGACTTTCGGTTTGAGTCTGGGGAGTACAATTGGTGTGGCTGCCGCCCTGGCCCGCGAGGGGCACATCATCGAGACGTTGCCAACAGAAGCGGCGCACACCTTCACCCTGGCGGAGATGAGCTGAGCATTGTCCCTTAGGGCCCGTGAGAGAATAACTTCCGCTCCCGCCGGATTTGCAATCCAGCGGTCTGACGGCTGGATTGCAAATCCAGCCGGAGCAAAGGAAGTAAGTACCCAGCCAAGCCTCCCACAGGTTGCCGAAGGAGGAGTTCTGTCATGATCGTGCTCAAACGGCTCTTTGGTTATCTGACTCCCTACTGGAAACAACTGATCCTCACAGCGATCTTGCTGATCCTGTTGACGGTCCTCGAACTGCTCCCCCCTCTCTTCCAAAAGCAGATCGTTGACGAGGTGATCGGCACCAGTGACCTGGGCCGCCTGGGCGTCCTGATCGCCAGCCTGGTGGGGGTCTATGCGCTGATCCAGGTGGCCAATTCGGGCGACCTCTACGTGCGCCATGCCCTGGGCGAACGCTTCATCTTTGACCTGCGGGTGCGGCTCTACGCCTATCTGCAACGCCTGTCCCTCTCCTTCTTCGAGCGGACCTCCACCGGCGAACTGATGTCGCGGGTGACCAACGACATCAACGCCCTGGAGCACTTTGTGACCCACGGGACCAGCTTTCTGGCCGTTGACCTGATGCGGCTGGTGGGGACGGGCATCATCCTGTTCTTCCTGGAGTGGCGGCTGGCGCTGCTGGTTTTGATCCCGGTGCCCTTCCTGGCCGTCGGCATGAGGTGGTTCAACACCCAGATTCGCCCCGTCTACCGCCGCGTCCGCGCCCGGTTGGGCGACATCAACGCCAGGCTGCAAGACAACCTGGCCGGCATCCGCGTCATCCAGGCTTTTGGGCGGGAGGATGCGGCGCTGAAGCATTTCACCGCCGAAAGCCAACACTACTACCAGGCCCGGGTGCGAGGCATCCGCTATTCGTCCTCCTTCTTCCCGGCCATGTATTTCATCGCCTCGCTGGGCAGTGTGTTGGTGTTGGGCGTGGGGGCAGTGATGGTGGTGCGGGGACAACTGTCGTTGGGCAGCATGGTGGCTTTTCTGTCCTACGTGGTCTCTTTCTATGACCCGATCCGCCGCCTGACCGAGATTGACAACATCTTTCAGGAGGCCATTGCCGCTGGGGAGCGGATTTTCGAGCTGCTGGACGAGATGCCAGAGATCGAGGACGCGCCCGATGCAATCGTCCTGCCCCGGCTGCGCGGTGAGATCCACTTCCACGACGTCCATTTCCGCTACGACGCTGCTTCGGCGCAGGCGGCCCAGGCAGCGCCCGAAGTGCTGCACGATGTCGAGTTCCAGATGGCGCCGGGCGAGGTGGTGGCCCTGGTGGGGCCCAGCGGGGCAGGCAAGACCAGCATCGCCAACCTCCTCTGCCGCTTCTACGACCCCATTCACGGCCGGGTCACCGTGGACGGCTACGACCTGCGCCGGGTCCAGATAAAGTCCTTGCGGCAGCAGATCGCGGTGGTGCTCCAGGACACCTTTCTGTTCAACACCACCGTGCGGGAGAACCTGCTCTACGGCCAGCCAGATGCCAGTGAGGAAGAGATGATCGTGGCAGCCAAAGCCGCCTACGCCCACGACTTTATCATGGTTTTGCCCCAGGGCTACGATACCGAGATCGGCGAGCGCGGGGTGAAACTATCCGGCGGCCAGAAGCAGCGCTTGGCCCTGGCGCGGGCCATCCTGGCCGACCCGCGCATCCTGATCCTGGACGAGGCCACCTCCTCCGTGGACGCCGAGGCCGAGTACCTGATCCAGCAGGCCTTGGACGAGGTGCTGAAGGGCCGCACGGCGCTGGTCATCGCCCACCGACTGTCCACCATCAGCAACGCCGACAAGATCATCGCCCTGGAGGGCGGGCGCATCATCGAGATCGGCGACCACCGCGAGTTGCTGTCGCGGGGCGGGCTCTACAGCCAACTGTACCGACGGCAGTTGGAACTGGCAGCGAGTGGGGCGGAGGAAGTGTGAGGTCTGGAGTGCAGTCGGGTGCGGGGGTTAGAGCACCTTGCCTAGGCGGTCCATAAAGGCCTGGTGAGCTACCTCAAGTTTAGTGAATTGTATCCCGTCCCTCGTACCTATAAGCTGCCTATGCAGCACCTTCTCTATAAACGCGAGATACGACTTGATTTCGGTGTTCACAAATCGGCATGAAGGGACAAAGTCTTTGTACCTTTTGCGGGTCGTGCCTTCATCATCATCAAGAGTGATCACATCGAACGATTTGAGGCCCGGGCGGAGTTCATGCTCAGCCTGGATGAATGAAGACTTGAACAGATATTTGACGTAAGTATCAGAGATCGGAAGAGAGTAGCCGAGTACACGAATGTGATTTGCCTTTACTAATAGGCGGTGTGCGGCTTTCCATTGTTCTTGGACTGATTTTTGGGTGAGCGTTTTGCTCCAAGTGGGAGCAATGATATCTTCTGGTCTATCAGTGCTTCCATGCAATTTGACGAGCCATGGCACATCAGGCTCGGCAGCAGCGGATGTACACTCGCGCACGAAGCGTAGTAGATATTTCCCTACACATTGGTTGCTAAGGTGCGTGCAAAAGTTCTCAAGCACGCAATCATAATTTAGTGAGATGACATCGTATCGCGTCTCAGGGTTAGGAACGCGATCCCAGCGAAGTGATCTCCCCGTCAAGCGATCTATATGTTCTTTGATGGTCAGGTTGTGGAGACTCGCCATAAACAAACCATGGTGGAGCCATCTTCCTCTGTCGGCCCCGAAGATGAACTCGCCCCAGTTTGATATTCCGAGGAGGCTGTTCTCATAGGGCGCAATCTCTGGAGTATAGTGCGAGATCACATCTTTGATGCACCGACGAGCGGATTCACTTAGGCGTGGGTTGCCTTCTAGTTGGGCACGCATGTCTAAGATAGATAGGATCTCTTCGATGTTGCCAAGATCGGTCTCGAAATAGTTCTTAGCGATTGCAATTTCCGCCATCTTGAGTACTTCCAAGAAGTGGTTGTAGCGCTCGCGATCCTCATTATAGAGAATCCTCGCTTTACTGATGAAATTGCTCATTACCGGGAGGCCAAGCGGAGCGGAGAAACCTGCGCCGAGGATATAGACTACCTTCTCTTGCATCATCGTTTTTCACCTTACAGGGAATGCTAATAGCACCTCTAGCTGTTGACCATTACACCACACCTTTTGATCTTGATAACTGCACGCCCCTTTGGGCGGCAGGCCAAAAGTGAAAAGCCGCCCCCGGGAGCGAGACGGCTTCAAAATCTTACAATGAAAAATGACCAGTCAGTTCGTCCAAGAGGGTGTTCAGCATTATCCCTTTCTCCCTTAGATCGAGAGGAAACGGTAGATTCAGATGTGATCCTTCGTAATCGAAGGACGTGGGATACATTGACTTATACTCCGACAGGAGAGCCTGCTCCAAGGTTGCACACTTACTGATGAACTCAAAACCTACGCTTGATTGTGCAAATGGCGGGAGCTTGGGGTACGCTCTCGCCTGATAGCGGACTAGCTCTAATATCTCTGTGAGTATCTCTCTTTCGTCTCGTTGGGGTTCTGACTTTTCTTGGGTATCGGGTATGTCTTTTAGACACCGTTCAAAGTCTGACCAGAAGTTGTTGAATAACTCATTAAGATGGGTTTCGCGAACGGCACCACCTAAGGCTCGGTTGATAGCGTGCACAAGTTTTCTCGTTTCTTCCGTCTCCGCCCTAGTGTGCTGGAACTGTGCTAGAGGCCATTCAATGTCTGTATAGTTGACATTGAGGAGGTAAGTCCATATGCGTGCCTTTTCTAGGCTCTTAGAAAGAGCGCCTGTTTCAAAGAGAATCCATGGCGCGCTTAGATTCTCAGGTGTCAGACAAATCAATCCAAAGTGGGCTTTCTCCAGATGTCGTGTTATCTCTGGATCCCAGCGAGTGCCCTTGTCAATATCGGATTCTGACATCCACGGATCCACAGCTTGAATAATTTTAGGGAGCCAATCATACAGAGCTTGCGCTACTGCTTTACTTCTCAGTCCAGACCAACTGATGAATACCAGCTCTTTTTCCATATGCATCCCTCAAGATCATCTCCCCAACTACCTGCACGACCGGGACACCGCAGCACTTTTTAGCATTATACCACACCCGCCCCAAGTTTTCAATAAAAAAGAGCAGCCACACAGGGCTACTCCTTTTGGGTTGTTATGTAAGGTGTTAACAATTAGAATGAACTATAAGTATAAAGCATAACAATTCAAACGGATACGGGCACGGTTTTATCATGGCTTTACTTTACCGCAGGGCTACGACACCGAGATCGGTGAACGCGGGGTGAAACTGTCGGGCGGCCAGAAGCAGCGCCTGGCCCTGATTCGGGCCATCCTTGTCCTGGGCGTAGCCGAGGGCTGGCCGACCTGTAGTGCATCCCTGATCCTGAACGAGGCGACCGCTGTTGTTACTCTCCCTCAATGCTCATTTGGATTGTCGGCAGGAAGTCCCTCACCTTGAGCCGCCTCACAAAGGACCCGATCCGCAGAGACAAAGGTGAGAGATGGCAGCTCTGCTTCAAGTAAAGCAGTGTTGAGAATAATGGCGGTGGCTAGTAGTACAACATCAGCGCTCCCCTCGCATGGCAATGATTTCTTCAGATAGGGGAACTTTCAGCTTGGCTAGTGAGGCTTCCACCTGGGCACGGGTTGGAGCCTCCTTCAGAGGCAATGGAGCCATCATGGCTTCTGCCAATGCACGCTGTCTTTCCGAATCCATAACCAATCCGGCCCGTCTAAGAGTCCGCAAAGCATCCCTCTTCTCACCTTTCCCTTCCGACCGCCTCTCCAGCCACATTTGGATGGCATCAGCGATAACTTGACTCAGAGCTTCATCAGAAGGCATTTCCTGTTGTATCTGCTGTACTAGTGCAAGCGGTAGTTGAATCTGAATTGTTTCCATGCGTTTTCTCCCTTAAACAAGCTCAAAGCTTATTTCAAGATGAGCGGCAGGTAAATCCGCGCGCCGCCGACCAGCAGTCCGACGCTGGTCGTCTGCGTGCAATCGCCGCCGCTGGCGGTGATGGGCACGGTGTACCACAGGCCAGGCAGGAGCGTCGGGCCAGGGTGCGTATCCGTCAGTGTCAGCGTGGCCTGCTCCGGTGGGTCAACCGCAGTGGGGGCCAGGCTCAGGGTCAGACTGGGCGATGGGCTGGCAGCGACCAAAGCGACGGTGGCACTAAAGCCGCCCACGGATTACACCTCAAAGCTCCTCGCCCTTATCCCTCTGCTCTCTCAAAAACCTCTCGATTTCGTCAAAGAGCTCCTGGTCGGCCTCTAATGGGGAACCGAGGCCAGCCGTCAGGTCTTCAAAGCGAGCGATGGCCTCCCTGGCCTCGTCAGACAAAAGCCCATACAACTGCTCCATGCTGGGCTCCATCTGTTCCGCCATGGCTGTCAAATCCTCCAGGTCAATGGCGATGCCCAACATTTTGGTCAACACCTCCAGGACCGCCCGGGCAGCCCTTGGGTTGGCTATGCGGGTGGCATAGATCGGCATTTCTCCCAAGAGGCAGACCCCTTCTATCCCTCTCTGCCTGGCCACTCCCAGCAACAGCCCGTTCAGGCCTCCGATGCTGCCTTCTCCCATGGGCATGACCCCGTAGACCTTTAGGTATTTCACCAGTTGGGCAGTGGTCGCTGTCCCCCAGACGCGCGGTTCTTTGGCATGGTGCATCCATAGAGGAAAAGCCGCCGAGGTGTAAATCCTCCTGACACGAAATTCCTCGGCCACGTCCATAACCTGGTGGGCGAATTCCCATCCCCGCTGAGGTTGGTCATCCCCGATAAAGATCAACAGGTCATGCCTGTCCCCCTTGTCCCAGAAATAGAACTTGTTTCCGGGGAATTTGGGTACCTGTATCACGTGGTTCTTGATCAGCACCTCGGCCGGAGAGAAGAAATCGTGGGGCAATATCTCCCCACATTCCTCGGCTTGCAGTTTCTGCCGCAGGTGATGGGTGGTTATCAAAGCCACACCACCCATGCCAGACCAGGCGGCAATCAGACAAGGGCTCTTGAGTTGGGGCTTTTTGACAAACCTACAGTTTTCCATACCAACCACCCCCACCAAAGCTACACAGGGCACCGTTTCAATATTATTATACCATGCCTGCTGGGAAAACAAAAGCCCCTTCCACCACTGTTGCGGTACAGGTCCAGCACAACCTGAGGAGTCGGGGCTGTACAATTTTGCCGCGAGAGAATTCGTGGCATCGCTTTATCCTGAGAGAAACCCGGCTCTACAATTTGCTCCAAAAGAATTTGCTCCGGCCGGACGACAGTCCAGCCGCTTCCTGCGAGAGCAAAAGAATTTGCTCCGGCCAGACGACAGTCCAGCCGCTTCCAAAGCGTTCAGGGCGCTGGATTGTCATCCAGTGCGAGCAAAAGAATTTGCTCCGGCCGGACGACAGTCTAGCCGCTTCCAGAGCGCTTCGGGGCGCTGGATTGTCATCCTGCGCGAGCAAAAGAATTTGCTCCAAAGGGCGGTCAGGAGGCTACTGGCAGAGTGAACCAGAAGCGGCTGCCCTGGCCCACCTCACTCTCGACTCCCATCTCGCCACCGTGAGCCTGGACCAGATGCCTGGCGATGGCTAACCCGAGACCGGAACCACCCCGCTCGCGGGAGCGCGATCGCTCGGCTCGCCAGAAGCGGTCAAAGACGCGGGGCAGGTCGTCGGGCGGGATGCCCTCGCCCGTGTCGGCCACGACGACGCGGACCGCCGGTCCGTCAAATTCCCGATGCCCGTTGTACGTGGCGCTGACAGTGACCTGCCCCCCCTCTGGCGTATGGCGCAGGGCGTTGGAGAGGAGATTGCGCATGATCTGTGCCAGGCGGTCGGGGTCGGCCAGGACTGGGGGGAGCCCATCGGCCAAATCGGTTGTGAGCCTTACCCCTTTGGCTTCGGCAGCGATGGCCAGGTTCGCTACCATGGTCCGGACGACCTTGGCTAAATCGGTGGGGCGCAGGTCCAGATGCAACTGGCCTGCCTCGGCCTGGGCCAGCTCGTGCAAGTCGTCCACCAAGCGGCTCAACAGCCTGGTCTCGTCGTAGAGAGCAGCGATCTCGGCCTGCTCCAGGGGATAGACCCCGTCGAGGATGGCCCGCAGGTCGCCCTGGAGCACGCTGAGAGGGGTGCGCAACTCGTGGGCCACGTCGGCCACCATATTGCGGCGCAGTTGCTCGGCCTTTTCCAGATCGGCCGCCATAAGGTTAAAAGCCTGCCCCAGGGTCGCTATCTCGGCGCTGCCCGTTTCGGGGACGCGCTGGCTCAGGTCGCCGCCAGCAATGTGGCGGGCAGCGGCGGTGAGGCGGGCCAGGGGCGCGCTGAGCCCCCGGCTGAGCCCCAGGCCCAACAGGATGCCCAGGCCACCCGCCAGGGCCCCGGCCAGGAGCAACGCCCGGTTGACCTGATCGAGGTAACTCTGCTCCTGGGGCTGCAATTGCATCCCGCCCGGCGAGACAGCCAGCAGGAATCCCACCGTCCGTCTCCCAACCTGGATGGGTATGGCCAGCTTCCGCTCGCTGCGGCTAAGGGTTTCCCCTGCGTAGCGTCCCTGGCTGTCGTAGACGACGAGCCCTTTTCCATCGGCCAGCAAAGTGGACATTCCGCCCCGGTGCATGGGGCCCATGCCCCGCCCGGGCTGCATCAGCCCACTCCCACTCCCAAAGACGCCCTCCACGCCGTCCCAACTGCCCTGGCGCTCATAGTAGGCCGCCAGGTCTTCGGCCAGGGAACCATGGCCCATCATTTCACTGTGGGCCAGATAGCGGCGAAATTGGCTGCTGGCGTTCAGGTTGGCCAGCAGGGCCACGGTGCTCACCCCCACCAGGGTGACGAGGACAAAGGCCAGGGTCAGCCGCACCCAGAGCCTGTTCATAGGTCCTCCTGCCTGTCCTGAGCTCCGTCGAAGGGAGCCCAGCCTGCCCTGCCTGTCCCGAGCGTAGCCGAGGGGAGCTCCGTCGAAGGGTCGAAGGGCTCACCACGTAGGCGATAGCCTACGCCGTAGACGGTCTGGATGTAGATGGGCTTGCTTGGATCGGGCTCGATCTTGCGGCGCAGGTTCTTGATGTGGCTGTCCAGGGTGCGGTCCAGGCCCTCGTAGGTGTAGCCCAGGCCCTTTTCGATCAGTTCCGAGCGGGTGAAAGCGTGGCCGGGGCTTTCCATGAGGGCCCGCAGCAGCTCAAACTCGGTCGGGGTCAGGTCCACCGGCTGGCCGTCTGCCAGCACCTCGTGCTGATCCAGATCCATGAGGAGACCGCCCAGTTGCAACACCCTGGGCTGAGCCGGTCCACCGACCGCGCGGCGCAGCACCGCCCGCACCCGGGCCACCACCTCGCGTGGGTTGAAGGGCTTGGTGATATAGTCGTCAGCGCCCAGTTCCAGGCCGACGATCTTGTCGGCGTCCTCGATGCGCGCCGTGAGCATGATGATGGGCATGTCGGCCAGGGTGGGGTCAACACGCACGATGCGAGTGATGTCCCAGCCGTCCTGGTCGGGCAGCATCAGGTCGAGCACCACCAGGTCGGGGCGCTCGCGGCGGATGGTGTGCAGGGCAGTGCCGCCGTCGTAGGCTGTCAACACCTGAAAGCCCGCCTGCTCCAGGTAGGCTCTCACCAAGCGTACAATCTGTTTGTCGTCGTCTATCACCAAGATGCGTTGGCTCATGCGTTTCCCTCAGGTTCACTCAGAAACCCTTTTTTCAAAAACCGGGGGGCTCCAAAAGTGTCTGATAAATCATAGCACAGAAATGCAGAGAAAACAAGGAAGCACACTCAGCAAAGAAAAAGAGCGAGGCTACAAGCCTCACTCTTGTCATACACGGATCGTTGGGTTACAACGTTCTGCCAGGCATTCGCCACCCATCCCACCTGCCAGATCCAGCGTTGGGAGCGGACTGGCCGCCGAAGCGCCCGCAGCGATGCCCTGAGCCCTGTCGAAGGGTTGTCGAAGGGTTGAAACCAGGGCTTACGCCTGCTTCCAGATGCTCCAACATTTCCTCTTCCATGTGCTCGAGCATCCAGTCGGCCTGCTCCTGGGTCAGGTAGCCGGCCTCGACGCGCTGCTGGAGGACTTCAGTTCGAGAAGCCAGGGCGGCCTCGACCAACTGCTCGGCGCTGATGCCGTGAGCCTGGGCCACTTCCAGCAGGGTCTTGCCCTCTTCCAGTTCAGCGTACAGGTCGGCCGGCTCCAGTCCGGTCAGGTCGGCCAGGGCGTCCATCAAGCCCATGCCGTGCCAGCCCCAACCCCCGCCGCGTCCCCAGCCACCGCAGCAGCCATAGCCAGGAGCAGGCGGCGTTGGCTCCTGGGCCAAGGCCAGGCCAGCCCCAGCCAGAGCGGTTATGGTCAGCGCGGCCAACAGGGCCGCTACAAAGACGACCTTTTTAGACATGTGATTACCTCCTCATAGTGGTCGGCGGATGTCTACATCGTAGCTGTGTTCCCGCCTCTTCTGTCTTTAGTATAGCAAATAATTATGGAGAAGCGATGGAGAAGCGATGGAAAGTGTGTGGAATGGGTCCCGTTCATCAACGAAAACCCTAAGGGTCTACCAAAAGACCCTTAGGGTTTTTCTGTGCAGTGTCAGCCGCCCTGCCGCCCACGCCCAGCCCAGAGGGGCCGGCCGTTTTCATCGCGCACCAGGACCGTCTGGCCGTTGGTGGCGTCGTCAATGCGACCTACTTCAAAGCGCTGCCCTGAGCCTGTCGAAGGGTCATCGCCCTCATAGAATCCGACCAGCGTCACCTGGTCGCCTACCCGGGCCGAGAAGCCCTGCTCTTGAGCGAACCACCAGGGGCGATTTTCCATCGTTACCTGTTCGCCGCTGGCCGTCTGTACAATCAACGTGTCCACGTCTACACTCACGACGGTGCCCTGAAGCGTCAGCCACTCCTCCACGTTGGCCTGGCCGGTGGAGTTGATCGCGGGCGCGTCCTCGCGACCCTGGCCGCCGTAGCCGCCGCGCCCACGACCTGAACTGTCCACTCTGCCGTTACCTTGTCCGCGCCCCTGACCTGATTCCCCTTCTGCGTATCTGCCTGCCTCGTCCTGGCCACGCCCGTAGCCAGGGCCCTGCGCTTCTGCCACCAGTGCCGTCTTGTCCATTGTCCTGATGACAGCTCCGGCCACCAGGATACCGATCAAGCCGATCAACAACGCACCCAGTAAAATTTTCTTCAACATCTTCTTTTTCATCCTTTCCTTCTCATAGTTTATGTTTGCATCTGTCTGTGCCGCAACAAGTGGCACGATTAGATTCTAGCCTCTGCCGGTGCCTCGCTCAGAGCAGGCTGCGGCAGCAGAGACCGGAAGAACTGTTTGGTCATTGTCTTGACCCATTGCCAGTGAATCCAGAAGTGGACTGCCACTGCCCCGATAAAGACCACGCCTGCCCAGGTGTGGATCAAGTCCCAGGTCGTCCGGCTAAAGAGGAACATGGGGTCCCAGCCGACGTTTATGCCACCCTGGAAACCGCCCGAGGGCGCAAAGAGGAAATAGATGCCCGAAACAGCGGTCAGCAGGAAACTGACGGCTACTACCGCGCTGATCGTCACGTTCAACCGGGGACCTTTGGACAGCCTGGTCTCCCTGGAGAGCAAGGCTTTCACAGTCTGCTTGCTCATCACCTTCACCCATCGCCAGTGGATGGCAAAGTGAAGGACAGCGACAGCGATCATCAGCACCCCACCCCAGGTGTGCAAATCCTCCCAGGTGTGCCGGCTGAAGAGAACGGTCACGCCGTACAT